>JAEEGL015034802.1_pt1 | contig 12788 bp, 9 predicted proteins | sample 9134231 | NCBI WGS metagenome assembly JAEEGL01 (sample SAMN16246548, study PRJNA631951) | gut metagenome | biome: gut microbiome; feature: rumen; material: fiber-attached | host: Bos | place: Iran: Karaj | collected 2018-10 | reverse complement strand
TTTTTTATCTTTTTCTGTCGGCAAAGGCTCAGATGCGCTCCTTGACCTTTGCGCTCTTGCCCACCCGGTCTCTGAGGTAGTAGAGCTTCGCTCTTCTGACCTTACCGCGGCGGACGGTCTCGATGGAGACGATCGACGGAGAGTGAACGGGGAAAGCCTTCTCGCAGCCTACATTGTAGGAGATGCGGCCGACGGTGATGGTCTCGTTGATGCCGTCGTGCTTCTTCGCGATGAGGGTGACTTCAAAGGAGTGGGTACGATCACGGTTGCATTCCTTTACGAGGAGGGTAACGCGGACGGTGTCACCGACGTTGAGCTCGGGAAGCTCGCTCTTCATATACTTTTCGGTAAGAGTATCGACTAAATTCATTATGCTTTTCCTCCCTTCCGGTCAGAGGTTCATACCGTTCCCTCGGCAGCGGAACATCCTAATTGGCGGGTTTACCCGCGAAAGCTTTGATATGATACCACAGGTTTCCGAAAAAAGCAAGAATTTTTTTAGAATAATTGCAACTGCTTTTAAACATACTTACCGCCGGACTTGCCGGCGGTAAGCGAGATATTCTATGAGCAAATCAGTTTAACCTTCAATCGTGCATCTGCGGGGTGCGGACGGCTCCGCCGAGCTGCATTGCCTCCATGATCTTGTATCTCTCCATCTGAAGAGACTTCTTCATCTGAAGCGCCTCCTCGATCGGCATGGCGACTATGCTGCCCTCCTGCGTGCCGATGATCGTGTTTGGATTGCCCTCTGCAAAAGCCTTGACGGCATAGTATCCCATTCTGGTAGCCGTCTCTCTGTCTCTGGCCGTGGGCGAGCCGCCGCGCTGGATGTGGCCGAGAACGGTTACACGCGGCTCGATGCCTATAGCGTCCTTGATCTTCTTTCCGATATCGATGGCGCTCCCGACGCCCTCGGCGACGACTATCATAAAATGCGTGTTTCCCGCAAGGCGGCTCTCCTGGATGCGCTCTACAACGTCCTTCTGGAAATCGAGCTCGTGCTCGGGAACGAGAACAGCGGTGGCGCCGACGGCGATTCCTACGTAGAGAGCGAGGAAGCCTGCGTTGCGGCCCATGACCTCGACTACGGAGCAGCGCTCGTGCGACTGCATCGTGTCGCGCAGGCGGTCTATGCACTCGATAGCCGTGTTGCACGCGCTGTCAAAACCGATAGTGTAGTTCGTGCAGCCCACATCGTTGTCGATCGTGGCTGGGACTCCGACCACGGGGATACCGAGGCGTGAAAGCTCGAGGGCGCCTCTGAACGTGCCGTCGCCACCGATGGCGACTATGCCGTCAAGTCCGAGCATCTTGCAGGTCGAGACAGCTCTTAGCCTTCCCTTCTCCGTCATGAACTCATCGCTTCTCGCAGTGTAGAGGATAGTGCCGCCGCGGGAAAGGATATGTCCGACGCTCGAGCCGGAAAGGTTCACGAAGTCGCTTGAGATAAGCCCCGCCCATCCTCTGCGGATGCCTATGCACTCGATCCCGTAGGCAAGCGCAGTTCTGACTACGGCTCTGACTGCCGCGTTCATTCCGGGGGCGTCGCCGCCCGAGGTGAGAACGCCGATTCTGCGTATCTTTTTTTCCATACCGTTATCCTCCCTTATCTGAATATGTTGCGTTCTTCATCGTATATTTCAAGCCTTCTTACTCTTGTGAAATCGGGCCTGAGATCCGGTTTGTATGCGTCTATCGCCGAAAGCAGCACGGAAGGCGAAAGGCTCGGCTCCTGCGCGGAGATCACCGCAGTGCAGTACAGCACGTTTATATCGCGCCTCTCAAAAGCTATGCTGTCTATCATCGGAATTATGTCGACTGTTTTCGTTTTGCCCTTCGAGGTCTTCTCTACCTCCAGCTTTTCCGCCGAGTAAAGAGCCTTCAGCTCGAGGGCGGCTGTCTCCGGTACTCCGGCGTCGTATATGAGCTCTATCCCGACCTTGAGCCATTTCAGATGCTTGAGCTTTACCTCTTCCTCATAGGCTTCGAGCACCGTTATGCCCTCCGGCGCGTTCTCGGTTAGCAGCTCGGGAAGCTCCTCAAGCTTTGCTCCGCTGACGAGAGTGAAGTCCATAAGCTCGCAGTCTGACTCGGTTCCGACGCTGAGCGGGAGGGCGAACGCCATATACGGATGCGGGTTATAGCCCTCCGTATGCTTTATCTTAACTCCCGCGCGTATGAAAACGCGCTGCATTGTGCGCATTATATCAAGGTGGGAGATGTATTTCGCCCTGCCCTCTTTTTTGAATAATATCCTACTCATCGCATTTCCCCGGATAGACGAGAGCGGAGGCTCCGCATCCCGTGCATTTTGCTCTGCAGTCAGGCGTTATCTTTTCCTCGTAGGCAGCGTGCCTCTCGCTGAGAAGATATCGCTTCGCAACGCCGACGTCTATCATATCCCACGGCATCGTTTCGGCTTCGTCTCTCTCTCTGAACGCATAGAAATCCATACTCAGTCCGTATTTTTCCATTGCCTCTTTCCAGCGTTCCAGTGAGAAATACTCGCTCCACGCTTCGAGCCTTCCGCCGTTTTTCCATACCTCTTCTATTACGTTCCCGAGCCTGCGGTCGCCTCTTGACAGCACCGCCTCAACGAGGCTTATCTCCGTATTGTGCCAGTTATACGTGACTGAACGGTATTTCTTAACGGCTTCCTTCAGAAGCCCGACTCTGTGCTGATAGGTCTCGCTCGATATCTGGCTCTCCCACTGAAACGGAGTGTGCGGCTTCGGAACGAAAAGAGAAGTGCTTATCGTTATCTTGACGCCGCGTGAGCGATTGTTGGTATTCTGATACCAGCACTCCTGCACCTTGTGAGCGAGATCTGCAATGGCTAAAACGTCCTCGTCGGTCTCCGTCGGAAGTCCGAGCATAAAGTAGAGCTTCAGGGTGCTCCATCCGCCGCGGAACGCCACCTTGCAGGAATTGAGCAGCTCTTTCTCGGTCACGTTTTTGTTTATTACGTCTCTGAGCCTTTGGCTCCCCGCCTCCGGCGCAAAGGTTAGGCCGGTCTTTCTGACCTTCTGCACTCTCTCCATAAGATCCATTGAAAAGTTATCCGCTCTCAGCGACGGGAGAGAAAGGCTTATCATGCGCGGCTCGCACCAGTCGAGAAGCCCGTCGCAGAGCTCGCCGAGGCCCTTAAAGTCGCTCGTCGAGAGGCTCGAAAGCGTTATCTCCTCGTAGCCCGAATCTGTGAGCGCTTCCTTCGCTATCTCCAGAAGCTTCGGCGCGCTTCTTCTTCGGACAGGTCTGTATGCGTAACCTGCCTGACAGAAGCGGCAGCCCCTTATGCATCCGCGCATAACTTCCAGAACGACGCGGTCGTGGACTATCTCTGTGGACGGAATTATTGTCTTCGTCGGGAAAAAAGCCGAGTCGAGCTCTTTTATTATCCGCTTTGTGACCTTCGCGGGCGCTCCGTACTTTGGCGCTATATCCCTGACGGTCCCGTCTTCACCGTATCCGATATCGTAAAGACACGGAACGTAAACTCCAGGTATTCCCGCCGCTTCGCGGAGAAATTCCTCCTTCGTTTTTCCCTCGGCTCTCGCTTTTTTGAGCAGGCGCACCACCTCAAGATCGAGTTCCTCTCCCTCGCCTATCAGAAAAAGGTCGATAAAATCTGCTATCGGCTCTGCGTTTATGCAGGAGGTGCCTCCCGCCATAACGATCGGCTTAAGTCCGGACCTGTCCTTGCTTCTCACGGGAAGACCGGCAAGATCCAAAAGGTCGAGCACGCTCGTATATGCCATCTCGTAGCCGAGAGAGAAAGCGATAACGTCAAAGTCCTTGACGGGGTCGCCGGATTCGAGCGCATACAGCGGTATCCCCGCTGCGCGCATCTCGTCCTCCATATCGCCCCACGGCGCGAAAACCCGCTCGCACCAAAGACCCGGTTCCTCGTTCAAGGCTCCGTAAAGAATGCGCATTCCGAGATTTGACATTCCTATCTCATAAGTATCCGGGAAACAGAAAGCGAAACGGAAATCCACCTCGGATTTGTCTTTTAGCGTTTCTCCCCATTCCCCGCCGGTATATCTTGAAGGCTTCTGCACCTTTTGAAGAATTCGCTCAAGTTCAGGTCTCATCACACTGCTCCACTGTAAGTTTATAGTTTATTTTACTACAGCTTTTTGGTTTTTGCAACACATTATACAAAGATAAACCGCAGAAACCAGAAATGTATAGTTAGAATGTCGGAGTGCGGCGTATGCGCCGAGATAAAAGAGCAGGGAAAGGCAAAGCGCATCGGATACGAGCGCCGTTTTTCTGACGGTGTCGGCGGAACAGCGCATCGACAGAAGCGCGCTCATCGCTCTTCCCCCGTCGAGTCCCGATATGGGAATAAGGTTAAAAGCGGCAAAGGCTGCGTTCAGTCCTGCAAAAAACTGTGAGGCGTGAAGCGTCGAAGCGCAAAGAGCTGCCAATAGGCTCAAAGCCGGTCCGGCAAGAGCTGCGACAGCGTCTTTTTTATAGTTGCCGTCTCTGTAACATATTATAAAGCCTCCCGTTCCGGCAATAAGACTCACAGGCCTCAGACCGCACGCGCAGATCGCGGCAAGGTGTCCGGCCTCATGTACGGCGAGAGCCGCAATTACGGGGATCAGCTCGCCCTCTTTGAGAAAGAGCAATAGCGCGGCGAAGGTAAAAAAAGCTCCCGGTTCAACTCTCAGACGCACCGTTTTGGGCTTTCTTCGAGCCGAGAAGTTCTCCGGCATCAACGTAAGCGCCCTCCTCCGCAATTATCTCAGCAAGCCCGTCGTAAATCTTGTCGCCGCTATCGCCTCTGACTACAACGTACTTTCCGAAGACCGAGCTCTCGCCGACAGATATAACTCTGCCCTTTTCCTCCGCTTTGACTTCAATCGGGTCCGTCTCGCTCAGCGTTTCAACCGGTTCGGAACCGCTCTCGCCGGTCGCTATCGTCCACGCTCTTTTCGCCGCAACTGTAATGCTTTCTTTCCCCGACAGCGCAGAGCCGAGGGCGCTTACCGCCTCCCTGTACGGTATGCTGACCGATACGGCGTCGAGAACTCCCATTCTTAATTGTGCGAGCTCCGCCGGGAACATAAACCTCGTCACAGCCGCAGCAGCGGTGAGCGAAGCCGCGATAATAAGCTTTACCGCTTCTTTTTTTGAGCCATTTTTTGAACTTGCCACGGTCTTCTTCCTTCCCCTGCCCTCATAAGTCATAAAGAAACACCTCCGTTAGGAAATTATTCTCAGTTTCTGCGCGATATGAGCAGAGAATAAAACGCAATTTATCGCTAAGAATAACAGCATTCCAATTATCTCGGAGGTAATATGATGAAGCATAAGAGAATCCGATCGCTTTTTGCAGCAACGCTCGCCTGCGCGGCGTTTACTACGGCATCCGCGGCTGCTACGGGCTATCTTTCGATCTCGGCCGTAAACCTGAATTCGGCGCCGGTGGCTGAAAATCTCTCATTTGAGACCTATCGCTCCGTCACGTTTGCGGGAGAACTGAAAAGCGTCGATCCCGAGGGCGACGAGGTCAGCTATTCGATAACTCAGGAGCCGAAAAAGGGTGAGATGACCCTTGACGGCGCATCCTTTACCTACACTCCGTCCGACGGAAAAAGGGGTAAAGACGTCTTCAAATATGTCGCAGTCGATTCCTGCGGAAATATCTCCAACGAGGCTACGGTCACAGTGAGCATAAAGAAACAGCAGACGAAGGTCTCTTATTCCGATCTTGAGGGCTCCGGAACGGAATACGCGGCAGTATATCTCGCTGAAAAGGACGTATTCACAGGGGAAAGGGTCGGAAACGAATACCTGTTTTTCCCGGACGCTCCCGTATCACGTGGCGAATTTCTTGCCATGTGCCTATCCGCGTTGGGCTCCGGCGGACTCAGCGGAGTAAGCGAGACCGGTTTCTTTGACGACGGAGACATACCGCTTTGGCAGAAGCCCTACGTCGCCGCCGCAGTACTGGGCAATATAGTGACCGGCTCTAAGGACAGGGACGGACGCATCGTGTTCTCGCCTAACAGAGCGGTAACTCGCGCTGAGGCTGCGGTCATTCTTAACAACGCTCTCGGTGTGACGAACGTCAGTCTCCCAATAGACGAAGCGGTTCCGACCTGGGCTTCGCAGGCTGCCGCCAATCTCAAAAGCGTAGACGTTTTCTCTGTAGGCGACGGAAGATCGGATCTTACCCGAGCCGACGCCGCAAAAATGCTCGCGGAGGCGGCAAAGCTCGCTGAAAGCACCGGGCGTTCCGGGCTTTTGAGCTGGGCAAAATAGCAAAAAAGCGCTCAAGGGCAAAACCCTTGAGCGCTCTATTATTACCAGATGAATCAGGCAAGACCGAATTTCTTGTTGAACTTGTCAACACGTCCGCTGGTATCTACCAGCTTCTGCTTGCCGGTATAAAAGGGGTGGCACTTGGAGCAGATTTCGACCTTGATATCCTTCTTTGTGCTGCCCGTCTCTATTACCTCGCCGCAGGCGCATCTGATGGTCGTCTGCGTGTAATTGGGATGGATCCCTTCCTTCAACTTGATTCACCTCTTTCTCGGAATATATAGGCGCATTTCGCGCAAAGCATATAATATCACACGTTTTCGCAAAATGCAAGCTTTTTTTCTCTCACTTGAGGACGACGTTGAAATAGTTCTTCTTTCCCCTTCTCAAAAGGACTCCCGCCTTGAGCTCTTCTTCTGAGAACGTCCTGTCCGGGTCGGTTATCTTAACGTCGTTTGCCGTTACGCCGCCCTGCTGTACGTTGCGCCTTGCATCGCCGCGGGAAGTGCAGAGTCCTGTCTTAACAAGAAGAGAAAGGATATCTTTTCCGTCCGCGGAATCTATCTCCACTGTCGGCGCGTTAGCGCCGCTTCCGCCGGAGAATAGGGCTCTCGCCGCGTTTTGGGCGTTTACCGCCTCTTCTTCGCCGTGCACGAGCTTTGTAAGCTCGAAGGCGAGTATCTCCTTGGCGCGGTTGAGCTCGCTGCCCTCCCATTTCTCCATGGCCTTTATCTCGTCGAGAGGCAGGAAGGTAAGCATCTTTATGCACTTCATAACGTCCGTGTCGCCGACGTTGCGCCAGTACTGATAGAAGTCGAAGGGGCTCGTTTTGTTCGGGTCGAGCCATACCGCGTTGCCCGCGGTTTTTCCCATCTTGTGCCCGTTCGAGTCGGTGAGCAGGGTTATCGTCATAGCGTGAGCGTCCTTGCCGAGCTTCTTGCGGATAAGCTCGGTGCCGCCAAGCATATTAGACCACTGGTCGTCGCCGCCGAACTGCATATTGCAGCCCTCGTGCTGGAACAGGTAGTAGAAATCGTAAGACTGCATTATCATATAATTGAACTCAAAGAAGGAAAGCCCCTTTTCCATGCGCTGCTTATAGCACTCTGCCCTGAGCATATTGTTGACGGAGAAGCAGGCGCCGACCTCGCGGAGCAGGTCGACATAGTTTAAGTCGAGCAGCCAGTCGGCGTTATTCACCATCTTTGCTTTGCCGGGCCCGAACTCGATAAATTTTTCCATCTGGCGGCGGAAGCACTCGGCGTTATGGTTGATATCTTCGCGAGTCAGCATCTTTCTCATATCGGTACGCCCGGTCGGGTCGCCTATCATCGTCGTGCCGCCGCCTATAAGGGCGATCGGCTTATTTCCCGCCTGCTGCAGACGCTTCATAAGAGTGAGCGCCATAAAATGTCCGGCGGTCAGGCTGTCTGCCGTGCAGTCGAAACCAATATAAAAAGTTGCCTTTCCGGCGTTTATCATATTTCTGATCTCTTCCTCGTTCGTTACCTGCGCGATCAGTCCGCGCTCAACGAGCTCTTCATAAATTCCCATATTTATTCTCCCTTTCAAAAATAAAAGCGCCCCGAGAATCTGTCTCAGGGCGCATTTTTTACGCGGTACCACCTGAGTTTGCGGCATAGCCGCACACTCTCTGCGCTGTAACGGGCGCTCCCGAAGCGGCCTACTCGGCTTCAGCCGCAAAGCTCCGGAGAGTAACTTCAGCTTCTGCCGCCTCCCCCTTGCACCGTCCGGGGTCTCTCTTCGCGCGGGTAATAAAACCTACTTTGCTCCATCTCTGCCTCTTTATATTGCAGACAATATAACAAAGCCCTGCCGTTTTGTCAAGATATCCTTTTGAATTATCTTCATTTAACGGTAAGTTTATCAGCCGGACTCGCCCACAAACGGGAAAGGACCCGGAGTTGTGACCCGGGTCCTTGTTCATCCGCTTTAGTCCTCTTCGCGCTTGCGGCGATTGAAGATGAGATACATTGCAAGTCCGAAGAGCGGCACGATAAGCATCGTCTCTCCGAACGGCGCCTCCGCTCCGGTCGGCACCTCCGCATTGTAGCGGTTTTCAAATACTGCGCTTACCTCGAGGTTCTTCAGCCCCAACGTTCCCGTAACTCGCCTGCCCGCTGTCTCCTCTCCGTCTACCGTCACCTTAACAGTATATCCTTCCGTCTCCTCTTCCTCTATCTCATACGCCGTTCCGGCAGGCAGATCGAGCGTTATGCTCTCTCCGTGTGAAAGCCGAATACTGTATTCTCCGTCCGCGCCTTCCGTATTCTCTATCGTCATACCCTCCGGTACCTCCGCAAGCTTATACCCGATCAGATTTATACGGAATTCAAACTCCCGCGTTTTATCGCCCAGTATTCCGGTTACTGTTTTTCTAACTGTCAGGCTTCCGCTCACCACCGAAATATGCTTGTTCGTAAATGCGGCCCTGTCCTTTACAACTGCAGCTTCAAGCTTTCCCTCTCCGTTGTCTGTCAGCGTTACCACAAGGTTTATCGGCTCTTTGTCGTAAAGTATCTCTTCATTCTGCTCGTCCGCTATCTCGTATACTCTGTAACGATACGTCTTGCCCGCATCGCTCATCGTATAGTCGAACGCTCTGAAGAATATCGTTCCGTCTGTATTTGCGTATGCCGTCTCGATACTTCTCTCCGCTTCATTCCCTTCTCCGTCCGTTTCTACCGCGAAAAGCTCGAACCTGAACTGATTCGGGGCTATCTCTCCGCCCTCATATTCCTTCCTTATCACAGGATTAACTCTGTCGTTCAAGGTTCCTGTCGACGTGTAATAGTTTACGTACTTCTCGGTACTCGTCTCTCCCGCAGTTATCGTTCCCGCGGCTGCAAGCCCTTCCTCGCCGTTCACTTCCGTTCTCTCATATCCCGGAAGCTTTGTCTCTATTACCTCATACAAAGTTCCGTGCGGAAGTTCCTCTACCTCGAAGTACTCTCCGCCCTTTATGCTCACAGCTCCGCCGTTTCTCACTCTCGCGCTTCTCGTGCCGCTGCTTCCCGCGTCAAGACTTCCTATCGTTACGCCATACGCTCCCTCCAGCTCTGCGCCGTCCCTGTTTTTCAGGCTTAGCGTAAACGTAAATTCCTTACCGACTGCAAGCTCAGTTGCGTTACTTACAGTCTTCTCAACTCTAAGCGTTCCGGTCTTCAGCCTGTTGACGAACAGCGCGCCGTCTCCGTCATACTCAACCGCAGCCGTCAGGCGACCGTCAGCCAGCCCAACGTTTACTGTCACATACTCAACGTGTATGTCGTAATCAACCGTTTCGTCCGCTCCCGCTGTCTCTCTTATCGCGTAGTAGTATGTTCCCTGCTCCGTATAGATTAAATCCTCAAATCTCACAGGTGCGGTTCCGTACCACGGGTTTTCTGTCTCTGCGCCGCCAGCGCTGGCTATCATCTCTGCAGTATCGACCGACGAGTTCGTCTTGCTCTGTATCAGCGTTCCATCCGTAAGCTCTCCGCCCGCGGTCTCAAGCCGATGCAGCTCAAACACATATGCTCCGCTTGTAAGCTCCGCTCCTTCAAGCCGCTTATGTGCGCTTATCGACGCGAAGCCGCTTATCACTTCCTCCGCTACATACGTATTTACGGCAGTTGCGCTCACGCTTCCGAGAGCTGACATCGTTCCGGCGTTCGGCCCGTTCCATTCCTTCAGGCTCCAGCCGTCTTCCAGCCCTGTCTCTTCGATTTCGTACTTTGCTCCTGCAGGAACATTGTTTATCCTCGCTGTCTCTACGGCCTTTAGCCCGAACGTCGCAACGCCGCCCTCAAGCTCGGCTCTCGCTCCTCCGGGAAGCTCTACATATACGCTCCCGTCTGTTATCGCGCTTCCGCTCTTGTCTTTAAGCGTCAGCCTGAAGGCAAACACCTTTTCGCTGTATTCTACAGTAACCTCAGGGTCAACGCTCTTAGTTACGCTTGTATAATGGAGCTTATGTACGTTCTTATATCCAGTCTTCGGATAGTTGTCTGCGTATTCTTGATATTTTAAGTAGTCTCTTGAATACTGCTGATACGTGCTTATCGGGCCGCAATACGATATATGATCATCAAAACTCACTTTGACAATCAGCATTGTTCTGCCGCTTCCGCGGAAGTTTTCTATAACGTATGCGTTTACAACCTGGTCCTTTCCCGTTCCGTTATCAACGGTAATTGATTCAAGATCGGGGTGTACTCCTGCCGGGAGAAGATCGCAGAATGTACCTCCCCGCGGATTCGCAAGAGTTCCGTCCGTCAGCAGATTATCGTATTCGCTTCTTGAGAAAACGTTCGACTGTACTGCATTAACGGATTCGTCGTATGTCGCGCCGTTCATCGTCGTTATTTCGCCGTTTTTGTATTTGGCATAGGTCTCCCATTCGCCGAATTCGCCCTCGCTGTTCATCGATCTTCCGAGCAGATATACCTCCGCTTCATTGCTCATTTCTTCCTCTTTATGCCAGAACCATTGCGAATACCTGTCAACCTGCCAATACTTCATTAACTCTGGCTTTGCAAAAGTTACGGCAATAATTGAGTAGTCCCCCGGATCAAGCTCATCGTTATATGTATACTCCAAGAACTCTCCCGTTCCTGTAACGTCGTACCCAACTATTACCTTTTCTCCTCGTCTCAGCTTGTTCAGCGCTGAATCGCTCGTCGCATACTTATCGCTGTCCTTGTATTTAGTCGCTACCTTCTGTGTAACAAGATCGGTATCGATAAGGACAAAAGGTATTACTCCGATTATCTCTTTTTCTTCTGAATACTTATTTGTTATTGTAAAGGTGTTGTTTTCTCCGTCCCAGTCTATACTTTCCAGTTCATACTTCCACCATACCCACAAGCGGTAATCCTCGTCGTCGTGATCCTCATAGTACTCGCCTATAGCGAAGAAGCTCTCTCTTACAGTAAAGGTATGAGGCTGTCCTCCGTCGTCCCAGGTATACGTCCAGTTGTTTCTTTCGTTAAGCGTTACTTCTGCCCAGAACTTGCCGTCCGCTAAAATATTGACTCTCTGGCTGTCCGGTCTGTGTCCTTTCTCATTATCATTGTCGTCCCATACTTTTGTAACGTGATATGTAATCGAAAACGGATCACTGCTTCTCCGTGAGCTGCGGACGTCTTGCTGATTGTTTCGTCTACCCCTTCTTTAGTCTTGCCGAGCCAGTCGTCCCAGCCCTCAACAGTCAGTTCAACATCGTTTCCTATCGTATACGCAGTGCCTTCCTCAAATCTATCCTTGGGATAAGCGACCCAAATCTTGCAGCTCTTGTCATAGGTGTTGTATCCGTCATAAAATACGCACTCTATGCTTCTGCCGTCACCTTCTGCCTTTTTTACCGTCTGCCCATAATTATATGTGCCTGTCAGAGCCTCGGCCCCAAGAATACGACCTCCGTAGGTATTATAGTCTGTATCTGAAAGAGTATCGCTAAAATTTCATCAGGAAGGGCTGGCTGCCGTACGCCCTTGCAGAAACGGTCCATCTTACATATACGTAATTTTCAGGATTCTCGGGTCTAAGTACCGCAGGCAGCATTTGCGGTAATGTGTAATATATGTAGTATTCGTTCGGTGTTTTCGGAATCTCCGCTGTCTTTGATATATATGTCGCTGCTGCATAAGTATCTATTGTGGCATATATCGGCGTAAATTCATACTCTGTTACGGTTTCCTCTCCGTTGACTACCTGATGCTCGCTCATATTGCCGCGGCGCTTAATGACTTTTCCATCTCCGATTGATAGGTTTGCCTCTACGTTAAACGTTGAGTAATCTCTCGAATCCGTTCCGTCCTCCATCTCATGGGCAGTCATTCCGCGGAACGAGCCCTGAATCAATACTCTCGTTGCTCCAGCCATCATATGGGTGTTCGTGATGACGATCATATCGCCGACACGCTTCCACGCGAAATCGCCGCTGTGCTCCGGCTCCTCAGGCAGGCTTAGATAAAGCTGTCCCGCCTCTGCTCCAACGGATATTATTTCTCCGGTGTCCTTGTCTCTATCGGGTCTTGTCTTCCATAAAACTGCCGGTATTACAAGTTCGAGAGCACCGGGCTGTATTACATCAGTTCCGCTAGTACTGAGGTCAATCTGGAATTTCAAATTGGGCACGCTGTCATCTGAGCATACTAAATCCCGATATACCGGATCCACAGTCTGCCCATATTCTGATGGCTTCCATTCAATTTTGAGCAGTTCTATCTCCATCGTTTCGGATTCCCACGGAAGATACCCGTCCTCGTCAGAAGCTACGGTCTCCCCTTCGCCTGAGCGCATGCCGGCGCCCTTGCGAAGTGCCGACGGATCCTTTGCGCCACGTCTTGGCGCTTCCTTTTTATCTTTCTCTATGCCGAGCAGCGCCAGCGTCTCGTCGCTAAGCTCTTCTATCTGGAGTAGCGGCTCGTCGTTGGACGCCGGAGTCTCTACCAGGTTGTCGTATACCTCCGGTTCGTCATGCTCCTCCCCGCTCGGCTCCTCTT
>JAEEGL013657352.1_pt1 | contig 12788 bp, 9 predicted proteins | sample 9134231 | NCBI WGS metagenome assembly JAEEGL01 (sample SAMN16246548, study PRJNA631951) | gut metagenome | biome: gut microbiome; feature: rumen; material: fiber-attached | host: Bos | place: Iran: Karaj | collected 2018-10 | reverse complement strand
GAAATTTTATTAATTTTCATTTTGGTTAATTAAAAGTTAATTATATAAACTATTTTTTAATATTATATCAATTTTGCAAATAACCTGCAAATAATTAATCTAATGTTGGTAAATCCATTGGAGGCTCCACCTTCTTGCTTTCTACCTTTGAAATCATAGGAGCTCTTACAGCAATATCTGGGAAATGGAATATCGTAGCAAGTTCTTCAGTATTTAAATGATACAATACTTTTCCACAATACATACTTCTTCCCTTATACCCAGAAATAAACATATTTTGCTTTTTAGCTGTTCTTTGTTTAATTCTAAAATATTTTGCATTAGTAGTAACATCCTTACAAGGAGCAAATGATGCACCATATGGATTATTAAACTGAGAAATAGTTCCCATAATACCAGTCACACCCTTCGCTCTATTCATAGCCTCTTTTTTACAAATATACATAGCTCTAATTTTTGCTTCTAAGCATTTCTTAGATAACTTTTTTTCAAGCTGTTCAATTGCAATTTTTTGATCAGGCTTTAATTTCATTGACCAACCAGATAAATCAACTTTTTCATCCTTTTTAGCAACGGCGTCTTTTGAAATTTCGTTAGTTAAAAGCTGACTTACAATATCTTTACCTAATGTAACTATAGGATTATTTAAAAGTATATTTTTACCACCACTCTTTTCTTCTTTTTTATCCCCGATAATAGAATCAATTTCAGCTCTAACACCTTTTGTAAAAGAAGAATCAGACGGATCCATTGCTCTGACAAGTACTTGTAAACAAAGATTTTCACCGTTCTTTAATTTACTCATAATTTCAAGAATCGCAGCTAGCGGATCTTTAAATCTCGCGTCTTCAGAATCTTTATCAACAAAGTCTGTATATGTTCTTATAGGATAATAATCATTTTTGGCTGATTTTAGATCAAATTCAGTCCCCCACATATCCCATTCTTCTGATGGAAATTTATCTGGAAAGTTTTGAGTATAATCAGGAACTTCAACAATTTCAGCATCAGGATATTGAGCAAACACAGCAGATTCAATAACATCACGCGTAGATGCAGGACAATAAATTATAAACTGAATATATCCATCAAGACTTACCATTTCAAATCCTATTGGCTCATTTTGCACTTTTCCTTTAAAATATTTATCTTGCAAATTTGCTTTAGAAAAAGTCGACATAATCTGAGTATATAATGGCTCAATTCCCTTTGGAGATTGAAGACTATCTTTTGGAATATCTATAGATAAACAAATCTTTTTTGTCTTACCCATATATCTCCCAATAAGTGTATTCATGTATATTTTAAATAAACACCAAAGCAATACAAGCAAAAACAATAAAAATCCGCCATTTATAAAAAACGACCAGAATAAAACATAAAAAGGCTTATTTATATAATCTAAAAAAGCCAACCAGTTAAAACTTTGTAAAAAACCAAACATTTTAATTAATAGCAAATATTATATCAATATTATAACATTTTTACTGAAAAACAAAAATTGGGAATAACCCCAATTTTGTTTTATCTTTCTGATAAATCATATTTACCAGTAGATACTTTTTTAAATCTTTTATCGTTTGTAAGAGATAAATAAATTGTAGAATCCTTAACTATTCTTTGTTTATTAACTTCAGCTAATATTTCAGCTTTTGTCATAGCGCCACCATTTTCTTTTAAGATATTTTCTATGACATCAGCAACCGTTCCTTTTTTATATCCCCAAGATTTTAATGCATATACACCTCTACCAACAAGTACATATCTGTCATCTATAATTAATTCATTATGAACAGTTACGTCTCTAGCAGGTTTTTTATCAAATCCAGATTCATTAATCTTTGCAGTAATATCTTTAAAGTGCATTGGTTTATTTTCTTTCTTTAAGATTAAATAAATCTTATCACTAATTCTCTTTGGTGAAACAGTTTTCCATGTTTTAGTTCCCCATAAACCAAAAATATTCTTTTTTACACTATCAGAAACGTTTAAATATGATTCAACAACTTTCTTAAAGTAAGATTTTTCATCTAATCCAGAATTATTATAAATATCAATCATTTTATCATCTAGACTATCAAAGAAATTCTTTACATTAAGTTTTTCAACAATATTATCAATACTTAAAGGTTCTTTAACAGAATCTAATACGTTTACAACACTACCAACAACTTGGTTTAAAGAATCAGCCGCAAAACCTTGTATTTTATAGAAATATTTATTACCGTCTTTTGTTTTTTCTTTCTTTAATTCATCAGTTAAAACTTTTGATAATAAGAACTCAACAAAGTTCTTTTCATTTTCATCAAGTTCATTAAAGAATTTATTGATCAAAAATTGTTCTTCAACAATACCACCGTATTCTTTAACAAATTTAATAATAGCATCTCTTAATTCTTTAAGCTTCTCGTTCTTATCTTTTAAATTAGTAACTTTCTTAACAATACCGTTTTCAATTTGTCTAATTCTTTCTCTAGTTACACCATAACTTTGCCCTATTTCTTCTAGAGTATGCTTTCTTTCGTATATACCGAATCTTTTTTCAGTTATATCCTTTTCTTGCTCAGACAAATAATAAAACACGTCCTGGATCAATGAAGATACTGGAGTATTCTTTACTGTTAGTTCTGATGTTTTGCTGTTATTCAATTGTTTTTCTTCAATTTTTTGCATATTTTTAATTCTTTCTAGTTTTCGACCAATACAATATTCTTCATAAACTAACACATTTTTTGAATTTAGTCAACACCTAGTAATCGCTCTTTTTTAAAAATATTAAAGAAAAAACTGATAATAATCCCCAAATAAAGACAGCTTGCGGCGTAATAAACAGCATTTTTGACACTTTTCCAAACACTTCTAAATTCTCGCTATTAATAAAACAAAACGCTAATGAAATTAATAATCCAGTATGTATTACGCTATATATCACAACATGCCACCAAGATGATGCACGACTAGAAATAGATGATAATAGAGATTTTTTCGCTATAAAAAAATAATTTATAAATATAAGTAGAGCAAACAATGTTACTTTTAAAATAGACATTCCTGATGGAGTTAATTTTGTAAATAAATTAAACAAAAAGCTCATATTCATCACAAGTACATACGAAAAGAATATAGAAATAATTATTTGAACTATTCTATCTCTACCTAAAAATAACCCATAAAAAAACGCAAAAGTAATAAAAAATAACACTAAAAATATATCCCAAGTCGGATTAGATAAATTTACCTTATTTAAAAGATTAGATGTATTATCAATAATATTTACAGCAAATAACGTAAGCATTTTATCTATTTTAGTGTTATTTATATATTTAATCTTTAAAAATCATATTAAATATATTTCCTTTGTTCTTTTTTATTTCTTCTTTTGCAGCAACGATATTTTCTTCATCGCTACTAGTAAACATATCACTGGCATTAAAACTATTTTTCGCAGCCTTCATGTAGTCAATTGTATCTCTCAAGGAATCTTCAAGTAACGTTAATGGAAACCATCCAAATTTTTCTTTTACTAAATCTATATTTGGAATAATTCTCTTTTTACCGCTATCTTGATATTCAACAATAGAAGTAGAACCAGTTATATTTTTAATTGTTTCGATTACTTCTTTAATTTTAACAGCTTCAGGATTTCCTATATTATAAGGACCGAAATCTCCACCTTCCATAATAAGAACCATAGCTTCGATTAAATCTTTTACATAGCAGAAAGACGCATGTTCGTCTTCTTGATATTCAACAATAATATTTTCATTGTTTACAGCTTTAATTATAGCATCCGCGATAAACACTCCACTATCAAGTCTCATTCTAGGTCCATAAGTTGGAAATATTCTAGCAATTTTTACATCAATATTCTTATATTTTTTATAAATACTACAAATAGTTTCAGCAAATCTTTTTCCTTCGTCATAGCATGAAGATTTCGAAAATATGTCTAGAACTCCCATTTCATTCTCACTTACAACATAATTATTATTCTCTAATGTTCCATAAACAGAATAAGAAGAAGCAAATAAAACCTTTGAATTATATTTTTCAGCAATATCAAGTAATGTTTTCGTTGTATGTGAATTTGCAAAAGCTGTATCAAACGCCATTTTTTCAGAGTCTTTTGAAGATACAGGACATGCTAAATTATAAATTTCATCAACCCCATAAAATTCTATTTTAAATTTCTTCGCTTCTCTAAATTCTTCTAGATTTATAGGATTAGCTAAATCATAATTAATAAATTCAAAATTTGTAGATTGCAAAAGATGGTCAATGTTTTTTTGACTTCCAGTAGAAAAATTATCTATACAAAGTACATTATTTCCTCTTTTAACTAATTCTTCACATAAGTTAGAGCCGATAAAACCAGCTCCACCAGCAACTATTATATTTTTTGTTTTGTTTATTGACATATTATTTATCAATTAAGAAATTAACCCCTCCTAAAAAACTCTTATTATAAGCATAAAATTCATCCGCTACACTACCATTCAAATCAAATATTCTTATTTTAGAATCACCTTCAGATTTCTTTGAAACAATTAATCTATATCTTGGATATTCCGCAGAATAATATCCTGAAACATTTATTTCACTATTAAACCTTTGATCATTAATAACAAATTGTTTTACAAAATCACCATTTGAATCAATTATTCTTATATATGATCTACCTTCATATACAACAGAAACCGCTATTTCCTCTTTACCGTCAAGATCATAATCAACACATCCAATAGTCATTCCGTTTCTATAACTATTACTTAAAGTTAAAAACTCTTTTATATATTTTCCATTCTTATCAAAAATTTTTACAACAGGTTCACCATTTGAAGCGGGCGCTGTAACGATATAACGATCTTCAGTATTATATAAATTACATGATGCTATATTTACCCCACCTTTAAATCTTTCTCCATATGGATAAAAAGATGCAATTTCTTCTCCTGTTTCTTTTAATATTTTAACATTTCCGCCAACAACTTGCGAGACCACAATACTAGCACCAGAAAAGGGCTCAAAATTATTAACAGTAGCAACATTTAATCCACCTTCATAACTTTTATCATAAGCGAAAAATTGCCCCTTTAATTCACCATTTCTACTAAAAATTCTTACATGAGGTCCACCGAGTGATGCTGGAGTTGTAATAACGTATTTCTTACCAGTTCCATACACATCAGCAAAAGCAACATTTACCCCACCTCTAAATTTATTATCGTAAGCTAAAAAGCTAGATTCTTCATATATATTTTCTCTTAAAATTTTAACTATAGGAATATTTCCAACACCAGCACCGGTAACCATTGTGAATGTGGTATCATTTTTTGTTTTTTCTATAGCCATTTTAACAGCATTATAAACGTTAAGTTTTTTGCCAACACCTTCAGCTTCGACTTCATCACCAGAGTTAACAATAATATCTCTAACTTGTTTTGGTGTGAAATTCTTATTTATGGATCTTATTAAAGCAGCTGTAGCACTAACCATAGGAGCCGCAACAGATGTTCCAGTCCAATAACCATTATAATAACTATTAAAACTTGAATGCTGTGGTTTATATACAGTTGTACTAAAAATATTTACTCCAGGAGCGGAAACATCTATACAACTATCGCCATAATTAGCAAAAAATGCACGTTTATCATCATTTGTTAATGCTGATACACCAATTATAAAATTATCTTCGTCATTATCGAAACAAACCGGATATAATGGATTTTTATCTAAATTAATACCACCATTTCCTTTTGTATTGTTTCCAGACGCAACAACAAAAACAATTCCGTTTGCAACAGCATTTTTTATTGTTTTCTCTAGAGCTTCATTATTTATACTTCCAACAAAACTCATATTTATTATAGATGCGCCATTATCAACGGCGTAATTTATAGCTCTAATAACGTCGTTAACATTCCCTCCACCACTAGAATTTAAAACCTTTAATGGCATTATTTTTACGTTATTTGCTATACCAGCAATACCCTCATTATTATTTGCAGTAGCTGCAATTATCCCAGCAACGACAGTTCCATGATTTACACCTTCCATAGTACATTTACCGTCAGATAAACACCCAACATCTATATTTGGAATTACGTTATTATTATCATCAACAAAATTCCAACCATGTATATCATCGAGATATTCTGTATTTATTGAAATATTAGGATTTGTCCAAATATTATCTTTTAAATCTACATGATTTATATCAACACCGGAATCAATCACAGCAACAACAACATCTTCTGAACCACTAGTTAATTCCCAAGCGTCATAAACATTTATATCTTTTAAATAAGTTTGTTTTGTTTGTTCTAGGGGATCATCTGTAAAAAAGGCATATGCATTACTAGAAAATAAAAACAAGCAAATTGCAGTAATTATAGAAATTATCTTTTTATACATTTTTAACACATCTTTTAGTACCATATAAAAATTATTATATCATAATGTCTCTATTTTTTTAAAATATTAATTAACAAACAAATTACAAATAAATATTATATAATCCATTATTAATACGCTAATTTTAGATAAAAAACTAAAAAATATAGACAAGATACCAAACAGCATTAAATATGGAAGAAAAAATAAAATAAATATATTTACCGCTATTCCGGTTAATGTAATTTTACCAAAATTTAAATATATTATAGGAAATGTAGCTACCGAAGCAGAAATAGTTGTTATAAAATTATCTCTTATTTCTAGAAAGTTTATTTTCTTAGGAATAATTTTGTCTAATATTGGATTAAAAATTAATATACCCAGTGTCGCGCAAAAAGATAATTGAAACCCGACATCATAAATTAAAATCATTGGATTTATTAAAACCATTATAAATCCAACAAAAAATAAAGTATTTAGATTACTGGAAATTCTCCCAAATTGCATAGCAATTTGGGAGCAAATCCCCATAATCACAGCCCGCACAACCGATGCATTGCCACCGGTTATTATCGCAAAGAATATAAGAACAAAAACTATTATATAAAAACTATATTTTCTATTTATGTTTATTTTTTTAGATAATATAGTAATTATAGTAATAATAATCGAAATATTATATCCAGAAATAGCTGTTATATGTGATATTCCAGCATCAGAAAATAATGTTGAAATATCTTTTTGTAAATAATTCCCTCCGAGCAAAATACCAAAAATAAAACCATTATAAGGATTTTTATATATACTATATATTTTATTTTTAATTTTCTCTTTAAGTTTAAAAATATAAAATTTAAAATTCTTTTTTATTCCAACTTTAGCTAATATTTTACAATTTTTACCAGCTGAATACATTCTTTTTAATTGCAAATATTTCACATAATTAAAGCTAGAATTAGCAGAATTTTTAGGTTTTTCTAACGAACATTGTATTTTTAAAATATCACCGTAAAATAATTTATTTTTGTCGTTATATAAATCTATATTTATATTTTTATTTCCACTTTTAAACTCATTTTTTACCTTAAAAATAAAATTCTTCTTACTGTTCTTTTCGGTAATCTCAGATGAAATATATCCATCTAAAATTAAATTATTACTTCCATTATAAAAACATATATTTTTACTTTTGTTACAATTTACAAAACTAAAATTATTATCAGTTGTAATAATACCAACAAATATAAAAAATATAATAATGAATATCATAAAAATTTTAGACATTTAAACAATATAAACTAATCTATTTTTATTAAGATTAATTTTATTATTTATTCTAAATTAATTACTATATTTTTTAGCTAAAATTAGCAATAAAAAATAATGTGTATAACCACATTATTTTCCTATTCTAAGATATGCTTCTATTATTTTATTTAAATCACCATCCATTACATCATCAATATTTTGCGTCTCATATTCGCTTCTATGATCTTTAACTTGTTTATATGGATGAAATACATATGTTCTTATTTGTGAACCCCATTCTATACTTTTATAATCACCTTTTAATTTATTCTTTTCATCTAATAACTCTTGCTGTTTTAACTGCAATAACTTCGACTTTAATATTTTTAAAGCCATTTCTTTATTTTGATTTTGGTTTCTTTCATTCTGACAAGAAACCGAAATATTTGTTGGAATATGAACTACTCTAACAGCAGAATATGTTGTATTTACAGACTGTCCACCGGCTCCAGATGAACAAAAAGTATCTATTCTTATATCTTCATCTTTTAATTCTATTTCCGTTATATCATCTAATTCTGGTAATACTTCAACTAACACAAAAGACGTGTGCCTTGCATGATCAGCATCAAACGGAGAAATTCTTATTACTCGATGGACACCATATTCACTTCTTAAATACCCATACGCATACTTTCCTTTTATTGATAAAGTAATACTTTTTATTCCAACTTCACCACCCTTTGTTTCATTTAAAATTTCAACCTTAAAACCGTTTTTTTCGCAAAAACGCACATACATACGAAGTAACATCGCCGCAAAATCCTGCGCATCATCTCCTCCTGCACCAGCATGAATTGATAAAATTACATTAGACTCATCATATTTATTATTAAACAAAATATAAAACTCTTCTTTTTCGAATTTTGCTAATAATTTCTTATAATCAGATTCTATATCATCAAGCATATTAACATCTTTATCTTCAATATCAGCTTCAGCAATTTCTTTTAAATTATTTAAATCAAAAAGGATATTATCCCAAAAAGAAATTTGATCAGATAAATTAGCTACCTCTTTTGATATATTTTGCGCTCGTAAATTATCATTCCAAAAACCATCAGACTGCATTTCATTTTCCAAGGCTTTTATCTTTTTTCTTTTTTCTTCAATATCTAAAATACGTATTGCATTAAGAATACGTATTTTTAAAGATTCTAAATTTTGAATTATTTCTCGTAAATCCATTTATTATTCAGAATATTCGCCTAATACTAAATCTATCTCAAATTCACCATCGTTTTCTCTGTAAACTTTTATTTTTACCTTTTCACCAACTTTTTTATCTTGTATTATTTTACTTAAATTTATATCGTTTTCTATCTTAATATCATCAACCTCAAGAATTATATCCCCTTCTTTCAAACCAGCTTTTTCTGCTGGACTACCACTCATTACAGCATAATCATCTTTTTTTGTACCTCTAGTTACTAAAGCGCCATATGTATAAGGTAAATCATAATTTGTTGCTACTAATTCTGTTATTTGAATATATCTAACACCTATATATGGTCTAACTATATGTCCATATTCTATAACACTTTCAATAACAGACTTTACTGAATTTATAGAAATAGCAAAGCCAATATTTTGACCTTCTGTACTAACGGCCGTATTTATTCCAATCACTTCTCCGGATAAATTTATTAATGGTCCACCAGAATTTCCAGAATTTATTGCAGCATCTGTTTGAATAACATTTTCAATCGTCTCAAAAGTACCAGAATACATACTTCCAGCTGATATTTCTCTTCCTATTCCAGATACAATACCTTTTGTTATTGTATTTTGATATAAAGCTAAAGCATTACCTATTGCAATAACAGTTTGCCCTAATTTCACATCATCAGAATTAGCTAAAACCAACGGAGTTAATTCTTCATCTAAATCTTTTATCTTACATACAGCTATATCATTTGCAGAATCTCTAGCTAATACTTCTAATTCATATACTTTCCCATTATTTAAAGCAGCTGAATAAATAGCGTCTTCATCTTTTACAACATGTTTATTTGTAACTATCAAACCATCACTAGAAACTATAAATCCACTACCTCCACCAACTTCTTTTAATTCTGTTTCACTACTATGCTCTCTAAAAAAACTACCAAAACCAAACAAATCAAACGGACTAGAATTATATCTTGTTATATTTTTTGAAATAACTATAGAAACAACAGAATCTGAAGTTTTAGAAACAGCATTTATAACAGCAGATTCTTCGTCTATTATTTCTCTTGATGTATATTTTTCTTCTATTGGAGCTAAACATTTATTATCATTATTTTGGCTAACATTAGCAAAAATATTATCAAAATTTCTCCCCAATAAAAATGCTACAAACCAAAAAGATAATATTAATGTAATAATTACGATAAATATTATAATTTTTGAACTTTTATTACTCTCTGCGTTCATTTTTATTTAATTAAATTCTATTAACTATTGTTACTATAAAGTTAGTAATTGCATATGCTGCAAAAATAATTACTATACCGATAACAGTATATTTCATCATATCTTTTGCTTTTTTTACATATTCTTCTTTTCCTATTGCAAACACATAATATAAACCAGCTATAATAAATATAACTAACGCAACTATACCAATAACGCCAAATATTTCATTTACAACTTTATTTACCAATATAGCTGCCACTTTAGGAACACTTTCATCTAGATTAACACCTACATTTGTAGTAACTTGACCACCGAGAGGATTAATATACGCATCTATACTATTATCAATCGCAAAAGCAAAATTGATATTCATAAAGCATACTAACAATGCTATTAAGATATTTTTAAAGGCCTTTTTAATCATATTTTTTAAATAAATTGATTATCATTGTTATCATCTACAGGATTTTCTGTAGATTGTTGAGAAAACTCATTTGTTTCACCAGAATTTTCATCTACTTCTGATGGATCTGGTATATAAACTTCTCTAGGTTTTGCGCCGTTTGCCGGTCCTATCATACCAGCTTCTTCAAGTAAATCCATTAATCTTGCTGCTCTAGCATATCCTATACTAAATTTTCTTTGTAATAATGACGTAGAAGCTTTTCTTGATTTTGTAACTTCCGCAACAACTTCTTCAAATAAGTCATCATCTGCATTAAATCCACTTGCTGTAACGCCACCATTTGTTATTAAAGACTTCTTTTCTACAATTGAATCATCATAATTTACTTCATAGTCTAGTGTTTTCAAATGTAATACTACTTTTCTTATCTCATCATCCGACATATATGCACCCTGAATTCTGACAGGCTTTGGTGTATCTGCAGCAGAATATAACATATCTCCTTTACCTATAAGTTTTTCTGCACCTGTTTCATCTAATACAGTTCTTGAATCTATTGAAGACGCCACCGAGAATGCAATACGTGCTGGAACATTAGCCTTAATCAAACCTGTAATTACATTTACAGAAGGTCTCTGTGTTGCAAGTACCAAATGTATTCCGACAGCACGAGCAAGCTGCGCTATTCTAATAATACATGGTTCTACTTCATTTCTTGAAAGCATCATCAAATCAGCTAATTCATCGATTACTATAACAATATATGGCATCTTTTGATCTTCTGATACAGATTCGTTATATGAAACCAAATTTATCTTCTTTGCTTCAGCAAGTATTTGATATCTTCTATCCATTTCAGATACAGCCCATTTTAATGCATTTACTATCTTTCTAGGATCTGTAACCGGTGGAGTTAATAGATATGGAATTCCGTTATACAATGTCATTTCTACTCTCTTTGGATCGACCATAATGAATTTTAATTCATCTGGTGAATTTTGGAACATAAGAGACGCAATAACTCCATGTATACAAACAGACTTACCTGTACCTGTAGCACCGGCTATCAATAAATGTGGCATTTTTGCAAGATCTGCTATATATGGCTTTCCAGAAACATCTTTTCCAAGTAATAAGCTTAAATTTGATTTTCTATTCTTAAATTCTTCAGAATCTATCATTTCTTTCATAGAAACAACCGCACCAACTTTATTTGGTACTTCGATTCCAACAAGTGACTTACCAGGAATTGGGGCTTCCATACGAAGTGAATTAGCGGCAAGGGCCAAAGCTAAATCATCTTGCAAAGCTGATATTCTAGATAATTTAATACCTTCTTGAGGTTTAAAAGCGTATTGAGTAACAGATGGACCAACTTTAACAGAATCCATTGTTACATTAATTCCAAAATTAGCTAAAGTCTTTTGAATAACTAAAGTATTAGCATCTACATCACCAGCATTAGCGCTACCTTCTCTAACTTCCAATAAATCTGTTGGAATATACAATTCTTTCTTTGGAACGTGCAATTTTTTCATAGCAACAGATGTGTTTATATCACCGCCAGAAGGAGCTTCACTCTTCTTTTTATTATCTATAACTGCATTAGAATTATTTTCAACTTTATAATTTGGAGTAACAGGATTTAAAGGATTAGAAACTTTTTTAGCTTCAAAATTATTGCTAACATTAGCCACATTTTCAGTGTTATTTAAATATTCTTGCTGTAAAGCAGCGCCAGCTTCTTCGTTATTCTTCTTTTTAAATGAAGTTTTTATAAAATTATAAAATTTTAATAAAACATCGTTTACGTTAATATTAAAAGCAAAAATACATCCTATCAAAAAGATAGCAAACATAATAAAGAATGACGCAACAGCTCCGGTTACTTTATAAAATGGAAACAAAAAATATTTACCAATTACCCCGCCTTTATTGAATTTTTCTAGAACATTAAATAATTCAAAAAAAGATAAAAGAGAAAAGAAAACAAGCACAGAACCAAAAGCACTGGCTTTATTAACAGATTTCTTTGTTAAATAAAATATAAACAAAAATGATAAAACAACTGGGAAGAAATATTTACCAAAACCAAAAATAAAATTCAAAACATTATCAAAACCTTTACCAAATTCACCAGCAATACCACATAAACTAAGAACAGATATAACAATAAAAAGAAGTAATATTACCAAAACAACATTCTTAACTTTAGTTTCATCAATAGAAGAAGGAATTTTTTCTTCTATAATTTCATCTTGTTTTTCCTTTTTAGATT
>JAEEGL013179522.1_pt1 | contig 12788 bp, 6 predicted proteins | sample 9134231 | NCBI WGS metagenome assembly JAEEGL01 (sample SAMN16246548, study PRJNA631951) | gut metagenome | biome: gut microbiome; feature: rumen; material: fiber-attached | host: Bos | place: Iran: Karaj | collected 2018-10 | reverse complement strand
CAGGGCCTTGGACTACGACCCCGACAAGGAAGGGTATGGTCTGGACCGTCGGCCTGTCTATGACATCGACGGCCGCGTGCAGGAAGAGCGGTTGAGCAGTTATCTCTGTGTCTACGACACCGCCACGGGAGCACTCCTCTATGAGAAGGAAGTACCCCTGTGCTGGATCACCCATGTGCAGTTCAACCCTGCTGACCCCGAACTCATCATGTTCAACCATGAGTGGCCGAGTTTTGACTGCGGCATCCGGCGCATCTGGCTGTACGACCACCGCAGCGACACCATCGTCCGTATACGGAAGGAAGGTGCTGACACCTCGGGCAACACCGGCGGGCACGAGCGCAGAGGGACAGACTGGATCTGCCATGAGATGTGGACCGATGATGGTGGCACCATCATCTATCATGGTGGTTATGCCGATGGTCCCGCCCTTGTCGGGAAATACGAACTGGCCAGCCAGCGCTATTGGGAGATTGCGCTTCCCGAGGACTACAACGCCTACGGACATTTCACCATGGACCACCAGCAAAACCTCTGCTGCGACGGCTATTTCAAGTTCCCCGACGACATCAAGGCGGTCAGGGAGAACAGCACCGACAACGGTCCCGACCCGCACAAGAAAGATGGCGAGTACATCTCACGCGTCGTTCCTCATTGGGAGGAGAGCCGACTGGAATGGATTCCTCTGTGCAAGCACAACAGCGACTGGCTAGGACAAGACGCACACCCCCACCCCATCTACAGCCATGCCGGCGACACCATCTTTTTCAACAGCCGGAGCGGTAAATATGTCAAGGTGTACAAGATCTTGGTTTCATAATAGAATTCAACGGCATGGATCAGAGATCAAGGGGGATTATGGATCATGAGAACCGTCCCAGTGATCCACCAGTGACCCAAAGAACAGTCCCGGTGATCCAGGCATTTATATCATTTCGTGAATATATGGCCATTGGTGATGTAAATGCCACGGGTTGGATAGTTGATGCGTCTGCCCTGCAAGTCATAATACACATCGGATGGCTTAGGAATCATAACAGGACGGATAGCAGATGATTGGCAGTTCATGCGGGCGACGGAGAGGCCGAGGCCGGGATAATGGGTTAGCCAGATAAAGTCACGCCTTGGGTCGAGAGTGATTTTCGTGACCTCATCCATGGCGATGCCCGAGTTGTCGGTGTCGTAGATTGTCCATGCGCTTCCGTCATAGCAGACGATACCGACGTCACCAGCGGTGGCTATCCATAGACGGTTATCGGCATCCACCTGCATGTCCCAGAAACAATCGCTGGGGAGCGGTGAGTTGTTGCGATTGTAGGTCGTCCATGAGTTTCCATCGAAACGTGTCAGTCCTAATCCGAATTCTGCCCCCATTTTGTCTGGATAGCGAGGGTCGCGGCAGTTCAGCCAAAGGACGTTGTTGTTGTCAACGGTCACCTGGCCTACGTAATCGGATGGGAGTGAGGAATTGAAAGTGGTGTAATTGTTCCATTTAGTTCCATCAAAACAGAACAGCCCACCTCCGAAGGTGCCGCACCAGAGGCGGTTGTTGCTGTCGAAGGCCATGCTTTGAACGGACTCAGATAAGATGGAATTGCTTTTGTTGTAGACTGTCCATATCTCACCGTTACGCAAAAAAAGGCCCTTGTTCGTGGCTATCCAAAGACGGTTCTTTCGGTCGAACTTGATGAGGCTGGCATCGGCTTCGCTAAATGGATAGTCGGTTCTCATGTAGGCTCTTTTGCCCGTTGCTGTGATTTCCACGAGGCAGGTGTCGGTGGTAAACCAAGGCCAGAGTAACCAGACGTTGCCATCCAGGCTGGGCTCGGTCTGTGCGATCTGCGACATGGGCTCAAACTTATAATCGTCCGTATCTATATTGTATTTCTGAAGGCCATAGAGCGATCCTACGTAGAAGTTGCCGCCTGCATCGAGACAACCACTAGAAAATGACATCGTATTATCATATAGCACATTGTCGATAAGGTTGACGCTTACCAATCCGTTGTCCGTGAGCTTTAGCAATCCCTCGAATCGCGAGCCTACATAGACATTGCCGCTATCGGCGTCGATGGTCAGCAGGTAATCGTTAGTGACGTTTAACTGATAGGGATAGGCCATGAAGTTCGTACCATCATATTTGGTGATGCAGCATTCGCCCATCAACCACAGATTGCCTTTCTCATCGACAGTCAGGTCAGTAATATTCTTCTCTGGCAGAGCCGAATTGTCGGGCGTGTAGTGCGTGAAATCGTTGCCATCTAACTTGACGAGACCATTGTCGGTCGCTATCCACAGGCATCCGTCTTTGTCGGTTTCTATATTATTTACTTTTCCATAGGGAATATTGTAAGGCATTAAATCATTGGATGTGAAGACACAGAGATTACACCTATTCAAAGCATCGTAGCACGCTACCCATATACGTCCGTCGACATCGGCCCTAATCTTCTTGACATAGCAGAAGGGGCTAAGAAGATTGATATCGTATATGGCTGTGCATATCTTTCCATTGAAAGCGTACAAATTTGCGATACTACCTACGAGCATCGTCCCGTCATCCTTGAAAAAGAAACCAGAAAAGTTCTGGTTAATGGGAAATCCTGCATTCTTCTTGTCGAATTTCTCAATGCCGTTGTCAGTCACATGTGCTAAACCATTGTACTCCGTGCCTACCCACAACTCACCGTTGTGCAACGCCATGTCGGTAATGGAATTGCCCGTCATACTCCCGTCAGCGCGTTTGAGCACTGTCTGCTGGCCGCTCTGCTTGTCAATCTTCACAATGCCTCCGCCCGACGTGCCCACATACAGAAAGTTCTGGTCATGGATGATTTTCATCACGAAGTTATTGCTCGAAATGTTACGCCAGTCTGTCAGTTGGGCATGTGCCGTGATTGTGAGCACTGCAAACAACATGGTGATTATCGTCCTATTCATCATTATTTGATTAGAATCTTGGTATTACAAATTCAACGCAAAGCGCCGTGGTTGTCATAGCCACAGCCAACGCTCAGTTGCACAACGCTGCGCGATCGACCTATGAGCGGAGTCATACAAATCTGCAAACGTGGTCGACAGCGATGTCGGAAAATCCGAAAGCCTCGGCCTTCGTCATCCGACCATTGGCGACCTCGGCAACGGTATCGACGAGTTGCATGCCCATCTGTTGGATGGTCTTCTCACCCCGTAGGACGGCACTAAGGTCAACGTCCATATTGTCTTCCATTATATGGAATGTCCGCTCGTTGGCCGTCACCTTCAGCACAGGGGCAATGGCATTGCCCGTTGGCGTTCCGCGACCAGTGGTGAACACAACCAACTGACATCCGGAAGCCACCATCGAGGTGACCGATGCGATGTCGAAACCGGCGGTGTCCATCACCACGGCCCCCTTCTCAGAAGGTCGTACTGCCTGTGGGAGGACCTCCCTAATAGGACGCGTACCGCCTTTTCGGATACATCCGAGGCTTTTCTCCTCAAGGGTGGAAAGTCCGCCGGCCTTGTTGCCAGGCGTGGGCTGTCCAGCCCGACAGTCTTGTCCGGCAGCGGAGAGATGCGCCTCATATTCGCGGCAAACCTCAATGATCTGGTTGTGAATCTCGGGCGTGGCAGCCCGCTTGGCCAGGATGTGTTCACCGCCTATCCATTCTATCGACTCGCTCATCACCGTCGTGGCCCCCAGGTCCACCAGGATGTCGCTCATCTCACCCACCGAAGGATTGCTGGCAATGCCCGACGTGGCGTCCGAACCGCCACATTCTATGCCGATATAGAGTTCTGAGGCATCGAACAGCTCTTTTTGCTGCATTCCGGCCTCCTGTGCCATCTGACGTGCAGCACGGGTAGCCTTCTCTATCGTCTTCAGCGTACCGCCCTCCTCCTGGATGCCGAAGGAGACGACAGGTTTCCGTGTCAGCAAGCCGATTTTCTCCTTCAATTTCCGATGGGGCACGGTCTCACATCCCAGTCCGATGATGACCACCCCATAGATGTTGGGATGGCAGGCAAAGCCCGTCAGAATTTTCTGACTCATGTCGGTATTGGCCTGCACGTCGGAACAACCCGTGTTGAAAACGATATTCACGGCACCACGAATCTGACTGGCAACGATCCGGCAACTCTCGCTGGCACAGACACATGTCGGCAGGATGAGGATATGATTGCGGATGCCGGGACACCCCTCCGTGCGGCGATATCCCCAGAATTGGAAAGATTTCGGTTGTTGGCCTTTCGACTGTGCTGCACACATCTGCCAGTCGGCCCCTACCAGTTCACTGTCGTAGTCACGCAACTCACTCTTCAGGTTATGGTCGCTCACCCAGCCACCTTTACCCACCTGCTGCACCAATCGGCCTAAGGTTTCCCCATATTTGACTACTTCGCCGCCTACGGGCATGTTCTCCAGAGCCACCTTGTGACAATAAGGAATATCCTCCACAGCCTTGAGGACAACACATTCGCTGCCATTCATAAAACAGACATCTTCTCCCTTGGCAATCTCTGTGACAGTGGTGACCACGTTGTCAGCAGCATTCATCAAAAGTGCATTTATTTTCATAGTCTATAAAAACGATTTTCCAGTTAGTGGTACAAAGATAATATTTTTTCGGGAATTATAAAAATCAAAAAGATAGGCTCATCATGGCTCCCATACCGAAGCCAACATTATTGCTATGAGATTTTTATCCTTGGACATGCAAATCCCGATTTATCCGTCATTCTTTGTCAGTTCAATGGCCTCCTTGCCAGTCAAATGTTCTATCTCCAAACATAGCACCAGCATTCGATGGAACCCCTTGTCTATTTCCTTTTGTAAAGCTTCATCTTGGTTAGGGTTATAGCGGTTGCCCAGCAATCGGGCTGCCGCCAGTTTCTCCTTCTCATCCTCTATGATGTGGATGCGCCCGAAAGCGATGACACTGCGGAAATAAGTGGTATATCGCTCACCATGCACCTCGTCTTGGTCAATCACACAGAAGGAAGCCTTGTCGCAGTTGCTGATGGCATCCACCTTATGACCGCTCAAAGCACTATGGAAATAGAGTTTCCCATCATGGTAGACAAAACTGATGGGCACGGCGTATGGATAGCCGCCATCACCGAGAAGGGCAAGTGTGCCCGACGTGGCTTTTCTGAGTATGGAGATGCTCTCCGACTCTGTCAGTTGTTGCCGTTTGCGGCGCATTTCTCTGAATTGCATGTTACGAAATGGTTTTAAGTCCTATAATCGATAAGATTAGCGTGGTGAGGAAAAACAACCGCCAGAATGTGGCAGGCTCCTTGAATATAAAGATGCCTACAAGAACCGCTCCAACTGCGCCTATGCCAGTCCATACGGGATAAGCGGTACCGATAGGCAACACTTCCGTGGCTTTTGCCAATAGAATGGCGCTAAGAATATAGAAAACGCCGAAGGCAGTAATCCATGTATACCATTCCATACCACTAATTCCTTTGGCTCGTCCAAGACAATAGGTGAAAGCCACCTCACAAAGACCAGCCAGTATCAAAATAATCCAATGCATGCCGTGAAATTCCAATTTAGAAATGAATCGTACACATCCTTTACTTTACCTGCCAGATTGACCAACTGACCATCAAGAATCTCGCCCGAACTGAATGAGCGCACTCGGGAGGGGCCATTCTCTTCTGTGGTCATAACACACACACCACAGTTTTTTAAGTACATTAGCACCTCTTGCCTGTTCTTTTCCATCTCTTCGTTTTGATTTACAAGTCTTCAAACTCTTCCAATAAGGTTACAAAGATACGTCATTTTTGTGATTTATGCAAAATGCGATTAAACTGATTAACACCTTTTTGATGACGCCTCTGACCTTTTTGATGACGCTTCCGACATTATCCAAGTCAAATTCACTCCTCAGTCATATACATAAATAAAGAATTGTATTGATATCTTGGCATTTCATTAGTTGTTTAATTGAAAAAAATGTAACTTTGTAGTCAAATGGTGCAAAGCTATGAAGAGATTCTCAACGATAATATTCTTATGGTTCCTGATAATAGGATTCGCAAACGGTCAGCCCAGAGCCTCCGTTGACAAATCGACACCTTGTGGCCCAGTGCCGACTGAAAACCAGTTGCGTTGGCAAGAGATGGAGATGTATGCGTTCATCCACTACTCGATGAACACCTATACCGATGAGGAATGGGGTTTCGGCAACGAGCCGTTGGAGTTGTTCAATCCCTCTGACCTGGATTGCCGTCAATGGGCACGCGTCTGCAAACAGGCAGGCATGCGAGGCATCATCTTCACCGCCAAGCACCACTGCGGCTTTTGCATGTGGCCTTCGAAATATACAGCGTATTCTGTGAAGAACACCCCATGGAAGGACGGTAAGGGCGATGTGGTGCGCGAACTGGCCGACGCCTGCCGTGAAGAAGGACTGAAGTTCGCCGTCTATCTCTCACCTTGGGACAGGAACCACAAAGACTACGGCAAGCCAGAATACGTGACCTATTTCCGCAACCAGTTGCGCGAGTTGTTGACCCAATACGGCGACATCTTCGAGGTGTGGTTCGATGGTGCCAATGGTGGCGACGGCTGGTATGGCGGCGCCAACGAGACCCGGCGCATCGACGGCAAGACCTATTACCAGTGGGCCGAGACGTTCCGCATGATACGGGAGTTGCAGCCTAATGCCGTCATCTGGAACGACGGTGGCGACCGCGGAGACCTGCGCTGGGTGGGCACCGAGGCCGGCAACGTGGGCGAGACCAACTGGAGTCTGATGCCCGCCAAGGGCGACACGCCCTGGCACATGCTGCACTACGGAGTGGAAGACGGCGATGTGTGGTGTGCCGGCGAGACCAACACCAGCATCCGCCCGGGATGGTTCTACCATGAGACGGAGAACGAGCACGTGAAAAGCCTGTCGAAACTCATGGACACCTACTACAAGAGCGTTGGCCGCAACTCCTGCCTGCTGCTCAATTTCCCCATTGCCCCCAACGGCCGCATCCATCCCACCGATAGCCTGCGGGGCATCGCGTTTAAGAAAATGATTGACGAGGTGTTCAAAAACGACCTCGCCCGAAAATCCAAGATAAAAACCCGGGGTAACGAGACCCTTATCACATTCAAGAAGCCGACAGCGTTCAACCGTTTTGTAGCCGAGGAAGACATCCGCTACGGCCAGCGCGTGAAGAAATTCTCGCTCGAGGCTTTTGTCGATGGCAAATGGATTTCGCTGAAGGACGCACTCGTGGACAATGGCGACGGACTGACCACCATCGGCCATCGCCGCATCATCTGCTTCCCCACCGTCACTGCCACGAAACTCCGCTTTACCGTTCTCGACGCTAAATGCGAACCCATCATCAAGCGCGCCTCCGTCTATTTGGCACCAGAGCTGACAGCCGACATCCCGGACAGTGGAGAGAAGCGCAGCAGCAACCTCCACTACTTCTTCAGCAACCCCAAGCAGATGATGATTGACTGGGACACCGAGCAGACCATCACCTCGTTCCGCTACCTGCCGCCTCAGAACACCCGCGAAGGCACCGTCACCCATTACACCCTCTGGGCATCCACCGACTGGTCGAACTGGACAAAAGTGGCTTCGGGCGAGTTCTCCAACATCGTCAACAATCCCATCTGGCAGACCATCAGGTTCCAACCCGTCAAGGCCAAAATTCTCCGTCTCGATGCCGACCGACTGGCCTCAGGAGAACGCATGGCCTTTGGCGATATAGAAATAGAAACGAATTAGAAAAATATGAAGAGATTATTGAGAAGGTTCCTCGTATTCATTGCCTCCGTGCTGACCATCTCAGCCCAGGCGCAAAGCCTGCAGTCAGACAACGGAACGACAGCACCCGACTGGGAGAACCCTGCCTTACTGGGCATCAACAAACTGCCCTATCACGCCACGCTGCAACTGCCTTCGAGATGGAAGGAGTGCAAGGAGATTGTCAGCCTCGACGGCGAATGGCAGTTCCATTGGAGCCGCAAACCAGAGGAAAGGCCCGAAAACTTTTACCGTGAGGATTACGATGCGAGCGGTTGGGACAAAATAAAAGTGCCGGGCAACTGGCAGACACAAGGTTTCGGCACGCCCATCTACACCAATATCGACTACCCCTTCAAGCGCAACCGCCCCAGCGTGACGAGCGAGCCGCCACGCGACTGGACGGCCTACGAGAACCGCAATCCCGTGGGGTCGTATGTGACGTTCTTCGACGTGACTAAGGAAATGCGCTCTCATAATCTGATTCTGCATTTTGGTGGCGTGCATTCGGCTTTTTATGTCTGGGTGAATGGACAGAAAGTGGGATACAGCCAGAACTCGATGTCACCAGCCGAGTTTGACGTGACGAAATTCGTCAGGGAGGGCAGCAACAAACTCGCCGTGGAGGTTTACCGCTGGTGCGATGGCAGTTATCTGGAAGACCAGGACATGTGGCGGCTTTCGGGCATTTTCCGCGAGGTGCAGTTGTGGGTGCGCCCATTGGTGCATATCGCCGACTACCATGTAACCGCCGTGCCCGACAAAGACTTCACGCAGGCCAACGTGACGGCCGATATCGCCATCTGCAACACTGCCGGCAAGAGTGCCAAGAAAATGAAGGCAGTCCTGAAAATCGACGGTAAGACCATTGCCGGCCAACTGAAAAATCTTGCAGCCGGCGACACGACGCACATACGGCTCACTTACCTTATCAACCAACCCAAGTTGTGGTCGGCAGAGAAACCCAACCTCTATCCGTTCTCCATCGAACTGATTGACAAGAAAGGCAACGTGGCGGAGCACTTCGACTATCATCTGGGAGTGAAACGCGTGGAGTGCGTGGGCGAGGTGTTCAAAATCAACGGCAAGAATGTGAAGCTGCGCGGCGTGAACCGGCACGACCATCACCCGCTGACCGGGCGTTACGTGGATGACGCCACCTACGAGAAAGACATCCGCCTGATGAAGCAGGCCAACATCAACTTCCTGCGCACGAGCCACTACCCCGACCGCGAGTACCTCTACGAACTCTGCGACCGCTGGGGACTCTACGTGATGGACGAGGCCAATCAGGAGAGTCACGGCTATGGCTATGCCAACGAGGAAATGGGGCACGATGCTGCCTGGTGCGACGCCCATGTGGACCGTGCCGAGTCACTGGTGAAGCGCGACTTCAACCACCCCTGTGTCATCCTGTGGAGCCTGGGCAACGAGGGCGGCGTAGGACCGAACATCCAAGCGATGTATGACAAGGTGTGTCAACTCGATTCCACCCGTTTGCCATTCTATGACTGTCATCCCCGCTACTCCGCCCTTCACGATTACGGCTATCCTACTCCCGAAGTACTGAAGAGAGAAGCTGAGAAGGAAACAGAGAAACCGCTGATCGCACGTGAGTATGCCCATGCCATGGGCAACTCCATGGGCAACCTGCAGGAATACTGGGATGTCATCTACGCCGACTCCAGCATTGCCGGCGCCGCCATCTGGGACTGGGTGGACCAGGGACTTGTCAAAAAAGATAACGGGGTGGAGTTCTTCGCCTATGGCGGCGACTACGGTGACAAGCCCAACCTCGACGCCTTCTGCCTCAACGGACTGTTGGCACCCGACCGCAAGCCACATCCTCACTACTATGAAGTGCAGCATGTGTATCAGCCTATCCACTTTGAACTACATGACAACCGACTGCGCATCGTCAACCGCGATTTCTTCACCGACGTCAGTGAGTACGACATCGTCTGCGACACCACCGTCATCGACGGAGAGCGGTTGCTGAATGTCTCCGCTCGGCTGAAGGAAGACAAGCCATGGGCAAAAAAAGGATTCGTCGTGGCCAGCGAACAGTTCGTGCTCTCTTCTTATGACTTCCCCGAAGCGATCAAAACTTTGAGACCTGCGACAAGTCCACTCGCCAGCAAAGATACCGCCAAGCATGTCACCATCGATGGAAACAACCTTGTTTCTTGGATTGTCGATGGCAACGAGATGCTGCAGGCGCCTCTCGAGCCCTATTTCTGGAAACCCGAAAACGACAACCAGCATGCAGCAGGTTTCGCACGAAGTTCTGCCGGATGGAAGGAGGCCACCGATGTCACGGTGAAATACACCGTCATCAATGACCACAGCATCCTCGTAGAATTGGACTACCATCCCACAGGTACCGACAAGCCACTGCTCCCCAAATTGGGCATGCGGATGCGCCTGCCAGCAGATTTCACCGCCATCGAGTATTATGGACGTGGCCCGTGGGAGAACTACCCCGACCGCAAGCGCAGCGCCTTCCTCGGGCGATATAAAACGCCACTATCCGAATATGAAACCGAATACATCCATCCGCAGGACAATGGCTGCCGGACCGATGTGCGATGGTTCTGTATCACCAATGGGAAGAAAGCCCTTAGAATTGACGGTTTGCAGCCCCTCTGCATACGAGCATGGGACTATGGCGAAGAGGATTTAGAAGGCGTCCGTCACCCACACGAAATCAAGCGCGACCGTTTTGTCAATCTGAATATCGACCTGAACATCCATGGCGTGGGCGGCGTTGATTCCTGGGGACAGCCCACCCTACCCCAATACACCATCGATGGAAATAAACCATACCACTTTGGTTTTATCCTTGATTGGCAATAAAACTTATTAGGACAATGAGAAGAATAATGCTGTTGATGTCGGAATAGTTGCGCTGCCTACCCCAGAAAACAAAGGCCGTACTTCTTTGATTATCAATGTATAACAATACGTTCTATAATTATAATGAACAAAGGTACGCACTGCGTATCATTCATTTAGTGCATCAAGTTTCTTCTTGAACTCGGACAGGTTCTCGTCATCGAGCCAATTGAGGTGATGAATGCCACCTTGTTTGTCGAAGAGGCGGTAGGTGGGGTAACCTGTCAGTCCTACATATTGCTCAACGGCATGCTGCTGATTGTCAGGCAGGTTGTAATGAACACAGTTGGGCGCGGTGAGGTCATACTCTGCGATGACATTCTTCCATGACTTCTCTGGCGACCTGTTGGCAAGGTAGAGGTACACGATGCCGTAATCCTTGAGTTCGTCTTTGAGTTTGTGCGACTCGCTCAACTTGCGCTTGCAAGGTGCGCACCACGTGCCCCAGATATCAAGATATACGATTTTGCCACGATAGGGCTCGATGATTTTGTCGATAATTGCCTTGCCGTCGGTTAATCCCTCAACGTCAGATGACGGATGGATGACTGCATTCACAGCCGCTTCCTTCCCCCTCATCAGCTTCTTGAAATACTCATTCTTGTCGGCAATGACTTTCCTGAAATAAGGTTCCTTGATAAGTGCTATGTATGGCTCCAAATTCTCAGGTAGTGCGCATCTTTCGTGGTCGATGTATTCATTGAGTATCTGCGCATGATGGATGCTGTTGGTCATCGGGTCGGTGCAAAGAGAGTCGATGATGGCATTGGTGATGCCCTGCTCACCACCCACACAGAGTATGTTCAACGCCTTTTGATAGTCTTCGCTTGCATGAATCGTGGAGACCACACTTACCGCCTCCATGTATTTCTCCTGCACCGCCGTGATGGAATCATTGAGCGTCTTACGGTCTTTAATCTCAGAATAGAGCGTGAAAATCTCCCTGTTCATCTTCTCCATCTGACTGATGGCTTGATGCTCCTTGTCGTTCAGGTGAAGCATTCCCTTCTCTTCAAGCCAGGGTAGGATGGCTGGCCTTCCCCATAGGGCATTAATACGTGGGTCGGCGTAAGCATAGCACTCACGCTTGTATCTCAACATCGAGGACATTCTACAGAGGTTGACCGGCAATGAGGTATCGACAACTGAGTGATCCTCCACCCATTGCATGATGTCGGCAGGCAGCAAGCGGGAATATGTATTGTAGTGCATCATCAGTATCTGGTCGCAGACATCGATGCGTTGACTCTCGCGGATAAAGTCGCGAAAGCGCTTGCTCAGGTAAGGATGCTGTGCCAAGAAGTCTTCGTTCTGCGCCACGCTCTGCTCATAGTTGTGTATCCATTTCTGCGCCATGACCCTAACGGAATCATCACTCACAGGATTGTCTATAAATCCTGCATATTGCATGTGGGGAGCCTCTGTCTGTATTTCGTTCTGCAGTCGTGCATCATCACCCATGAAGAGCGTCTGCGACGATTTGTAGTCTTTCAGCATGAAATACTTCTCGCCAGGTGTCAGTATAAGTGCGACACCGTCAACAACATCATTTTGTCCGTTTTCTATTAACAGAGTAGCCCCTTGCGTTCCAACCAACGGTACACTCAACTCAAACCGGCCGAGAGAGTCCACCTGGGTAGAGACGTGCGTATCATTGTCGGTAGCGACGTTGCTACACCCAATCACGACTGTCAGCTTGTCTTTGAGAAGTTCCTTGGGGTATCTCAGCCAACCGCTCACAATAGCCTTTCCCTCCTTCAACTCCGTGTTGAAGGATGTGTTGTCAACTATAGGATAGTCGGTGATAGTATTGGTGGTGATGGCTGAGAGCATCTGCTGCTTGCCGCCAATATTGAATATGCGCTTGCCGTCTTTTTCCTTGCCGATAGTGATGGTGAGTTTCTCGTCTCCTGAGGCAAGCACCACTTTATTCTCCGTTTTCCTGTCATACTGCCATATCTTGCCGGCATATACGGCGTGGTCATTGAAGAGACTGATGATCCAATCGCCTGTTTCCGCATCTCGCCAATTGGAATTGAATAGCAACGTCTGGCTTTTGTAGGCAGGGTCGGTGATGTCCCATATTTTGAAGAAGTTGCGTGCATAACCTTCAATAAGGTCAAACTGCTTGACTTCTTG
>JAEEGL012761605.1_pt1 | contig 12788 bp, 10 predicted proteins | sample 9134231 | NCBI WGS metagenome assembly JAEEGL01 (sample SAMN16246548, study PRJNA631951) | gut metagenome | biome: gut microbiome; feature: rumen; material: fiber-attached | host: Bos | place: Iran: Karaj | collected 2018-10 | reverse complement strand
GGGAAAGCCTGATACTGAAAGTGTAGACGTCACCTCGCGCTTGCGTACGCTCAACGATATTTTGGAGATAACTACGAAGCCGGTCATCTACGATGGCGATTCCGGCGGCAATTCAGAGCAGTTCGCGTTCCTCGTGCGTTCGCTTGAACGATTGGGCGTATCTGCGGTCGTCATAGGGGACAAGATCGGCCAGCGACATGGACTGGTCGAAGATGCGGCCTTGCCGCAGGTTGATGTCGATGGCTTCAGTCGGAAGATCCATGACGGCAAGGCGGCACAGATTACGGACGACTTCATGGTTATTGCACGCTGCGAGTCGCTTGTGTCCGGTAACGGCGAGGAAGATGCTCTCGCTCGCTGCCACGCCTATTTGGAGGCGGGAGCAGACGGCATCCTAATTCAATCTAAGGCAGAAACACCTGACGAGGTTCTTTCCTTCGCGAAGCGTTTCCGCGCCGAGGTGTCCGCCGACAAGCCGCTTGTGGTGATGCCAACCACCTATCCGCAAATAACGGAAAGCGAACTCGCTGCTGCCGGAATCAATATCGTCATCTATGCGAACCATCTCATCCGTTCCGCCTACCCTGCGATGAAAAAATGCGCAGAACGCATCCTTGAATGCGATCGGGCGCAGGAGGTGGATAGTGAGTCATGCGTGGGAATCAAGGATATGCTACAACTCCCTTAGAAATGTGATGTAGTGTCATGAAACTCATAGCGCCTTAAGTTGAACATTCATCGGAGAAGACATCAAGAACCATGGATGCCATTGACAGGATAGGATCGGCGTTTTTGCGTCGGATACTGCTGCGGATGAAGGAGCTGGGGATGTCGCAGACGGAACTTGCGCAACGGATGAACGTGTCGCGGCCGTACATAACGAAGGTGCTGCACCAGGACGTGAACTTCTCCTTCCGCACGGCGGCGAAGCTCGCCAACGCATTGAAGATGGACTTCTTCCCCGAGCTGCGCCCGCAGGAGGACGAACTTCCCGCTTGACCCCGTGTAACCGAAAGGTTAAACTATGAGCCAGATCGTTCGGATGATAGTCAAGTCGTCAGTGGACAAAGTGACATCGATGAGGTATTCGGCTGCATACCCCACGGGCGCGGAGCGTTGCCAAGAATGAAGCGAATATTCATATTGAGCGTACATAAGGAGTTTACCGAAGGGCGCAGACTCTTGAAGCGGTACATCGCGAAGAGCCTTGCCTATCAGCGAAGAAACAACAAATAAGTTGCAAATAAACAATATATCTGCCGCTGAAATTGTTGTAATCTTGCTGAAATTCCCCAATTATCCGTAAATGCTTTAGCAAATAAACTGTAAATTAAAGTAACGGGACCATGGTTTAAGTTGGGAAGTTTGTTGGTTGCTTGAAGTCGTGTGGAATCGGCTTCTTCACCGGCGTGCCGGATCCGCTGCTGAAGAGCTTCTGCGCGTATGTGAGCGGGAGATGAGCGAGATTGATAGATGATGGTGTTGCGCGATTGGCTTCTGCGGAAAGTAGAATGCATTTAAAATTCGATAGTCGCATGTTGAAGAAGCGAAATAGTAACATTGAGGCTTATCGCTGCTTTCTGATGTTTGGCATTGTGGCCTTGCATTGTGCCTATGTTACGCTAGGTTCCTTTACATGGGAGAATAATATATGGAAGTGGTGTGTTGACGGGTTTGCGTTTATCTCTGGTTACTGTTGTATACGAAGTTTCTCGTTTAGGAAGGTCTTTAGACTTTATTCGCAGGCACTTGCCTGTCTTGTCATGATGGAGGGATTGAATGTAATCGGTTGCGGCGTAGACTTCGCCTGGAGGGAAAGGGTGTGGCGGGTGTTTTGCGATTTATGGTTCTTGCATGCATATGTATTCTTGATGGCGATGGCTCCGATAATCAATCTGGCAGCTGATAGCGAACATCGGCTTAAGACGCTTCTGCCTTTTTGTGGATTGCTGTTTATATGGGGGACATGCTGTGAGCTTCCGATTATCGGCTCTGTCATGCCAAAGATAGCTGGGATACAGTCTTTTTCTGGCTTGACATTGGTTGCTGCCTATACGATTGGGCGGTTATACAATCTTTACGAACTTAATGGCAAAATAAAACCGTGGTGGGTGATGATTGCAGTTCCGGTTCTTCTGTGTACCTTCTGTCTAGGCGTTCGGCATAATGGGGACTGGGTGTCTGGCTGGTTGGGTAATTATATATCTCCCCTTACGGTTGTAATGTCGGCTTGTGGTTTTTATATGTTTAGTCGGATCAAGCTGCCAAAAACCTTTGAGAGGGTAGTGTTGGTGATTGCGCCATCTATGTTCTCTGTGTATGTGATCCATAGTCATGCCCTTTGGTGGAATTGGATGCAAGAAAAAGGCTCGTGTCTTGTTAAAGAGTACTGGGCGTCTGGTGTCTTGTTTGGATTAGCTATCGTTGTGTTCTGGGGAAGTGTCGCATGTGATCTAGGACGGAGAATCGTGCTGTGGGTAATAACTAGATTGGGGTGGACTCGTTCCGTTCGCCAATGACACAACGCTCCAAAGGCTAGATTGATTCTTAAGTTCAATTGAAACGTAGGAGATTTGATTTGACTCAAACTAGCAGATTGATGTTGAATACCATGGTGTCGTATAGTCGATCATTGCTGGCACTCTTTCTTGGATTATTTAGTACAAGATGGGTGTTGCAGGCCCTTGGCCATGAGGATTATGGGTTGTATGGAGTTGTCGGGAGCCTTTTGGTAGCTATTAGCTTCCTTAATGTTTCATTGTCGACTTCGGTTTCGCGTTTTTATGCCTTCTCAATTGGTGCAGCCAATAACAATGAGAGAAAAGAAGGCGAATCTGATCTGAAAGGATGGTTCAGTGCGGCGCTTGTCATACATTGTGGTTTGGCTTTACTTATGTTGGTCATAGGCCTCCCCATTGGTGAATATGCTATCAGAAATGTTCTTGCTATTCCAGTGAGTCGTATGATGGCATGTGTCTGGGTGTTTCGCATTTCTGTTTTTTCGTCATTTGTTGGATTGGCCTTTGTGCCTTATTGTGCATTCTATACTGCTTATCAATATATAGCAGAGTTGACGGTGTTTGAGATGATTCGTACTGTTTTCAACTTTGTTTGCGCTTATTTATTGCTCCATACGGCATCAGATCGCCTCGTATCATATTCGCTGATGATGGCATCTATAAGTGTAATGATTAATATTGCTCAATTATGGAGGGCACGGTATCAGTTCCCAATACGAATGTCTTTACTTGATTTTAAATTTGAAATGACCCGCATACGAGAGATACTGCGTTATGGGTCATTAAGACTTTTGGGTGTATTAGGATGGCTTTTTAAAGCTCATGGTTCTGCTTTTGTAATAAACCTAAATTTTTCACCTCGAGAAAATGCTACCTATACGCTGGCTAATCAGGTTGTAGCACATGCGTCAGCGCTCTCTGCATCACTCGTTAATGCAATTATTCCTGCGTTAACAACTTTTGCTGGCGCAGGAGAGATGGAACGAATGCGATTGTATGCAATCCGGACCTGCAAGATTAGTAGTGTGCTCATTGCGTTGTTTGCTATACCGCTTATATGTGAAATGGATTATGTGCTTGGTGTATGGTTGAATGCTCCGCCACCATATGCGGCTGAGATTTGCTCGCTTTTTCTAGTCGCATTTATAATAGATGCGATGTCTGTTGGTTGCATGACGGCAATAAGTACAGAGACACGGATTGGTTATTGGCAGTTTGTCGAGAGTCTTGTGCTTGTTGCATGTGTGCCTGTCTTATGGCTCTGCTACAAGAGTGCTTTGCCATTTCCATCAATAGGATATGTGTTTATGCTACTCTCGATATTGACGGTCTGCGAACGTTTGTATTTCGGGCGACGCATTGTAGGGGTGTCTCCTATGAAATGGGTAAGGGAAGTCTTGTTTCCGATTAGTATTATCATTATATGTGGTTTGTTATGTGGTAAAACCGTTAGTGGTATGATGTCTATGTCAATATGTCGCCTGATATTAGTTGTGGCAACAACATCTTTTTCAACGGCCTTGCTTTTCATTATGTTTGCAATGGATGGAGCAGAGCGGCAGTTTTTGAAGCGGCTTATGTCAAGAGTTCTATAACCATAGGTAGGAGAAATGATGAGTAAGGTAGGAGCCATGTTTCATGACGTTGAGAACGCACTTGCCCCAGTTGTCATGATTTCATATAATCGTCCTGATTGGATTCAACTGTCATTGAATAATGTAGCACTTGCACACGGAGCGGTTGACCATGAGATATTTGTATTTATAGATGGACCACGAAGTGAAGGTGACAGAATTCTACAGGATAGAATCTGTGAGATTGCTGTATCATACAAGCAAAAATTGCCCAAATTAAACATTATAAGGCGAGACCGTAATTATGGCTGCAGAGGTAACATCGTTGATGCAATCTCAACGGTAATTACGCAATATGGAAAGGTGATCGTCATAGAGGATGATGTATTAGTTTCTAGGACTTTCCTGGAGTATATGGATGATGCGCTCAAGTTTTATAAAGATGACAAAAAGATTTGGTCTATCAATGCCTATCAGTCGCCAGAGCTTCATATACCTAAAGATTACCCTTACGATATCTACCTGAATCCAATTAACTTATGTTGGGGATGGGGTACATGGAAAGATCGATGGGAGCAAGTAGATTTTGATATGGAAGATTGGCCAGTCATGCGTACTAATTCCGATATGATTGCACGATTGAATAGATCAGGACGTCACATTCTCGGGATGATTGAAAGTCAATTTGCGGGGCGTCTCAGAACTTGGGATGTTCAGTGTACGTATCATGTGATTAAGAATGGTTTGATGTCAGTTGAGCCGCGCTATCAACTTTCGAAGAATATTGGATTTAGTGCGCAGCTTGAAGGCGAACATTACAAGGGCGATTTGCCATATCTTTCGCGGCAGCCCTACTATAATTTTCGACCGCGATTGGTTGGACATTTAGTGCAAGACGTACGAATTTTCAGGCAATTTGAATGGATTGCTAGATCTAGAAATCTTAGGATTGGGGTTCTTCGGAAATTAAAAAGGATATTCGCATATTTGAAGCCTAAAAATTTAGACCCTAAAGAAGTGCATATCAGTTGAAAGAAATTCTATCTGTTGTGTGCCCTAGTTAATGGGTCTTCTACGAATGTCCTAGAAACGAGTACAAATTATTTTTTAGAAATCTTCCATAGGAAATGAGAAATCGTTAGAAAGGATTGAGTTAGATGCGTGTAGTCCATCTAGGACATGTTTTTGGTGTTGCGAATACAGGAGGTGCAGCAATCGGAATGACGCGATTGCACCATGCTTTATTATCTTCAGGTGTAGATTCCATCGTACTTACTCAGCATATAAAGGGAGAAGTACCAATGGAAGGGGTTATGGTTTATCCAGTACCAGGTACACTCAAACAGAAGTTTTTTAACATAGCATGTAAGTTCTTGAGGAACTTCTGGCGCTTTACTCATTACAGAATGCAGTTGTGTCTGAACCTCTTGCCATCAGGGGTGGGACGGATAATTAACAAATTAAAGCCAGATGTTGTCCATTTGCATTTTCTAGCAGATGACGCATCATATGAAGAACTTGAAAAGATTAATCCGCCGATTATCGTTCATATGCATGATTTTCAGATGTTAAATGCTTTGAATGGACATCCAGGAACAGATTCTCGTTTTGTGAACGGCTTTTATTCGGGGAATAGTAAATGGCTTGAACGATTTATGTTTCTTCGGAAGTTAAAATTTGCCAAAGAAAAGAATGTTAGCTTTGTTTGCCCTTCCCAATGGGTCAAGTCTATGGTGGAAAAATCCTTCATCGGTAAGAATCATCTTGTGTTTCATATCCCTTACATTGTGGATGCCAAGTTTCGGATATATCCAGAGAAGCGTATAAATAATCCGAAGTTCGTAATTCTTTTTGGATGTTATGGTGGTCGCGGCAATCAATACAAAGGATACCTTGATCTTGTATCTGCATTGGAGTGCTTGCCTGTTGAAATCCAAGGGAAAACAGAGTTACACATCTTTGGTGAATCTGGAGAAGAAGCTAAAATCGGAGCAATCAAAGTTTGTTTTCTTGGTATAGCATCAACGCCAGAGCAGATTATTGAGTTTTATCACCAGTCTGATGTTTTTGCATTTCCATCTATTCAGGAGACGCAAGGGATCGTAAAAATAGAGGCAATGTTATGTGGCACCCCTGCGTTGGCATTTGATCGTACGGCATGTGCTGAAGGGATCTTGCATAAGAAGACAGGGTGGGTGGCAAAGGATGGAGACATTGATGGATATCGTGAAGGCTTGGAATGGTTCTTTAGATTGTGGGAAGTTGGCAAACTTGAGGATATGCGTCAAGAGATATCTGATATTACACGCTCGTTATATGATGTTAAAAGTATACTGATACGTACGGGGAATGCTTACGCATCAACAATTGCACAGAATCAAGTTCAAGAAAGTTGAGCAACATGGACATCAACAGCTTATAGGACTTTTCACGGGGGGGATTGCATGTACTTGTGCTTTTTTCTAGGAGGTAGAGTTCTAGATTTATCAGGGTGCTTGCATAGGAAGGTGGTCATAGTAAGGAAGTTCGGTTACAGAATGGTTTGAGTTGCGGAGTTGTCTGATATGAATAAAAGAAATGATTTTCTGATGTTTATCATTGGGTTATTTTCAATAACTCAGATTCATGTTGTTGGATCTATCGCTATTTCTGAATTGCTAGTCTTTTTTTTGGCCCCTTTTGTTCTTGTTTCGCAAATGGCACTATTTAAGCGGGATCGATGCATGAAATTTATTGGTTTCTGTGCCATTTCACTCATTGGTTGTATAATAGTTAGCCTGTATCACCATATTTCACTTTATAATTTTCTCCGAGGCTTTGCTACGCCGTATGGCTTTGTCGCGAGTTTCATAGTTCTCTACCCATTATTAAGAAAAAATCCTGGTTCTTTTTCTTGGTATTTGGTCGGTGCTGCATTCTCTATGTTAATTAGTTCATTCGTCTTTCAAAATGCATATGAAATCTTAGATGCAGAATCTCGCGGTGGTGGTGTTGAAGGAATGATGTCTGGACCTATCTTTTGGATTAGCCGAATAGGGCCATTAGTAACCCTTCCTGTGCGTGCTTTTTATTTGTCTACCCCGATATTATACTCAATCTTGGTACCTATGGGATTTTCAATGTATAGTCTGTTTTCTACTGCAAGCGGGCGATCAAGTGCTTTGCTTTCATTTGTGACGGTCTGCATCATAGCGGTTTCAGGGAAGAATCAAATTAAAATGCGACGAATCAAGAAGAATTTTATGTTATTTCTTCTGGGGGGAATTGCAGTTGTCTTTTTGTTTAAGAATCTCTACTCATCGTTTGCCGAATCTGGAAGATTGGGTGAAGATGCTCATAAAAAATATGAGAGTCAAACCCGTGGAGGAACCGATATCCTTCATCTTGTTATGGGTGGGCGTGGAGAATTCTTTCTGGGTATTTATTATGTATTACATCGTCCGATTATGGGATATGGGCCATGGGCAATTGATGAGGAAGGGCTTTATCTTGACTACCTGAAGGCGTATGGTTTGGCTGAAGATTATGACTCAATCTTAAGGACGGAATCAGGTGGCCATAGAAAGGTCCATCGGGTCGGCGCACATTCAGCGATGCTGCAATTCTGGCTAGCTTACGGGATTTTTGGTGTGCCTGTCTGGATATATATCTTATATCTCGTTTATGATTATTTCAAACGAAGGGTTGGAGTTGTGCCTGAATTCTTTGGTTATTTTGCGTTTGTATTACCGGAAAGTTTGTGGTCGGCAGCGTTTTCGCCATTTGGAGGTCGCATGGCGTGGGGGTTCGTATTGGCGATGTTACTATTAAATCGTGTTATGTCAAAGGAACGTGAATGGGGAGGGCCAGAGATTGGGGAACGGCTACGTTATGATTTTAGGTAGAGGATAAAATCGTGCTCAACATACATGTGATTGCCAATTACTTTGGTACACCTCCACACATTTTTCCGTTGTGGCTAGATTCGTGTGGGGCGAATCGTGATATTCAATGGACATTTGTTACGGATATCGACATGTCATGTTATAAAATCCCCAATAACATGATAGTAATGAAGATGGACTTTGGAAAATTGAAGAAGGTGCTGCAGTCGAAGTTTCCATATCCAATACGGTATGAGCGTCCGTGGGATTTCTGTGCGTTCAAACCTCTTCTGGGAACAGTTTTTGAGGATGAGTTGAGAGGTGCGGATTTCTGGGGCTGGAGTGATTGCGATATGCTTTATGGCAATCTCGCGCCCGTCGTCAAACTTGCAGAGCAGGGTTATGACAAGATTATGCCAAACGGGCATTTTTCCATTATTCGCAATACGCCTGAACTGAACAAATTCATATTCAACCATCCATGTACGCGAAAAGCCGTTGCCGCCGATGAGGATGGGTTGTCATGTTATGATGAGCGTGATTTTCGCTTTACCGTTATGCATGACTATGGTGCGAAACAAGCGAGTGAGGTCGTGCCGTACATTCATCTCTATCCGCGATGGGGACATTTCAAGTTCAATGTAAGTAAGGCGGCATCTAGGCTACTAGGATTGGGTGAAGATGGCAGTTGTCCCGTTGTGTTTACGTGGCAGAATGGCAGACTTATCGGGCACTTTGCTTTGCCGAATCGCTCTGTACAGACACTAGACTTGGCTTATGTTCATTTTTTTAAACGCAATATTGGCATAAAGGTTGACGAGCTCAAATCTGACGGAGCCGTGTATCTGATAAAGCCTAGTGGTGTTGTAAAGTTATGTGATCCAGGTACTTCTTTTATGGGTATGAGTTATACGAAGATACTGCTTCTGAATTTTCCCAGATTACATTGGAAGTACATAAAGGACAGGCTGAATCTTTCTACGGCGAAAAGGAAAATGCGCGGACTGTTTAGAATGTTTTGCAAGCAAAAGGTTCAACAAGATGACACCATTGTTTTCCATAGTGATTGCTAATTACAATTACGGGCGATTCCTTGAGGATGCAATCAGATCGATCATCTCACAGGACATGGGCGAGCTGGTGGAACTTATAATCTGCGATGCCGCTTCTACGGACAATTCTGTTGAAATCATCAAAAAATATGCCAATGGACTCCCTCCAAATGTCAGCTACTCCGACTGGACCAACTCCTCCAATCACAGCTCCCCAGTTCCTCCACTGGTCACATGGTGGTGCAGCGAAAAGGATGATGGACAGTCGGCGGCGTTCAACAAGGGATTCTTACATGCGCGTGGGCGATTTCTTACTTGGCTCAATGCGGACGATATATTCACGAGGGGGGCGTTGAAGGCGATCGCTTACGAAATCAAGTTGCATCCAGACTGTGAATGGTTCATTGGCTCGTCGTTATATGCGGATGAGAAATTAAAGGTGAAGAGGTGCTTTTGTGCACATTGCTTTTCTGTTCTACGTGCTAGATGGGGATTCCTTTCGGCGGGTGGTCCCAGTTCATTTTTTACGGGGCGTTTACTAGCAGAGGCTGGCGGTATTGACGAGGGGTTGCATTACGTGATGGACACGGATCTGTGGTACAAGTTCTACTTCAATTGTGGAGTTAAGTACCGACGCACAAGACACAACATTTTTGTTTATCGTCAACATGAGGCATCCAAGATGAGTGGGGCTGATGAGCATACGACGGCGCGAGCCTTGGAAAACCGTCGTAAGGCACGAGTGGAATCGGAGATTTTATCTCGACGATATGGACGACGGAGTGGGATCGTTTATCAACTTTCCCAGATTTTATCCCTGTCGTTTGTTGATGGCCTTTGGGCGCTATGGCGCAATTGGAAATGGAGGGGAAAGTATGCATCAGAACTCTAATGCGGTTGTATTCATAGGTATGGCGTATCCCAGTGGAGCGATTCGGCACCTTGCTTTATTGGGATGCGAGTTGTATAGGGCATTGTACTACTCTATTGATTTCTATTACGCTTCAATTAAGCGAGAAGCAGACAATGGGAGTTGGCGGATAGTACGTGATGTTATCCCAGAAGAATTCATTATAGAGGATAAATCTTTTACAGTTTTGGTATCTGTGATCGCTAATCTGACAAAGAGGTATAATAGAGTTATTGTCCACACAGGAGGTGGATGGGGTCAGACAAAGTTCTTTGTTCAGGCGCGGAGAAGTCTATGCAAAGAGTTGGCAGAGCGTCTCATATTAGTTGGTACAACTCACTCTTATCGGCACGATTCTAACTTGCGTGTTTTCATGAGTGCGTTCCAATATATCTTATATCGGCTTTATTATAGTATGATAGTATTCCAATGTCAGTATGCTGCAGATCGATTTGTTGGAGGCAATCATCTAATTAAGATCGGGAAGGGAATCGTGATTCCGTTGGGATGTGAGACATTTGATGTACAAGATATCAACCCACCAGTTGGTATTGCGGCAAATAACAAGTTATTAATGACATTGTGTAATGATTCATTGTTCAAGTTTGTTTACCTTGCTGGATTCCGCCCTGGAAAGATGCACGTCTGGCTCATTCATGCAATGGCGCCTGTTTTGAAAGCACATCCTGAAGCGCATGTCCTTTTTTGTGGTACAGGGGAAAAATCCGTTTTCAATGCCATAGTAGCGGCAATACGTGCAGAAAAGTTGGATGGGCAGATTTCTTTGCCTGGACTGGTTGCACGACATGAGGTGCCTTGGTTATTGTCTCATTGTCAATGTGCGGTTGTTCCAAGTCGTGCGGAAACGTTTGGACACAATTTCCTAGAACCGATGTTTGCAGGATTGCCAGTCTTAGGAACGCGTGTCGGCATTGGGCGCGACATCATCAAGGATGGGGAGACCGGATATGGCTTTGACTTGTCGGTTCCTTTGTCGGTTCAGGTTGCGGCAGAGAACTTGTTGTCTAACAGGGATGGAACGAAAAAAATGGGAATGCGGGCTAGACAAATGGTTGAAAATGATTTTACACATGCATCAGTTGCGTTGAGATTGGCACGAATGTATGATAATGTGTTGCGAGAGGTGCCATTAAAGATCAACGACAGAAACAGTCATTAAGTTTGTTTTCATGGAAAGACGAACTAATAAGGAGTAGTTATGTTTGAAGTGTTTGAGAAAAAGGAGTCGCAGGTACGCTCCTATTGTAGGAAATTCCCTATACTTTTCTCCCATGCGCGCAATGCCGAATTGTTTTCGGAAGCAGGAGAACGGTATATTGATTTCTTTAATGGAGCCGGAGCCCTTAACTATGGGCATAACAACCCTTATATCAAGAAAGCGGTGTTGGAGTATCTTTCCGAGGATCGAATAATTCATGCCCTTGACATGTACACCGTGGCAAAGGAGAAGTTTCTCAGGGTATTTGATGAGTTGATACTGTCTCCTCGTCAATTGGACTACAAGGTCATGTTCTGCGGTTCTACCGGAACCAATGCAGTTGAGGCGGCATTGAAGTTGGCGCGCAAGAATACAGGGAGGACTAATGTAATCGCCTTTCATGGTGCATTCCATGGCATGACGTTGGGGAGCCTTGCATGTACGGGGGAGAAATACGCACGTAAGGGTGCTGGAGTCCCATTGGCAGATGTGGTTTTTGCTCCATACTCGCATTCTCTGGGCGAGTGGCGCAATTCGATTGAATACCTCCGCTATCTGATCGAAGATGACCATACGGGGTGCGAGATGCCAGCTGCGATAATTCTTGAAACAGTTCAGGCAGAGGGGGGAATCAATGTGGCAGATGTAAAATGGTTGAAGGCACTCCGTGAACTTTGTGACAAATACGGAATCCTTATGATATGTGATGACATACAGGTCGGTAATGGGCGGACGGGGCGGTTCTTTTCCTTTGAACGAGCAGGGATTGTTCCAGACATGGTAACTCTTTCAAAATCTGTCAGTGGTTTTGGTCTGCCGATGTCATTGTTATTGCTAAGGCCGCAATATGACGTCTTTGGCCCTGCCGAACATAATGGAACATGGCGTGGGAACCAGTTGGCGTTTGTTGGAGCTACGGCCGCCCTTGAGTTTTATCGTGACAATCATGTTGACGAGATCGTTGAGAAAAAGGAATGTATCATCCGTGATTTCCTTGAACGTGAGATTAAGCCTCTGGATGCTCGGTTGAGAGTGCGTGGCATCGGTATGATATGGGGGATAGATTTTACCGGGATTTCTTCCGCTCTAGCGAAAGAAGTGTTGCACAAGTGCGTTGAGCGTCATTTGATTATAGAATTGGCTGGAAGTTTTGATGGTGTCTTGAAGATCCTTCCGGCCTTGACGATAGAGGAAAAATTCCTTATGGATGGCTTGAGAATTATTAAGATGGCTATGGTAGAGGTCTTGCAGAATCTGGAAAACTGACGGATGTCCCTAGAAAGGTTGTTGATGACGTGAATGTGAAGTCGATGTTGATTTGGGCACTTAGACGCAGACAGACTAAGAAGTTCATCTCTTTGTCGTCCGATGCCATTCCGCAATTGGACAAGTTCAATGCGATATGGCATGATGCGATTGTGAATGTGCCATTTTACGCAGAGTGGAAAAGCAGGCATGGTTTACCAGATAGAATCTGTGATATTCGAGAATTGGCCACTTGGCCAATTCTCGAAAAGAAAGATTTGATGCAGAACAGAGACAAGTTATTACGGCGAGATGTCCCTTTATTTCATGAGAGTGTGACGGGGGGATCGAGTGGTGAGCCTTTGCATTTCCGGACGATGCCAGTTGAAAGTGATGTAGTGGCGGC
>JAEEGL012445185.1_pt1 | contig 12788 bp, 9 predicted proteins | sample 9134231 | NCBI WGS metagenome assembly JAEEGL01 (sample SAMN16246548, study PRJNA631951) | gut metagenome | biome: gut microbiome; feature: rumen; material: fiber-attached | host: Bos | place: Iran: Karaj | collected 2018-10 | reverse complement strand
TGAGCAATTTCTCTAACAACTCTTTGAAAAGGTAATTTTCTAATTAATAAATCAGTACTCTTTTGAAATTTTCTAATTTCTCTTAATGCTACTGTACCTGGTCTATATCTATGAGGCTTTTTTATTCCTCCTTGAATTGGTGCACTTTTTCTTGCTGCTTTACTTCCTATTTGTTTACGAGGTGCTTTACCTGCTGGAGTTGTTTGCTTACGTGCTGTTTGTTTTGTTCTTGCCATTTGTTTTTTATTGGTTTTTTTATTTTAATACTTTTATATTGTTTTTATTGTTAATTATTTATTTTTTTTTTGGGGTTATTGGATATTTTTTTTTCTTTTTTTATTTTCATTTTTGAAGTTCTTTTTGGCTTTTTTATTACATAAGCATATAGGAATTTTTTTTTTATTTTTTTTTTTATTGTTTTATTTTTATTTTTATTTATTTTTTTTTTTGGGGTTGATAATGTTATTTAATGGGATTTATTATTTATTTTTTTTAATTATTTAATATTTAATTTTTTTTAATATAAGTAAAAATAAATTGGTATAATAAAATTTATTTTTCATATATTATATGAATATTATAGAGGTTATTCTGATTTTAAAAATCATCTTAAATATCATTTAAACTTATATTAATTGAATTATTATAAAAGGTATATTTTATAATTTTGAATATTAATATTAATATAAATTTTATATTAACATATATTTTTTTGATATTATTAAATGAAAATAGATGAATAAACATGAATATATTTTTTTAATATATCTAAAATTCTTTATGAACTATTTTTTATATAAATCAATTTTAATATTCATAATAAAATTAAAGTACTTTACTAGAATATATATTTTATAATAGTTTGATTTTTTCTATTATAATATTTTATGAAAATAAATTATTAAAACATATTTAATTGTGATTTAATAAAAAAAAATGGAAGATGAAAATAATATTTATATATGTAATGAAGGATTAATGGGAGGTGCAGGACCTTCTGAAATACCTGATCATTTAAGAGAATTAGCTCAAAAATATAGAACAAATAAAATGATATGTAGAAAATGTTATGCAAGGTTACCATTAGGAGCACATAATTGTAGAAAAAGAAAATGTGGTCATTGTGCAAATATAAGACCTAAAAAGAAGATAAAAGAAAAGGAAAAAGGAAAATAAATAAAAAAATAAAATAATATTATCATTCTTAAAATTTTTTATAATTCAATTCTTTACTTTAATATATTTCAAATATAATTTATTCTTATATATATTTAATATAATCTAATAATATTTATATATTTAATTATTTATTTTATTTTAAAAGCAGGTTTTTTACTTTTTTCTAATTTTTCCATCATTGCATATTCATCTAATTTCTTATCAAATTTAATATATCTACTTGGAATAAAAGGAGTTAAATCTAATTCATTAAGTGTTCTATTATATTGGTTTAAATTCTTATAATATTTAAATAAATATGTTTTATTATTTTTTCCTTTTAAAAATACTATTTGTTTATGATGAATTTCTGGTGGTTTATATTCATCATCTGAATCATCTTCATCTTTTTTATCTTCTTTTATTATTTTTGTTTTTGGTATTGTAACAGAAGAATTTGTAACCTGAGTTGGGAAAAATTCTTTATTTAATAATTCATCTGAATGAAAAAAATATTTTGGATTTAATTCAAATTCTTCTGTTGGTTTTCTTTTTGTTTCATTAAATACATATAATGTATCTGAAGTTATTCTATTTCTTCTTAAATCTCTATTTCTATAATCATATATTGGACTAAATGCTTTTGAAAGTTTTCCTGATCTAAATTTTTTTTCAAAATCTTCAAATTGATGTAATCTACTATGTTTTGGACCAAGTTGAAAAAATAAATTTGACATTACATCTTTGTCTAATTTTGATATTGTATTGTTCTTTTTATCATTTCTGAATTCAGAATACATTTATAACTGTAAATTTAATTTGATAATTTACATTAATTTTAATTTATTTTTTTTTTAATTTTTTAAATTTTTTTATGCATATAATAAAATAATCTTATTTCCATATTTTATATTTTGTATAAATATTTTATATCAAAATTTATGTTTTTAAAACTTTAACCTTAGGATTTTTATTTTTATATAATATCATATATATTTATAAAAATTATTTTTTATTTATTCTTTTTTTTAATTCCAAAGTTTTAAATTGAATATTATTATTATTACGATTTGTTATACATAATTTATTTATTAAAGTATCATTGAAAATTATTCTTTCACTATTTGATGTATTTCTTGATATTGAATTTGAATTATAATTACATTCTATTATATTATTCATTTTATTTTTATTATTATTATTGGAAGGAAAAATTAGAGAATTTATATTTTTCTTATTTTTTTTCTTATGTTCATTTATACTAATATTATTAATTGTATGGAAACTTTTAATACTTTGTAAATTATTATTATCAGAATTTAAAATTAAAAAATTTAAATTTTTATATTTTACTTTACAATCAGGACTTCTATATGTATTTTTAATATTTTTAATCTTATTTTTTTTTAAATTCTCTTTAATTTCTTTTTTTTTTATTAAAATACTTAAATTTTTTTTATTAACATTTACAGATATTGAATTTTTTTTATTTGATTGATAATTTTTTTTTTTCATTTTTGATAAAATAATTCCATTTTGATGATAATTTTTATTTAAAAAACCTCTTTCAGAACAAGGAATTGAATTATCTTTTAATTTTGAAGAAGGCTTAGAAATAATATCATTTTTTTCTTTACTATTACCATTATAAGAAAAAGTATTTTTATGATATATTTTTTTTAACATTTTTTCCATTCTTTGATTAGTTAAAGCTTTTTTACTATTATAAGATGATATTTGTTTATTTGTAGATAAGGATGAAGAAGATGATAATTTTATATTATTATTATTTCTTTTTATATTTTTAAATTTATTTTTAGTGAATGAAGATTGATTAATTGGAGAAAAAGATTTAACATTTCTTCCTTTTGATTTTTTATTATTTAATAAATATAAAGGTTTTTGTCTACTTGATTCTTTTGATATTTTTATTATTGATTCTTTAATATTATTATTTGTAAATAAACTTTGGATTATTTTTGGTCTTCTTACTGAATTTATTAAATTTTTATTTTTATTTTTTTTATAATTTACATTAATTGTATTATTATTTAATCGATCATTAACATTATTTTTTGATTCAACATCAATTGTTGTTGAAGAAACTTTTGTATTTTTCATTCCATTAGAAGTTGTACTATTTACATTTAATTTTGAATAATTATAATATTTTTTTTCTTTATTTTTATTATTTAAAGTATTAAATCCACCATCAACATAATTTTTATAATTCCTACCTTTAACTTTTGCATTTAGATTTAAATTAAATTCTTTTTTTTTATTAACATCATTAATCTTTTTTAAAGTAGTATTTAAAATTTTTCTTTCATTCAATAATTTATTTTTATTTTCTGCATTTGATATTTTATTAATAATATTATCTACAGTAATATTTTCTTCAGAATTATCTTGATTATTTTTAACACCAAAAAAATCTTTAATTCCACTTGTATCAGTTTGATCTAAAATAGAATCTAAAACTTGAATAGTAAAAAATTGTACATTTCCTTTATTTTGATTATCTTTTTTCTTTATATTATTTTGTTGATTATCAATTATTCTTTGTTTTCTTTGAATATTTTTAAAAAGATATTTACTTTCAGGTAAAACTACATAATTTGGAAATATTACAGATGAACTATAATAATATTCAAAAATTTTTGGAAGACATCTATTAGATTCATTAATTGAATATTTTTTTTGTAAAAATTCTGAATAATCTCCTTCTATTAAATAATCTTTAAAAATTGCTACAATATGTGATGGTGAATTTGATATTATTTCTGTTATTATTTTTATATTGTAATTATTGTAATGGTTTGAATAATATTTATTAAATTTATTATATATATTTTTTTCTATTATCATCATTGGGGAAATTTCTTTATGATTATTATGTACTATTTCAATTACTTTTTTTTCTTTTCTTGATATAATATTATCAATATTTTCATTTGAATTTAATAAATCATTTGATTCATTATCATCAATAGTTATATGTATTGATTCTAATAAATCTGATTTTGAATATGATTTACTCATTTCAATAATATTAAATTTAATAAATTTTATTTAAATTAATTTATTATAGATTAAATAATAATTTAAAAAAAAATATTAATTAAAAGTTATAAATTATATACAAAAATTAAGGTATACTAATAAAAACACTTTATGTATTTATAATTAATTTTTTTTCTTCGTTGTAGAGCGATTAGCACTTCTACTTCCTCTATTTGTTCCTAAATACATTTTTGACATATATTCTAAAAAATCCTCATATTTTTGTTTTTTATTAATTGAAAATAAAGTTTTTTTAAAAATTTTATTTGAATTTGATTTAATACTTTTTCTCATAATATTATTATTATGACAATATTTTGATAATAAATCAAATCTCTTTGTTTCTTCATTAATTGAACCTGTTGAATTTGTTCTATGTTTTTGTCTTGTTGCATTAATTGAATTTTTATGATTTGAATTTATAGGTGATTTAGTATTAATTATATCACTTAAACAATTCTCTGATTTTTCACTATCATTTTGATTTCTCTTATTTAATTTTGAGTTTCTTCTATCATTATGTTGTTTTATTACTAACTTTGATGAGTGATTTAAATTATTATTAATATTTATATTAATATTTGAATTTTTTGAATTTTCATTTTCATTTTCTAATAATATTTTTATTTTTTTTCCTAAAATTTCTAGTTGATTTTTTAAATCAATAATTGTTTGTTCGTCAGTTTTTTTTTTATATTCTAAATTATTATTTTCTTTTTCTAATTGATTAATATAATTTTTTAAATTACAATTTTCCTTTCTTAAAATTTCAATTTCATTTTCTTTTCTTTCATTATCCATAAATTTTCCTTTTTCATATCTAAATTTTTCTCTCATTTCATCATATTCATCTTTTATTTCCATATATGCTTTTATTTTTGCTTCATATGCATCTTTTTCTATATTATAATATAATTGTTTTTTCATATAAAATCTAAGTTGATTCTCTAAATATCTTAATTGATTTTCATATTTGTCTCTAAGAATTTCAAATTCATTTTCATTTAATTTTTTATTAAATAATTCATTTTCTTCATTTTTATAAAATTCAATTCTTTTAGTTACTAAAAGATTAATAGATTCTTTAATATAAAAAATTAAAGTTGATACATTTGTTGTGGCAATTTTTTTTATATATTCTTCATTATCAATATTTATTTTTTTATTATGTATTTCTTCCATTATTTCTATATATAATGAATATAATAACTCTCTATTTTCAATTTCATTTGTTGAAAGTTCTTCGTTAGAATTATTCATATTTTAAATAATTTCTTTTATCAAAAAATATTTCATTTGAAAATAATTAAATTTTAATTAGATTGTTGTTTAAGTATTAATATTATATATTAATTTGTTTTTTCTTTTATTATTTTATTATTTTATATTATACTATTATTTTTTATAAATAAAAATAAGAATATATTCATTTAATCATATTAAAAAAACATAAACAATTATTAATATTTTATTTAAACAAAATCATTTCATTTAATATCAATTATTATAATTTCAAATTTTTTTTTTTTTTTTTTTTTTTTAAATAATATTTTTTGTTGGTCCAAAAAAATAAAATAAATAAAAATAATTTAATGAATATTAGCGTAAATATGAATTATTTAAAACTTATATAAATCTATATTAATAAAAATAATAATGGATAATAGAGAAAGTTTAAATTTGATTGAAACTGTAAAAGATGATAAATGGTCCTTAAAGAAAAAAATATGTGTTGGGATATTAATATTTATTGCTGTCGCAATATTAATAGTAATATTAATTATAATTATTTTCGCCACAAAATATAAGGAAATATTAGTAAATGCAGGATATTATGAACCATGGAATGATTTATATGGTAATAGAACAATCAACATTCCATATTTCAAAAATGACAAAATTAAGAATACTTTTAAAAAAAATGGAAAAAATTATAAAGAAGAAATAGGAGATATAAACAAAGGAAATGATTATCAAAAGAATGAAAGAAACTATTATAATTTATTTATACCATACTCATCAACAAAACAAAAAGATAAATTTAATCAAATACTATTATTTATTCATGGTGGTGCATGGATAGGAGGAAATAAAGAAGATATAGAATTTTTATGTTCAAGATATACTAAAATGGGTTTTATAACAGCAACAATGGGTTATACATTATTATTAGAAAAATATAAAGAATATAATATATTTAGAATTCTTGATGAAATAACAGCTTGTATAGAAAGTATTAAAGAACAATTAAAACAACAAGGTTTTAATGAAAATAAATTAGAAATTGCAATTGGTGGTATATCAGCAGGTGGTCATTTAGCCTTATTATATAGTTATTCTATGTTAAATATTTCTTCAATTCCTATTAAATTTGTTATTGATTATGTTGGTCCAGCTTCTTTAGAACCTGAATTTTGGTATAAAGTTGCAAAAAAAAATGTAACTTTAGAAAATATTGAACCAAAAACAATTGATATAGCTAAGAATAATAAAACACTTGTTAAAATTTTTGAAGATGATTGTACTTATGTTTCATTTATGAATGTATTTCTTGGAAAAAAATATAGTGATAATGAATTAAAAGAAATATGTACCAATAAAAAAATTAATATTGATAATGAAAAATATAAAAAATTAAATAATAGTGTTAAATATACTTATCCTATTTATTTTATTAATAAAAATACTGTTCCTACTTTATGTGAATATGGTGGAAATGATGAACTTGTTGGTGTTGCTCAATATAAAAAAATGAGAGAATTATCCCAAATTTATGGAAATAATTTAGTTCTTATTTATATGAGATATGGTTCACATGGTTTGGAAAGTTATTACACTGAAAATGGATTATATGCAATGAGAGAAATGCATTATCAAATTTTAAATTTTTCTAAAACCTATTTCTCACATTGAATAAATATGATAATATTATATCTTAAACAAATTTTTCTATTATTTATATTAAGAAAAAACATTAATTAAATTTGAAAAAATTATATTACATATTAAAAACACTGAATCTTTATATTATTTTATTTTACAATTTAACTTAAAAAAGATTAATAAAAAAATAAATAAAAAATAAATAAAAAAAAAAGAATAAAAAAAAACAAAAAAAAAAAAAATTCATATATAATAAAAAAAAAATGATAGAAACCTTAATTCTCCAAACAGCAGAAGAAAATCGTCAACCTGAATATTTCTTTGGTTACATGGGAATAGCTTTTGCCTTAATATTCGCAAATATTGGAGCAGCATACGGAACAGCAAAAAGTGGAGTAGGAATATGTTCAATGGGAGTATTAAAACCAGACTTAATAATCAAAAGTGTAATCCCAGTAATTATGGCAGGTATATTAGGAATATATGGTTTAATAGTTGCAGTAATTTTAAATGGAAAAATAGGTTCAACATATTCACGTAAACAAGGTTATAATCATTTTTGTTCTGGATTATGTTGTGGATTCTCTAGTCTTGGTGCTGGAATTGCTATTGGAATAGGAGGTGATGCTGGTGTTAGGGCTCTTGGACAACAAGATAGAATTTTTGTTGGAATGATGCTTATTTTAATCTTTGCTGAAGCTCTTGGACTTTATGGACTTATTGTTGCTCTTATTTTAGCTGCGTAAATTTTTAGAGAGTTTTTTTTTTCGTTTTTTTTTATTTTTTGACATGAGATTTTTTGATATATAATCGAATTTTTTATTTAATTTTTAGTTTTATTTTTTTTTTTTTTGTTTTTTTATACTTTTATTTGAAAATTTTTTTATTTATACTTTTTATATATGTATAATTTCATATTTTATATGAAAATATAAAAGTTTGAAATTTTTAATATTCATTTATATTAAAATATTAGTATTTGAACTTAAAAAAAATAAATAATAAAAATCAAAAAAAAAATTTTTAATTTTGAAAATGAAACCTAACAATTACACATCACGTAATCTTCGAAATTCAAATAATTCATCTGGAATGACAGCAGAAAACTCAAGTATATTATTAAAAAGTAAAATATTACAAAAGCTCCCAAATGGTATAGCAAGTCCAAAATATTTAAATGCTTCAATTTTTTCATCAAAAACATTTTCAACATCTCGTGAAAAAACACCAAAAAGAATAAAAAGTGATTTATATTTAACAGAAACAGGAGAAATAAAAGAAAGAGAAATAACAAATTTAAATGATAATTTAACAACAGTTGATGATATTGATTTACGAAAACAAAAAATGAGACAAATATTTGATTTTCGAACTGACAAAAATGGAAAAATATTACCATCAATAAGAAGAAAACCACCAACTTTAATTTATTGTTGTGATGAAAGATTTAATAGAGAGAATTTATCTAAATTATATATGAAATATTTTGTTTCTCCACCAAAGAAAAAAATTATTATTAATCATAAAAGTGAAAGAGTTAAAGTAAGAGAAAGTAGTGATGAATATATTGAAAAGACTAAAAATATTGTTTTAGCAAGATATACTTTACAAATTAAACAAGAAGCTGCAAAGAGAATTGAAGATAATATTAAAAATGAAATTAAAAGTTTAGATAAAACAATGAAAAAAATTAAACTTTATCAAAGTAACTTGGAAAATAATTTTATGAATAAATATAATGATTCTTTAAAACAATTAAATTCTCAAAGTGAACAAGAAAGAATTAAAAATGATGAATTAAATTTTAAATTAAATAGAGTTTTAAAAGATGTTAATAGTTTAAATAATCAAATTGCAAAGAAAGAATCTATTAAAAATGGTATTGAAAAATGGATTATTTTTCAAATTCAAATGGATAAAAGAGTTATTCCAGTTAATATTAAAGAATTTTTAAAAAAAGAATATAATAATCAATTAATATTTCAAACTGTTGAAGATTTTAAAGAATGGTTTGTTAGAGAAGAAGATAAAAATTTAAAATTATTAAGTGATTTCCAAAGAAAATATAAAGAAAAAGAAAAATTAGAAGAAGAATTTTTAGAATATAAAAGATATGATAATTATAATATTGAAATTGATAAAGAAGTTCAAGAAAAGGAAAAGTTATTAAATTTATTAAAATTAAGAAATGCTGCTTTAGAAAAAGATAAAATTGAAACATCAAATTATGTAAATATAAATCAATTTAAAAAAAAAAGAAAATTTTCACTTTATGAAAAACCAAAAATAATAAAAGATAATATTTATTTGAAAGTTAAATATATTTATAATCATTTAAAAGATAAAATTCCTTCTTCATTTTATGATTTTGAATTAAATGATCATGAAATGGCTCATATTAATATAAGAGAAGTTAAAATTTTAAAAATGTTAAATTCATTAGAACATATAATTAATATTTTAAACAGAAAATATCATGAATATAAAAGTAATAAAAAATATACTGCATTATTAAAAGAAATTCATGCAGCAATTGATTTAGAACATAAGAAAGAAAATGCTAGAAGAAATAAATTAGAAGAAGAAAGAAAAATTGAAGAATTACAAGAAAGAATTAATCAAAGAAATGAAAAAGTTATTTATATTCCTTTTAGGAAAGTTGATAATTATCCTTTTACTTTGTTTGTTAAACCAAAAACAAAAAGAGGTGAAAATAAAGAGAAGAAAGATTTAAATTTATCTGATTTTTTATATGATACTAAATAAATTTTTTTTTAAATAAAGTATAAAAATTGTAATAAAGATAAATTAGATAAGATTTGTAAATAAAAATATTATATAGTTTTTAATTATTCAACAATAATAAATAATAATTTATTAATAATAAATATCAAAGAAACTTTCAAAAGAAAAAATAATTCAAATTTATTTATAATTGATTGATAGACATTATTAAAATATAAATTTTCAAATTGAAGATATAAAATAATAAATATTAATAATAATTAATAAATAATTTATTTCTTTTGATTATTAATTTTATCCCCATATTTTTCTTTTCTTTCCTTTTTATCTTCTTCTATTAATCTTTCAATATCTTCTCTTTGCTTTTTTTTATCATTTAATTTTTGTAATACTTTTTGTTTTTCTTTCATAACTTCTTTATTTTGTTCAATTTTTCTTCCTTGTTCAATTACATAAACTTTTTCTCCAATTTCATCTTTATATTGATGTAAAATTCCTAAACTAATTTCAAGATTATCAAAATCATTATTATCAAAACAATAATTTTCATTTTTTAATTCAAATCCAATTTTAATTAATAATTCTTTTATTCCAATTAAATTCATTAATTTTGTACTAATTGCTTTATTTGATGTTTTTATAACTCTATATTGTAATTCTGATTTATTATTTTTTATATTTTCTAAAAGTTTAGTTAAAATATTAAATCCTGTTAAACATTCTTCTTCTTTATTTGATTTTTTTATATTTTCAAAATAATTATATAATTCTTGTCTTTTTGCTAAAATTGATTGCATATTTTTATTTATTAATATTTAATATATTTTTTTTATTTAAATATATGTTAATTTAAATATTTAATTATCCAATCCCCAATCCCAAATTTAATATTTTTTTTAATAACTTTATTTTTTGATAAATAAATTAATTTTTATTTGGTCAAATTTATGATTTTATTTTTTTTTTTTTTTTAATTTTATAATTTCTAAAATAAAGTTTAATTATTAATTATATTTTTTAGAAATTAAATTTAAAAAAATTTAAATTTAGAATGACCTACAGCTTTTAAAATAATTATAATATTATTTTTTGAATCATAAAATGAATTTCTTTAATAAAAAAAATGGTTTTTATAATATTACCCAATAGATTGATTCAAATTAATTAATTTTTGCCACTCTTGCAAAAATAATTAATATTAATTACTTAATTAAAACTATTTTAAATATATAATATAAAAATAAATATAGGGAATGTGGATGGGTTTAAAATTGCTAAATTTTGAAAAATCCTCTTTAGTTAAATTTGTAAAAAATATTTATATGTCAATAAGTTATTGTATTTATATAAATAAATTCAATAAAAAAATAGATGTTAAAAACTTCATAATAAATAAAGAAAAATGTTTAGCAACAAATAAATATATATTATCAAAAAAAGCATTAAAATATGAATTTCTTTTTATTGATGAAATTAATAAAATTGATAATATAGAAACAATATGTATAGAATTTGCTCCACAAATCTTTGATTATTTAAGAAAATTAGATGGTATAACTGATAAAGTATTACAATCATTTCTACCTAGTAATAATTTAGAAGGATTAAACACATTAAAATTAATACAGAAAACAGAAGGAAAAGGTGGTGGTTTTTTTATTAATACTGATAATAAACAATTTATATTAAAAACAATTACTTTTAAAGAATTAGAATTAATAAGAAATTTTCTCCTTGAGAAAATTACTATTCATTTTACAAATCATGAAAATTCATTAATAGGAAGAATTTATGGTTTATATAAAATTTCAATTAAAACTGGATTTTTTTCAGAAAAAGAAATTTATTTAATATTAATGAAAAATATTTATGGAGTTATGAGTGAAAATTTAATGTGTAAATATGATTTAAAAGGAAGTGAATTGAATAGAGAAATTGAAATAAATGATAATAATGATATTGAAAATGGTGTAATGAAAGATTTAAATTTTTTAGAAATTGAAAAAGTAATTTTATTAAATAAACAAAATTCAATTAAATTAAATAATATTATAAAAAATGATGCTTCATTTTTATGTGATTGTGGAATTATGGATTATTCTCTTTTAGTATGTAAAATTGGATTAAATAATGATGAAATTATTTCACTTTTTGGAAAAAAACATAATATTGAAAGTGAAAATGATATTAAAACAATTCTAGAAAAAAGCTCAAATGAAATTTCAGATAATGATATTTTAATAAATTTTGAAGAAAATAAAGATAATTATAATGAAAATAATTTAAATTTTAAAATAAATGAAATTCAAGACATTAAAAAATATATTTTTCCATCTTTAAAAGCAAGTCATTTATATATTATTGCAATTATTGATTTTTTGCAATTATATAATTTCCAAAAATATCTTGAAAATCATTATAAAAAGATAAAAACTGATGAAAAATTAATTTCATCTATTCCACCTGAACCTTATAAAGAAAGATTTATTAAATTTGTTGAGTCAATTACTGATCAAAATAAAATTATAAATTAAATTCATTATTATAAAATTAATAATTAATATATTTTTTTCATTTTTAAATTAATTTAATGTTAATTATATTTTGTATCATAATACATTTTAAGTTAGAGATTTTCTTTTTTAAAATATTCAATAAGTTCATCTCCATTTTCCCATTTAAATATATTTTTACATTTAACTTTATTTTTATATTTTTCACTATTTAACATCTTATCCAAAGTAAAATTTTTTCTAATAAATAAATAATTATTTTCACTAAAATTTTTTGCAACACAAAAATCATTATGACCATCACAAACAAAAACAACATTAGAATATTGTTCTATTTTATCATCACTAAAATAATTTTTAAAAACTCTATATTTACATCCAGAAGGAAAACAAAAATCACAATTTTTATCAATTCCATTTTCACTA
>JAEEGL011093522.1_pt1 | contig 12788 bp, 9 predicted proteins | sample 9134231 | NCBI WGS metagenome assembly JAEEGL01 (sample SAMN16246548, study PRJNA631951) | gut metagenome | biome: gut microbiome; feature: rumen; material: fiber-attached | host: Bos | place: Iran: Karaj | collected 2018-10 | reverse complement strand
TATAACGCTCTGTTATACTCCCTACCGTTTCTTATTGCCCTCAAAAACTACGTATTATCTGCATTTAGGCAGAATAATGCACCCCTACTTCGATTGTATCAAAATAGGGGTGCTAATATGGCGGAGAAAGAGGGATTTGAACCCTCGCGCCGGTTTCCCGACCTACTCCCTTAGCAGGGGAGCCCCTTCACCACTTGGGTATTTCTCCGTGTGTGGTGAATGCGATATCCGTTATGAGGTTGGCGGAGAGGGTGGGATTCGAACCCACGGTGCATGACTGCATCACCAGTTTTCAAGACTGGCTCCTTAAACCGCTCGGACACCTCTCCGTTCGGATTCAGCTTTATTATTATAGCATAAATCCAGATGCTTGTCAAGTCTTTTTGAAAAAATTTCTGTTTTCCCTTGCGTAAGCCGGGCGAATATGCTATAATATACACAGCGGCTTCTGCATGCAACATGCAGTGCCACCATATTTTCATATATCGGAGGCTGATTATGGCGATGTTTGACAAGCTGCTTGCGAACCTGAGAGCAAGCAAAAAGACGATCGTGTTCACTGAGGGCACGGATGCAAGAATCCTTTCTGCAGCCGACAGACTGCTGAAGGAAGACCTCATGGGCGTCATTCTCTGCGGCAGCGCAGAAGAGGTCGCGGCTGCTGCTGCTGCAGGCGGCTTTGACGTCTCGAAGGCGACAGTGCTCGACCCGGCGACCTATCCGGAGATGGACGCGCTGGTCGCGCAGATGGCTGAACTCCGCAAGGGCAAGATGACTGAAGAGGAATGCCGGAAGGCGCTCACAAAGTCCAACTATTTCGGCACGATGCTCGTCAAGGCGGGCAAGGCGGATGCACTGCTCGGCGGCGCGACTTATTCGACCGCAGATACGGTCCGTCCGGCGCTCCAGATCATTAAGACGAAGAAGGGCTCCAGCCTTGTCAGCTCGTCGTTCATCCTCTTCCGTGAGAAGGACGGCAAGGAGGAGACGATCGCAATGGGTGACTGCGCGATCAATCTTGGCTACTCGGACAAGCTCGATAAGGACGGCAACGTCGTTCAGACTGCAGCACAGCAGCTCGCGGAGGTCGCCGTCGAGACGGCACGCACCGCAGCATGCTTCGGTATTGATCCGAAGGTCGCAGTGCTCTCCTTCTCGACCTACGGCTCGGGCAAGGGCGGCACGGTTCAGCTTTCTCATGATGCCGTGCTCGCAGCCAGAGAGCTTGACCCGAATCTCGTGATCGACGGCGAATTCCAGTTCGATGCGGCGGTCTCCGCTGAGGTCGCAAAGACCAAGTGCCCGGATTCCAAGGTTGCAGGGCAGGCGAATACATTCATCTTCCCGATGATCGAAGCCGGCAATATCGGCTACAAGATCGCACAGCGTCTCGGCGGCTTCGAGGCATACGGTCCGATCCTGCAGGGGCTGAATGCACCGATCAACGACCTCTCCCGCGGCTGCGTCGCAGACGAGGTCTACAAAATGGCAATCATTACTGCCGGCATGGCATAAGAACCAATGCGCCCCCGGATTCCTTTCCGGGGGCTTTTGTTATGCGATATTCAGGAAAACTTGACAAACAGCGGCTTTCGTGGTATAATAATGCCGTTTCGGTGCTTTGAACGCACAGCAGCTGCGGCGGACTGTTCTGTCAGCTCCTTCCGCCCCAATCCAGAAAGACCGGTGCAGATCCATCGGTCTTTTTCCATGATTTGATATTGCAGGGAAGTCTGTATGGAAAAAATCAAGCATTTTCTGAAAAAAGAGCCGATGCTGACGGTCTCTGCGGCAGCGGCGCTGATCAGCCTGTTCATCACGCCGCCCTCAAAGCGGCTCTTCAACGATATCGACTGGCATACGCTCGGCACGCTGCTGATGATGCTCTGCGTGCTGGAGGGCTTCAAGCAGGAGCAGATTCTCAATCCGCTGGTGCGGTTCTGTGCAAGGCGCAGGCATATGGTGAGCATCTCGCTCTTTCTGATCTTCGGTGTGTTTTTCTCGTCGATGTTCGTCACGAACGATGTGTCGCTCGTGATCTTTGTCCCGCTGACGATCATGATTTTCCGCTCAGGGGATAAGGAGCAGTATATTCTTCCGGTGATCTCAATGGAGAATATTGCGGCGATCCGCGGCTCTCTGCTGATGCCGTTCGGCAGCCCGCAGAATCTGTTTTTATTTTCGCAGTCGGGCACGAGTGTGTGGAATTTCATGCTGCACATGTCGCCCCTCTGCGTGATGTCGGCGGTTTTGCTGGTCGTGTTTGTCTGCGTGCTCTACCGCAAAGACCCCCACGAGGCTGTGCACATTTCCCCGGAGCAGACCGCGAATACGCAGCTGCCGGAGCGCCGCCGCTTCCGTGTGACCTATCTGACGCTGTTTGTGCTCATCATTCTCACCATCGTCACGCGCACGGATTATTGGTATATCGCCGTCGGTGTCGTGCTCGCGGTCATTGCAATCGTCGACCGGCAGCTGTTCCGCAAGGTCGATTATGTGCTGATCGTCACCTTTTTCTGCTTCTTCGTCTTTTCGTCGTCGGTCGCTGCAAACCCGCGTATCTCCGATGTTTTGCAGCATGCAGTCGCCGGGCACGAATACTGGTGGTCGATCGGGCTCAGCCAGATCATCTCGAATGTGCCGGCTTCGATCGTGCTCTATCCGTTCACGGTGAACTTTGCCGGTCTGATCTACGGTCTCGACACCGCCGGGCTCTGCTCCCTGATCGGCTCGCTCGCGTCGGTCATCAATTACCGCATTTATGTCCGCGAATACCCGCAGAACGGCAGGCAGTTTATCAAGGTGTTCACGCTGGTGAGCTGGGCATTCTTCCTGATCGTCGTGATTCCCGGTTATCTGCTCTCCAAATGGCAGTTTTTCTGATATCCTGAATCAGTCCTGTGTTTGCGGGGCTGGTTTTTTTACTGAAATACCGTTAAAAAATCCACTATATCTATAAAAGTGCACTTGCTTTTATACAATATGTTGCAGTATGATAACAATGGCGGGCTGTCTCTGCCCGCTGATTCTTATTTTAGGGGGATTATTCCATGCTGCAACAAAAAACAAACAGCACCCATTCCAAGCGCCGGAGGCGGCTGATCGCCGCACTTTGCTGCGCGATGCTCACGGCGGGGACCGTGCAGCTTCCGACCGTCAACGCTGCGGCAGACACCGTGCTCTATGTCTCGCCGGACGGGGACGACAGCAATCCCGGCACACTGGCAAGCCCGCTCGCGACGCTCAGGGGCGCCCGCGATGCGGTCCGGAAGCTCAATTCCGACATGAGCGGCGACATTACGGTCTATCTGCGCGGGGGCGTCTACCGACAGACCGAGCCGGTGCGCTTTGAGCCGCAGGATTCCGGCACGAACGGTCACCGCATCACCTATGCCGCCTATGAAGGCGAAACACCGGTCATCAGCGGTGCGCAGGAGGTCACCGGCTGGACCAAAGCCGACGGAAATCTCTATGTCGCCTCGCTCGACCGCGACGTCAAGCTCCGCAACTTCTACATCAACGACCACCGCGCCAACATGGGCAGCATCCGTGTCGAGGCAAAGGGCGGCTGGGGCACCTACAGCGTGACCGCCGGACAGGCAGACTGGGCTTGGGATTCCGGCAGAGCGAGCGACGGCATCAAATATGACATGTCGTCCTTCCCGCAGATCAGCGCCAACCGCGACGATCTCGAGGTCGTCAACGGAACCACATGGAACGAGAACATTGTCTGCTCGCGTGATGTGATCACCGACAGCGGCTCGGTCGTTGTGCAGATGCAGCAGCCCTACGGCGCGATCGCACAGACTCCGGGCTGGGGCGCAGGCTTCTCCACCGGCGGCTGGCACACGATCTACAATGCCAAGGAGTTTCTCAAAAACCCGGGCGAATTCTATTTCGACAAGACCGAACACAAGCTCTTCTACTATCCCTACGATTGGGAGGATATGTCGAAGGCTTCTGCCGAGGCGCCGGTCGCGGAATCGCTGGTCGTGATCCGCGGCGAGAGCACGCAGAACCGCGTCAAAAACATCGGTTTCAGCGGCATCACCTTTGCACATACCGATTACATGCTGACGAAGGTCGGCGATTCCTACGGCAAGACGACCTGTCAGGCAGCACAGTCCTATACGGCGTATGCCGATTCCAACTGGCATAACCGCAAATATGAAATGGTCGATACGCTGCCGGGCATGATCGACGTGCAGGGCGCGGATTCCCTCAGCTTCACCGGCAATGTCATCAAGCACTGCGGCGCAGACGGTCTGAACATGTCCAACGACGTGGTGAACTGCACGGTCTCCGGCAATTTTGTGACCGATATCACGTCGTCCGGCATCACGGTCGGGCATCCGCAGCATATCTACATCGGCGATGCAGCACCGGGCAATCACGAGAAATTCCCGATCGGCGTCGAGGGCCTTTGCCAGAACGATACGATCTCCGACAATCTGCTCTGGAATATCAGCGTCGTGCACGGCTTCGGCGGCTGTGCGGCGATCACGGTCTATTACGGTGATTCGATCAAGGTGCTGCGCAATCAGATCGAAAACACCGCCTACAACGGCATTCACCTCGGCTGGGGCTGGTGCAATTTCAAGGATTCCACCTCCTGCTCAAACAACATGATCTGCTACAACCGCGTGACGAATTCCCTGAACCGTCTGCATGACAGCGGCGGCATTTACACGATCGGTCAGATGCCGGGAACAGTCATCAACGAGAACTATATTCAGGGCATTCCCGCCGGCGGCATGGGTGCACCGACCTACGGTCTGCACAATGACGAGGGCACGGCGTATATCGAGGAATTCGACAATATTCTCGAAATCAGCCCGAATGTCACCTATACGATCAACTGCGAGGACTACGGTCAGAAGCATCATCTCGATATCCGCCGTACCTACGCAACGGTCCGAAAGATGGGCAAAAACCCGCCCGACAGCTATATTGAAGATCCGATCGTTGTCTCTGACAATGTCTGGCCGCAGGCACAGTATGAGATCTGTCTCAACTCGGGTCTGCAGGATGAATTCAAGAGCATCATGCCCGGCAATATGCTCTCTGATGCGGACTATGTGTTCCCGGCAAGCTGTGCGACCAAGTGCGAGATCAGGCTGCCGATCCGTGCGGCAGGCGTGGGCATGACTGTCTGGATCGCACCGGACAGCACAGAGACCTTCAAGGCAGGCAGCACGATGACGAAAGCAAGCGGCACGGCATCACAGATCCGCACGCCCGCAGAGGCAGGGGAGTACCGCATCTATGTCACCGATTCCGACGGTAAGATCCTGAGCAAATCGAAGTATCTGCTGCGGCTCAGCGGCTCGGCTTCGACCGTTGATGCGGCTTCCTTCTCGGTGCAGTCCGGCATCCAGACCGAAAACTGCTCCGAGGGCGGTCAGGATGTTGCGTACATCGAGGACGGCGACTATATCGGCTTCAAGGACGTTGACTTTGCAAACGGCGCGGATTCGATCGACATCCGTATCGGCGCAAATTCGGGCGGCTCGACGATCGAGATTCGCACCGATGCACCGGACGGCAAGCTGATCGGCACACTGAATGTTGCGTCGACCGGCGGCTGGCAGGATTGGCAGACGCAGAATGCCGCGCTCGAAAAGACAACTGGCACACATGACCTGTATCTCGTGTTCAAGGGCGGTGAGGGCTACCTGTTCAATGTCGCGTGGTGGAAGCTGAATTTCCCTGCTGATGCTTCGATTCTGCTCGGCGACCTCAACCGCGACGGACAGATCGACGCACGCGATCTGACGCTCTTAAAGCGCACGGTGCTCGAGGACGGCTATCAGGCAGAGGGCGACCTCAACGGCGACGGCGCAGTCGAAGCGGATGACGCGAAGCTCCACAGAGACTATCTGCTTGCAAAGATCGGGCAATTCCCGGCAGCGGAATAATAAACAGAATCAGACGGTGCACTGCTTCCGGCGGTGCACCGTTTTCTGTTGTCCAAAATCGTCCGTTTCGTTCGTAATATATTCAGAAAGCTGATATTGCCGCAGGAAAGGAGGCGCGCCTATGCCCCTGCTGAACAGCCGCGCGGATGAGGAATCGTCTGAACGCCTGTATCATCAGTAGGTCCGGCTGATGCTGCACACTGCCTATCAGATACTGCAGAACCGGGAGGACGCAGCTGATCAAGGGTGAGCTCTGTCATCAGATCACGCCGTACCGTGCGGCGCTGCTGTCCTTCGTGCTGAGCCTGTTGTATGAGATTCTGCTTGCCATGATGCTCCTGCTGTTTCAGATCATGAATCTGCGGAAATACGGCATTGCTGCGGCAATCGGCATCATCGGGCTCGACCCCGATCTCAGACGGCATGTCCGGCGGTATTCGGCAAAGGCTGGGGCTTGCGCAGGCGATCATGGAAAATCCCGATCTGCTGATTCTCGATGAACCGATGAACGGGCTGGATAAAGAGGGTGTCGCGGAGATGCGCAAATACTTTTTGACCTCAGAGCACAGGGCAAGACGATTCTGATCGCTTCGCATTCCGCGGAGGATATCGCCGTGCTGTGCGATACAGTCTGCGAGATGGACAAGGGCGTGCTGAGTCAGCTGACATGGATGTTTCTCTGTCATAAAGCGTGAAATATGTCAGATTGCGATGATAGAATCAGATCAGAGCGAGCCGGTTTCCGACGACCGGCTCGCTTTTTTCATGAATCGGTCTGCTGCTGTGATAATTCCATAGTTTTTTATGCCCGGCGTGTCCCGCGTTGTGATATATCTATAGCTTTTTGGAATCGTTGTAACCCGCGCAGCATGGATGCCGTCTATAAAGATATAGATTGCCGGCATGATCTGCTGAGGAGGTATTGCCATGATGAAACGACTGTATGGGATGAGCCTGAGCCTGCTGCTGCTCTGCACCGGATGCACAGGCGCATCCTCGCAAAACGGACCCAAGCCGAGCTTGATTCCAAGTGATTCTGTCTCTGATACATCTGCCGGATCTGCGGCGGAAATCCGCGATGAGAACCGCAATTTCAGCTCGGAGCTCTCGATCGTTGATTTTCAGGAGCACTATGTCTACGACGGTGCCCCGATTCCGCTGACCTATCGCATCAAAAACAACGGGCAGGCGTTTGACTACGCATTTCTCGTGTTTGTAAACGGAAAACAGACGCCGTATGCAACGGCAGCGGATTCGCAGGCGCGCATGTCGCATCAGGTACACCTTGCGGCGGAATCGGAGGCGGAACTGACGCTGTATCTGGAGCCTCGCGGCTGCAAACAGGGCGAGACCGCGCTCTGCTGCATCGAGGCGATGCTGAATCCCGACTACATGCTGCCCGATACCTCCTATGTCAGTTTTACGCCGCATCATTCGCTGAACGGCACGGCACCGATTCTCGTTGAGGTCCGGGCGGATGCACCGGACGCGGAAACGGCGGTTTCTGATATCCAGGCAGACGAAATCCTGATGACGCCCGAGCTGGAAAAGCCCTACATCTATGAGCAGCCGATGACCCATGAAACGGTCAACCGGCTGGACATTATGACGCTGCTGGAATGCTTTCAGAATGACCCGCTCGAGCCCTATCTGCTGGCGGAGGAAGCACTGTCGCTGACGGTGCGCGGCGCAGGCATCAGCGGCAAATATCTGGTCGGCGTCTATGTCGGTCACGAGCTGCAGAAAGCGTTTGACGGCTGCGAATATGCCGTGCTCGATGTCGAGCGCTCCAAGCTCAAAACGCTGCATCCGAAAATCGATCTGCGCGGCATGACCGGTCTGCATCACATCTATATGATTGCAGTGCCCTATGACCCGGCAGATGCAGCGGATACCCTGCCGTTCAAGACTTCGACCAAGCTGCTGCAGATCGGCGGCGAGCCTCCGGCGGAGCAGACGACCGCACCCGCGCAGACAGAGCCCGGCACGGAAACGGGCAGCATCGGCGCGGTCATGCGTATCGGCGTGCTGCCGGACGGCACAGTGCTCACGCAGACTGCTGACACGGTCACCGCGCTCGCCCCGGACGGCACTGTCCGCGGAAGTGCAGCCGAATCGTATATGAGCAGAATCCAGCTGCTGGACAGCGGCTTTGCGGTCATCGAGAACCGCGGTGCCATGATCCGGATGTATGACGAAGCCTGCAGACAGATCAGGGAGATCCGCCCGCCGCAGCACGACAACACGCGGTATATTGTTTCGTCCGACGGCAGGCGCATAGCATACAGCTATCGGGATGCGGAGACCAACATCTCTTATCTCATGACCGACAGCATCGACCTCGACGACCCCAAAACCGTGCTGAAGATCGCATTATCTGACAGGGCCGGGGCACTTCAGGGGGTCGATGGGTTGGTCTCGTACCGCGAAGGGCGCATTGCCTACACCGGCGCTGTGCTCTCGCAGCGTCAGCCGAGGGAGGATTACACTGTCTGCTGCGGTGCGGTCGCGGAGGACGGCAGCGGGAATTGGTATCACACGCTGGAAAAACTACAGTATCCGTCGGTCAATCTGGCCTCGATGCACGGCGCTGCGGACTGTTTCATCATTTTGCAGGATTACGACAGCCCCGGAAAGCAGCAGGGGAAACAGGTGCATCTGCTGTCTGTCAACGACGGCAGCGAACAGACAGTGACATGTCAGAGCGCCGACGAAACGCACAATGCCGCGATCTCCGAGGATGGGCACTATCTGCTGACACTGAACGAAGCGAAGCATTCCCTGCAGGTCTACAGCATCAAAACCGGGCAGCAGCTCTGGCACAAATCGCTGGATGCGGATGCGAATAAGATCTGCATCTGCGCAAAGACGGAAACGGTCTACTGGCTCGAATTCGGCACGCTGAAAACCGCAGCATTCACGGAGGGCGAAGCATGACGACGCTGACGGTCTCGCATCTGACAAAGCAATACCGCAGATTCCGTGCGCTGGATAATGTATCTGTCACACTGGAGGACGGTGTTTACGGGCTGCTCGGTCCCAACGGCGCGGGCAAAACAACGCTGATCCGCACGGTCGCGGGCATTCAGCCGCCGGACAGCGGAGCGGTCGCATGGAACGGCACACCGATCGCGCAGCTCGGGAATGCGTATTATGACAACATCGGGTATTTGCCGCAGTATCCGCGGTTTTACGCGCATTTCACCGGCATTGAAATGATGCGCTACATGGCGGCGCTCAAGGGCGGCGTCCCCGAGCAAAGAATCACAGAGATGCTCGAATTTGTCAATCTGACGGGAGAGGCTGACAAAAAGGTCGGCGCATATTCCGGCGGGATGCGGCAGCGCCTCGGCATTGCCTGCGCACTGCTCAATGACCCGAAGCTCCTGATTCTCGACGAGCCGACCGCCGGGCTTGACCCGATTGAGCGCATCCGCTTCCGCAATACGCTGGCACGCATCCGCTCCGGCAGGATCATTCTGCTTGCAACGCATATCGTGCCCGATGTCGACGCGCTCGCAGACCGCATTCTGCTGCTCGGCGGCGGCAGGCTGCTGCGAAACGGTTCAGCAGGTGCGCTCTGCCGTGAACTGGACGGTCAGGTCTGGGAATACCCCGTCTCGGCGGAACATCTGCCCGAAATCCTGCATCAAATGCAGGTCAGCTCGGTGCGCGGCGAGAATCCCGTCACGGTGCGTGTGATCGCGGAATCCGCTCCGACAGCCGATACAAAAGCCGTTGCACCGAATCTGGACGATGTGTTTCTGCATCATTTCGGAGGTGCAGTATGATCGCGCTGATTCGGTTTGAACTGAAAAAGGCGCTCGGCAGGCGTATCATTCCCGTGATCCTGCTGATGCTGCTTACGCTCAATGCTGTCAACATCACAAGGCATCACAATATATTTGCAAGCGACCCGATGGCGCGCGGGCGGTATGAATTATACTGCACACTGCGCGGCGAAATGACCGATGAAAAGCGCGAAATGATCGGGGAAAACTACCGCGCGGCGCAACTAATCCTTTCAGGCGGGCGTTATGACACCGCATACGACCCGGCGCGGTATTATTCGGGATATGCCTACGGAGACGCGAATCTGTGGCGCGAGGTGCAGGAGGAATCCGACCGCATTGCGGCGTATGAAGCTGACATGCAGGCGCTTTCCGATGCCGCTGTCGCTGCAAACGAAAACCCGGCGCTGTCCGATTTTTACCGCAGGCAGAATGCGCAGATTTCGGCGGCTTACAGCGGGCGTGCGCTGCATGATCTCAGCCGGCTGGAGGGTGCTGCGGCGCTTTCGGATTACCGCTTTTCGACCGTTCTCCTGATTCTGATGCTCATTCTGATCGCAGGCAATCTGTATGTCACAGAGCGCGAAAACGGCATGGCAGAGGCGCTCTGCACCGCGCGGAACGGCGGGCGAAAAACAGCGGCGGCAAAGCTGATTTCGGCGCTTCTTGTGACAGCGGCGCTGTGTATTCTGTTTTCCGCGGCAGATTTTGCGCTGTTTATGTATTTTTACCGCATCGACGGGCTCTCGCAGCCGATCTATGCAGCCGAAGCGTTTGCGGATTCACCGCTCCGATGCACTGTATGGCAATATCTGCTGCTGACCGGCGCGACGAAGCTGCTCGGACTCTGTGTTCTGTCAACGGCATTCACAGCTCTTTCCGCAGCGATGCGCAATGCGGTGCCGGTCTTTTTCAGCGCCGTGCTGCTGACCGTCGCGCTGATGCTCTGCTATACCTTTTGGAACACGGGCGCGGGCGTACTGCTCAACTGCATCAATCCGCTGCGCCTGCTCCTCACCAAATGGACGGCATATGCGGTCTGCAATGTCGCAGAATATCCGGTCTTCGTGCCGGTGATGGCCGTCTGTGCGGGAACGGTGTGGCTGATGCTCAACAGCGTGATCTGTATGACTGCAGGAAGGAGGCGCGTATGACAAAGCAGGAGCTTTTCAAGCAGATGCGAAAAAACCATCTGCTGGCGCTCGGTGTTTTCTATTTGATTCTGCGCTGTGCCGCCGCGCTTTTTTATCACGTTTATCCGATCATGCGGCGCGGCACCGATGTATACAGCTCCGGCTCTGCAGTGTTTATTCTCCGGCAAAACGCCGATTGGCTGCTGATCGCGCTGACAGCATACTGCGGAATCTGCATCTGGGTGCGCGAGTTTTCCACCGATATGCAGGAGCTCCACCTGACCGCCACATGCGGCAGGGTACGGCTTTTTCGCATCAAATTCGGCATGGCGGTTGTTTACCCTGCAGTGCTTTCCTTGCTCGCGTCGTGCGCCGAGTTTTGTATCGACATGCTGCGCTTCGGGCAAACGGCGCTCCCGCTTTCCGCGCTCAGGTTCGACTATCAGGACACAACGCGGACCGGCGCCGCGCTGCATTATGCCCTGCTGATGATCCCGCTCAAGGCGCTCGGAATCGCATCCTTCGCGGCGCTTGTCACGCTGTTGGCGCTGTGCATCAAAAAAGCACTTCCGGTTCTGCTCTCGGCACTTGCGCTGATTCTGGTGCCGGTGTATCTGTTCCCGTCCTCCGATCTGCGGTGCAGGCTCTGTCTGCCCGTCTCGCTGATGCAGGGCAGGGAGCTTTGGCGCAGCTCCGTAACGGTGCAGAATTCGTTCGGCGAGACTGAATTTTTCTATCGCGAGATCACAGATGGCGAGCTCCTGCGCTGTGTGCTCGTGCAATTCGCGCTGATCGTGATTTGCCGTTTCCTGTGTATGCGGCTGTATCTGCAAAAGCCGCTTCGCTTTCGGCTGGTCGCTGCTGTGCTGTCTGCGTTTCTGCTGACCGGCTGCGGGCATTCCCTGCCGGATATGACCGGTGCGCCGCAGTTTCATGTTTTCCCGGACGGATGCACGGTTTACAGCAAATCGGACGCATCGACATTTTCGATCAATCCGACACCGCTGACATATTACCGGATTTCGGAGATATACGGCGAATACGCGCTGGTGACCGAACGGCTGCCGGATTCCGCGACGGCTTTCACAGTCTGCCTGCTGCATCTGCCCGACCTGACAAAGACCGAGCTGCTGACCGTCGGGCGCGCGACAAACACAGACGGTCTGCTCGGGCTGGACGATCTCGCGGAGGTGCCGTCTTCATGGGTGTTCGATTTTGATACCTACGGCATGAACCCGCAGATGGCACTTGACGGTCACATTCTGTACGGAAAAACCGAAACCGCATTGGTTTCCTTTGATCTGGAAACCGGCGAAAGAACGGAATGGCTGACGGGCGTCAGATTCATCGCGCCGCAGATGCGTGACGGCGTGCTGTATTATCTTGATGAGGCATGGACGCTTTGCCGTATCACGAAGGAAGGCGAGGCGGAATCCCTGCTGTCAAATGTTGCGGATTATCAGCTGTGTCCGCATTCGCTTTGCTGTATTTCCGGCGGGGCGTTGTACCGGATGTCTGACGACGGCAGTACACAGCAGTTCTGCGATGAAAAAGCCGATTATCTGCTGTATTGTGACGACACGCACGCGGTGTTTGCAGCACAGAACGGACAGACCGTTGCGGTGACCGGAGATGCGGTTTTCCGGTATGACCGCGTGTTTGACAGCGCGGACGAAAGATGTCTGTACGGCGATAATGAGGCTGTTGATTATCAATGAGAACAGAATCCGAAGATGTCCGAAAAGCTGCCGAAGAGGACCAGTCGCGCAAACTTCAAGACAGAAGAAACAAAAAGAGCGAGCCGGTTTTGATATAATCCCCTTAGAGTAGACACACGAAAAAACAAAAGTGTGAAAACTCTAAGGGGGTTATTTTAATGTCAAGACGAAATAAAATTACGGATGAAGAACGGATGTCAGCGGTACAAGAATACATAAATGGAGAAG
>JAEEGL011006503.1_pt1 | contig 12788 bp, 11 predicted proteins | sample 9134231 | NCBI WGS metagenome assembly JAEEGL01 (sample SAMN16246548, study PRJNA631951) | gut metagenome | biome: gut microbiome; feature: rumen; material: fiber-attached | host: Bos | place: Iran: Karaj | collected 2018-10 | reverse complement strand
TCTTACCGCCGGAGGCTATGCGGTGAAGTAACCCTCAAAAGCCATTAACCATTGAAAAACGGCCTGGAAACAGCCTCTTATACTCCCCCTAGAAATAGTCAGGCCGGCCTCTGGCGGCGGCCGTCAAAAGATAAGATAAACAGAAATGGACAGTAAAAATTTTTTACTAAGAAAACTGAAAAAAGTCACTAATTCTCTTGCATATATCAAAAGTTTTACGTAACTTTGCAGTATAATAAAACATACGATATACTAACCTTAAAACTGAATTGCTAACCTTAAAAAAATGATGTTATGATTAAGTACAAGCCCATGCTGAGAAAAAATCCGAAGAACGGACGTACGGCTTACTATGCCGCCATTGTGAACGAAAAAAGCGTTGGTATCGACGAAATAGCCGAAGCCATACAGACCAATTGCACTGTTCATCGCGCCGATGTACTGGCCGTGCTTGCCTCACTTGAAGAACAGGTAGTCAACCAGTTGCTTGCCGGAAACACCGTCAGACTCGGACAACTCGGAAGCTTCCATCTGACGCTCAAATCCCGTCCGAGCGAAACGGAAGACAAAGTGACCAGCGAAAACGTTAAAGCCGTGATGGTCAGATTCCGCAAATCAAGCCGCATGCAAGGCAATTTCCAACTCACGAATCCCAGGGTGAAATTCCTCGCTCCTAAGAAGGAAACACCCGCTACGACTGAAGGCTGACAATAGCCCGTTTGACCGTATCCTTTACTTTCTCAACCTTGCCCGATGAGGACTGGAGTTCACGTAGCTCTGGTCCTCTTTATTTTATATGGCCCCCGGACCGTTCTTAACAGCATCCCGTCCATTGTCTATAGCCTCTTGTTTGTTAATGACGGCATCTTGTCCATTCATTATAGCCCCTCGCATCCCCTTAGTCCCGTTTCTGCCGAGAAATACCGTTGTGCCCTTACGACAGCTGCAGGTTGCTTGCCCTCAATCTTTATTCTTACGTGGAGGAGCGCCCGGTTGCCATGAAGAAAGGCGGACATCTCCCGCTGGAGCGCCGCCTTGCTGTAACAAATGAAGAGACTTGTATGTTCTGTATTAACCGCACCGGCTGGCACCGCATTCTTTGCAGATGAGGCAGCCTTCCTGGTAGACGAGCGATTCGTGACCGCAGTTGGGACATTTGACTCCGGTGGCTTGGGTGCCGTCTTTGACGTATTTTTTCAGGGCCCTTTCCACACCGTTCTTCCATGTGTTGATGCTTTCATCGGCTAACTGGAGCTGGCTGACGAGTTTGATGACACGGTCGACGGGCATACGGTAGCGCAGCACGCCGCTGATGAGCTTGGCATAGTTCCAATATTCTTTGTTGAACTTTTCGCTCAGGCCTTCAACGGTTGTTTTGTAGCCGCGCTTGTTTTCAAATTGGAAGTCGTAGCGTTTTGTGCCGTCCTCATTGGTACGTTTTATGATGCGTCCTTTGGTTACGCTTTTCGGAAGTACGATACCCTCGTCGTCATCCTGCAGTCCGGTGAAGATTTCATAGGGGTAGTCGTCCATGAGTCCCACGAAGGCCACCCATTTCTCCTTGTTGTTCTGGAAGCGCACCACATCGCATTCGAGCACTTCGGGACGTGTTTCCACCACTTCGGGTTGCTTGCACAGGGGGGCTTCTTCGGCTTTTTCTTCCTGCTTCGCTTCGATCATTACGCCGCTACGGGAGCCGTCACGATAGATGGTGCATCCTTTGCAGCCCGATTTCCATGCGGTCAGGTAGATTTCGTTGACCACTTCCTCGGAGATGTCTGAAGGCAGGTTGACGGTGACGCTGATGGAATGGTCCACCCACTGCTGTATGGCGCCTTGCATGCGTACTTTCTCCACCCAATCCACGTCGTTGGCCGTAGCCAGATGGTAGGGTGACTGGGACAGGATCTGCTCAAGTTCGTCATGCGTGTAGCGTTTGGCCGTATCGTAGCCGTTTACCTTCATCCAGGTCAGGAAATGGTGGTGATAGACGGTATATTCCTCGAAAGCATCGCCCGATTCGTCGATATAGTCCACATGCACTGCGGGATCGCCCGGGTTAACCTTGCGCCGGCGTGTGTAGATGGGCATGAATACGGGTTCTATGCCGCTTGTGGTCTGTGTCATGAGGCTCGTCGTTCCCGTGGGGGCAATGGTCAGACAGGCTATGTTGCGCCTGCCGTATTTCATCATGTCTTCGTAAAGCTGCGGGTCGGCCTCTTTCAGGCGCAATATGAAGGGATTGTTCTTCTCTCTCTCACTGTCGTACACCTTGAACGGACCACGCTCCCTGGCCATCTGTACTGACGAACCGTATGCCGCGCATGCCAGCGTCTTATGCACCTCAACGGCGAAATCGGTGGCTTCCTTCGTGCCGTATCTCAGTCCCATCGCGGCCAACATGTCGCCTTCAGCTGTTATTCCCACACCTGTACGCCGGCCTTCCTCACATTTGCGGTCTATTTTCTCCCATAGGCGCCGCTCAGTGTGCTTTGTTTCCTCCGTTTGCGGGTCACTGTCGATCTTGTCCAGAATCTGCCTGATCTTTTCCTGCTCCAGATCGATGATATCGTCCATTATGCGCTGCGCACAGGCCACATGCTTGCGGAACAGCTCAAAGTTAAAACGCGCCTTCTTCGTGAAAGGCTCCTCCACGTAAGAATAAAGATTGAGGGCAAGCAACCTGCAGCTGTCGTAAGGGCACAACGGTATTTCTCCGCACGGGTTTGTTGATACCGTTCTGAATCCTAAATCGGCATAACAGTCGGGTACGCTTTCTCTTATTATGGTATCCCAGAAGAGGACTCCGGGTTCGGCGCTTTTCCATGCGTTATGGATGATTTTGCCCCAAAGCTGCTTGGCGTCAATTTCCTTTGTGAACATTGGTTTGTCGCTGTCTATGGGGAATTGCTCCGTGTAGGTCTCGCCTTTCTCAACGGCCCGCATGAATTCGTCGTCTATCTTTACCGATACGTTGGCTCCGGTAATCTTTCCCTCGGTCATCTTGGCGTCTATGAACGATTCGGCATCGGGGTGTTTTATACTTACTGAAAGCATTAGGGCACCTCTTCGTCCGTCTTGGGCCACTTCGCGTGTGCTGTTGCTGTATCGCTCCATGAAAGGTACCAGTCCGGTTGATGTAAGTGCCGAATTCTTTACAGGAGAACCTTTCGGACGGATATCACTCAGGTCATGGCCTACACCTCCGCGGCGTTTCATCAGCTGAACCTGCTCTTCGTCTATCTTCATGATGGCTCCGTATGAGTCGGCATCTGAGTCAAGTCCTATTACAAAGCAGTTGCTCAGCGAGGCAATCTGGAAATTGTTGCCTATGCCGGTCATGGGACTTCCTGCGGGGATGATATAGCGGAAATGGTCTAACAAATCGAATATCGCCGACGACGACAGAGGATTTTTATACTTGTTCTCTATCCGTGCAATCTCGTTAGCCAGACGCCAGTGCATGTCAGCGGGTGAGGACTCGTAGATGTTGCCGAACGAATCCTTCATGGCATATTTGTTTACCCAAACTCTGGCTGCCAACTCGTCGCCGCCAAAATATTCAAGCGATTTGCTGTAGGCTTCGTCGTATGTGTAGGTCTTATTCTCTTCCATGAGAGCTCCTTATTATTTATTTTTAATTTTTATTTTTGCGATTATACGGGTCTTGTCATATATCCGTTTGCAAATTTACATTCTTTCGCAGAGTTTTCCAAATGAAACGACAATTATTTTGGATGAAAATCGAAGTTTTCCGAAACTTTTTCTTAATTCTTTATAACTTAGTGTTTTGTATGTCTTCGGTTAGAGCGAAAGTTTTCCATTTTGTCAATACTGTCCTCACTACCGTCCAGATTCCATTCCTTCGACGGCGAAAAATGTCAAACATGAGTTTTCCGAAATCGGAGATAATAATGCCTATATTTGAGATAAAATGTGTAATTTTGTATCATTATAATGAAAAATCAGATGAACGGAATGAAATTAAGGAGAAGCATCCGCCGCTATTCGGCCCGTGAAGTTGAACCAAGCGTGTTGTCGTCGTTATTGCAGAGAGCCGAGCGGACACAAACGATGGGCAATCTCCAACTCTATAGTGTCGTCGTCGTTAGAAGCGCAGAAATGAAGCAGAAGCTCTCTCCGGCGCATTTTAACCAGCCTATGGTCACGGAAGCTCCTGTTGTGCTGACCTTTTGTGCCGATTACAGACGTACAACCCTATGGTGTGAACAGCGTAAGGCCAGTCCGGGTTACGGTAACTTCCTTTCTTTTATAAATGCCACGACTGATGCGCTGCTTTACTGCCAGAGATTTTGCGATTTAGCAGAGGAAGCTGGTCTCGGATTGTGTTTTCTGGGCACTACGGTCTATCAGCCGCAGACGGTCATTGACGTGCTTAAACTGCCAAAGCTTGTCATGCCTGTAGCAACGGTTACTCTGGGTTATCCTGCCGAAGACGGTGTGGTCAGCGAGCGATTGCCGTTGGAAGCTGTTGTTCATGAAGAGGTTTATGAGGATTACTCTCCGGAGCGTATCGACCGTTTTTATGCCGAAAAAGAGTCACTGGAGGTCAACCGCCGTTTTGTTGAAATCAATCACAAGGAAACGCTGGCCCAGGTCTTTACTGACCTACGTTATACGCGTAAGGATTGTGAGCAACTGTCGGCGGCGTTACTCGATGTTCTGCACCGCCAAGGCTTTCTGCCCGATGGTGTATAATATATAAGGTATAGGGTGGGGGTCAGCGCTTGGTGAGCTCGTGTTCTATGGTTTCCACCTGGCTGCGGAAGATTTTGTCCTCCCCGATACGCTTTTCCGTCTGGTTACATGAATGAAGCACGGTGGAATGGTCGCGTTTGCCTATCTTGAGCCCTATCTGCGATGAACTGAGCTTGGTGTACTTCTGACAAAGGTACATGGCAATCTGACGGGCTTCGACCACGTGGCTCTTACGGCAGCTTGAGGTGATGTCACGTGTGGCAATCTTGAGGTGTTTGCCCACTTTCTCTACGATTTCTTCGGGTGTGAGCGGCTCATGGTTGATGCGTACGGTTCTGGCTACCGTTTTTTGCGCCAGTTCCATATTTATTTCGCTGTTACTGGCCACAGAGAACGCCAGGAGTGAATTGATGATGCCTTCCAGCTCGCGTATGCTTCCGGTCACATTCGAGGCGATATAGTTGATGACGTTCTTGGGAAACTGCAAACCGTTTTGGCTGACCCGTTTCTCGACAATGGCTTTGCGTAACTTGGCGTCAGGGCGTTCCAACTCGGCTATCAGTCCCCAGTTAAAGCGGTCTAAGATGCGTTCTTGCATGCCTTCGAGCATCACAGGTGGCCTGTCGCATGTTATAACCAGCTGACGGCGGTTGTGTTGCAGGTGATTGAAGATATTGAAGAAGGCTTCCTGCGTCTTGGTCTTGCCTGCAATTTCCTGTATGTCGTCGATAATGAGCGTGTCGATGGACTGGTAGAAGCCCATGAAGTCATTAAACTGTTTTTTGACCACGGCTTGGCTCAATTGGACTGAGAACAGATGGGCTGAAACGTAGAGCACGCGTTTTTGAGGGTCCTTAGCCTTCATCTGGTGCCCTATGGCATTGGCCAAATGGGTTTTTCCCACTCCTGAAGGGCCATAAATGAAGAAAGGGTTGAACGTGTCCTGGAATTTCTCCGCTATGGTCTGGGCTATCTTGCAGGGAAAACGGTTGCTGTCGCCTTCAATGAAACTTTCAAAGGTGTAGAGAGGGTTCAGGTCAGGGTTGAGCTCTTGCGGATGGCGTGGCGTAAGTCCTGGAATAAACTCGTTGGCTCCGAAAGCGCCTGGTTGACGCTGGTTCTCATACGTAGGCTGAGGTGTAGAGGCGATGTTCTGCTGCTCCTTGGCTATACCTATTAAATAATGCAGCTTGGTGGATTCGCCAAAGTACTTGCGGATGCCGCTGATGGTTATTTCGGCAAAATGAGAGTCCCAATATTCGCAGAAAAACTCTGTTGGCACCTCTATACGCAGCTTTTCGCCGTCGAAAGAATGGAATCTGGACGGTTTAAACCAGGTATTGTACGAACTGTCCCCAACATTGTCCTTAATATATTGGAGACAGCGCGACCAAAGTTGTTCTGCCTGTTCTTTTGTCATTTTATTGATACAAGTCTCTCAAATTTTCTATTGCAAATTTCCGATTTTTTTCGCGATTTCGCAAGGGTGGTTTTTGCCATGAAAAATGTTGTGATTTTGTAACCGATTTTTTCTGAACTCCTTGTGGTTTTTTTATTCTGAATTGTGCTTTTCGGCGTTTTTTTTTCTTCTGTTGTGTTATCGCTTGTTTCAGTGAGTTATGCTTATGCAGGGTTTGCCGGTGTAGATGCTGCTTATTGAGCTACTTGTATTGATTATCAGTGAACTAATAAGTAGTTTTCAGCGTAAACTAATGGCTGCTGCTTATTTAGAATAAGTCTTTTCCCGGCTCTTGTGTTCTTTAAAATGGCGTCTGTCGGGGCTATTGTTTTGCATGAGTTAGGGATAGCCTTTTGACTATCCCTTTTATTCTTTATGAGAGCAATTATCAGGAACGCTATGCGGGTTTCAATCCTAACCGGTCGGAACGTATGGCGCGGCGTGACGATTGGCGGTTATTTTTTCTCTTTGTCTTTTTTGCCGAAGAGGGAGAAGTGGACGTATCGCTTGGGTTGTTGGCGCAGGTTGACAAGCAAGGAGTCGGATGAAGCCAGTGTACGGGTGAGGTTGTCGTACAAGGTGCGGTCGTTAAGCATCAGTCCGAGGTTGCCGTCGGTTGAATTTATTTTTTCGTTGAGTTCCTGGGCGAATTTGCGGGTTTCTGCCAGTGTCTGCTGGGCTTCGTTGAGGGTTTTCTCGTAGTCCAGTACGCTCAGTTTGTTGGTCAGCACGTCCACGTTGTTTCCCACCTTGTCGAGCTTGGCGGTCAGTTTGGGCAGGTCGTTGGCCAGAAGGTGGTTCATGTGTGTGGTGGTTTCTTTGAGGCTTGCCGTAATCTGTTGGGTGTTTTCGAGCGTGTGTGTGAGGGCCGGATTGTTTACCAGGTTGTTTACGGCGTGGAGTATGGAGTCTAATTTGGGCAGCAGGGCCTGTATTTGTGGCATCATGTCGGCTACTTGGTCGAGTGCGCCTAATTGTGGGCCGCCTTTGATGGAGTCGCCTGGTGAGAGGTAGTTGTTGGTTTTGCCCAGACGCAGGTTCATGGTGGTTGAGCCTAGCATGGATGATACCAGTTCGGCATGGCTGCCTTCGGGGATGCGCATTTTTTCGTTGACCTCGATGCCTACATATACCAGGCCGGGGTGGTCGTAGTCGTAGTTTATTTCACGTACGGTACCGATGGGGAAACCGTTGGCGAAGACGGCATTGTTTTTGGCCAGGCCGGTGATGTCGTTGAAGATGACGTAGTAGAGATCGCTTTTCTTGAAGAGGTTGACGCCTTTGAGGAAGTTGATGCCGTAGAAGAGGATGACAACGGTGCAGATGGCGGTCAGTGCTATTTTTATTTCTTTATTGAATTTCATGGGGCTTACTTCTTGTTGGTTTGTTTCAGAGCTTCTTGCACGCTGATCTTTTGTGTGCCCTTGAAAGCCACGATGAAGCAGTCGGGGAACTTGTCTTGTATGGATTTTTTCAGAGCCACTATTTCCTTGTACGACGGTGTGGTGCCGTAGGTGTATTTATAGAGGTTGTTTTCCTGATAATATTCCACGGGTGTCAGTTTTTTGAATTGCGATGCGTCTTCACGCAGCTTGTGACCTGAAGAGCATATTTGTATTTTGAAGACTGGCATGCCCTGAGTGGCTTGGTCGGTCTTGACAGGTGCTTTTTCCGTTTTTTCAGGAGCCACATCGTTTTTGTCAGATGGCTCGTTGTTCTGTGCAGATTCCTTTTGTTCCGCAGCTGTTTGGGTTTCTTCCTGAGTGGCTGGCTCATTCGTTTGTTCATTAGCCGGTTCTGGTCTCGGAAGGTCGGTGCCGCCGTCGTGAGTCAGGTTTTTGCGGTAATTAAGAAAGCCGTTGTAAATGCTGCGGGCCAGTTCTTCCACGCCTTGTTGCGAATTAAGGTAACGTTCTTCTTGTGGGGTCGAGATGAATCCCAGTTCCGTCAGCACACTGGGCATGGACGTTTCCCTGAGTACCAGAAAACCGGCCTGATGTACCCCTTTGTCCGGACGACCTGCGGCAGAGTATTGCTGTTGTATGGCTTTGGCGAGTTCAGCGCTTTGTTTCATCTGCTGATCCTGCATAAAGTCAAAAATAATATAGCTTTCGGACTGGTTAGGATTGAAACCCGCATAGCGTTCCTGATAATTGCTCTCATAAAGTATGACAGAGTTTTCGCGTTTGGCCACGTCAAGATTTTCTTTAGCCCTTGCCATACCGAGCGAGTAGGTTTCAGAACCGGAAGCAATCCTTCCGTTTGGCAGCGAATTGGTATGTATGGAGATGAAAAGGTTGGCTTTGGCGCGGTTTGCTATGTTTGCGCGTTCTATTAGTGTGACAAAGACGTCGGTTTTCCTGGTATAGATGACTTGAACGTCGGGACAATTTTTTTCAACATAGGCCCCGAATTTCAGAGCTACGTTTAAGTTGATGTTTTTCTCCTTTGAGTATGTACCTATAGCGCCCGGGTCTTTTCCTCCGTGGCCTGCGTCGATGACCAAGATAAATTTGGCCGGCATGATGACAGGGATGAGCCACAGCAGGGTAGAGAACAATAGTCGGATAGGGCTTGTTTTTAGGGACATAATGGTTTTCGTGGTTTATATACGGTTAATTTTTAACGTATTGTTCGGCGTTGTTGAAGATTTCATTGACGCGGTCGATAGTGGCTTTGCGGAACTTTCCTTCTTCTTTGCGTAAGGTTTTCCCATTGGCTTTGAAGGCATGCTCATCTGTGATGGTCTCCTCCGCAGTCATGAGAGCGTTTGTGGCAAATCGGTCTTCGTCGTAAATATATCGGATTTGGGAAATTTTAAGTTTGACATTGCCGGCGCTACATCCGATTTGTATTGTATATATAAAGTATGTGGCATCGGTTTCCCACGGTTTGCGCTTGAAGTAAAGCATCTCTTCCACTTGGGCCTCAAGTATGCCGTTCCCGGAGTCTTCTTTCGTGACTTTCGAGCGGTCTTCATTTTCCGACATTACAACCAGTGTGCCCAAAAAGTCTTTCATTGTTTGGAACAACTGGGCTTGGCTGTGTGTCTTGTCTTCTATGGATTTTTCAAAGACGACCATACCGTTTACTGTGTTTACGGCACCTTTGGCATAAGGGGATACGTTGCTCTTGGCCTGCGCTGTGGCAAGCAGCGGGATGGAGATGAGCAGGAGAGTTACAATCTTTTTCATTTCCGGAAATGTCTTTATTGCTACAAAATTAAGAAAATATCTTGAACTATATGGTCTGATTGGTGTAACAATTGCTGTCGATTAATTTTTTTTGGACATTTAGCGTGCCAAGAGTACATTTTAAAAGGCCATGCCGGCTGTTAATTGGAGGGAAAAGCGTATTTTTGCATAAAAATAGAACATACCGATGAAACCCGTGATTATAGCCGGCCCTTGTGTCATTGAAAGTGCTGCTCTGCTCGATACCGTGGCCACCGAATTGGTGCGTCTGAACAGCAAATACGGCCTGGACATCATTTTCAAGGCTTCCTTTGACAAGGCAAACCGTACTTCGCTCAATTCATTCAGAGGTCCCGGCATGGAAAAGGGACTCCGTATGCTTGCAGACGTAAAAGAAAAATTCGGTCTCAGGATTTTGACCGACATTCACGAATCTGCCCAAGCCGCTCCTGTAGCTGAGGTGGCCGATGTGCTGCAGATACCCGCTTTTCTTTGCCGTCAGACCGACCTGCTCGTAGCTGCTGCGAAAACTGGCAAGGTTGTCAACATCAAAAAGGCACAATTTCTCTCCGGTGACGATATGCAGTATCCCGTTGACAAAGCACGTGAAAGCGGTGCCAAAGACGTGTGGCTTACAGAGCGCGGTAATACTTTCGGATACAACAATCTGGTGGTCGATTTCAGAAATATCCCCACGATGAAACAATTTGCGCCCCAGGTAATCATGGATTGCACACACAGTGTTCAACGTCCGGGTGGCTTAAAAGGAGCTACAGGCGGCAACCGTGAATATATCCCCTCCATGGCTTTAGCAGCCAAGGCTTTTGGAGCCACTGGCTTTTTCTTTGAAACACATCCGAATCCCGTTGAAGCCCTTAGCGACGGGCCAAATATGCTTTTCCTAAAAGATTTGGAGAACGTAATTATTTCTATATTATGAATAAGCTTCGCGATATTGCTATAAAGTGTCTCCAAGACGAGGCCCAGATTTTGTTGGATCAGATTCCCTCGGTCGATGACCAGTTTCTGAAAGCGGTAGACTTATTATATAAATGTAATGGTAAGGTTGTCGTTACCGGAGTAGGCAAGAGCGGACACATAGGTGCAAAGATAGCGGCTACGTTCTCAAGCACCGGAACTCCCAGTTTCTATGTAAATCCCCTTGACTTGTATCACGGCGACCTTGGAGTGATTACGGCAGACGATATCGTGATTGCCATTTCAAATTCGGGGCAGACAGATGAACTTCTACGCATTATTCCCAATATGTTGGAACGTGATATTCCAATCATAGGCATTAGTGGTAATGCGCAGTCTTTATTAGCCAAATACAGCAATGCTCACATTCTGTTGCGTGTGAGACGTGAAGCCACACCGGCCGGACTTGCGCCTACTTCTTCCACAACTGCAACGTTGGCTCTCGGAGATGCGCTGGCCTGTTGCTTGATTGAGGCACGGCAATTTTCGGCTTCTGATTTTGCACGTTTCCATCCCGGCGGCTCATTGGGCAAACGGTTGCTCACAAAAGCATCAGACGTGATGTATAAGGAGAACTTGCCGGTTCTTTCGCCTGACACGAAATTGGGTGAAGCCGTGATGTGTGTTACCAAGGGCCGTTTGGGCATTTGCATAGCCGTTGAAGATGGCAAAGTGCTTGGGCTTGTAACAGACGGTGACATACGTAGGGCGATGGAATCTTCACAAAACCGCTTCTTTTCTCTGACTGTGAACGACATTATGACCCGCAACCCCAAAACGGTGTCGGTCAATGCACGTATCGATGACATAGACAGGATCATGAATACCAATAAAATTCATTGCGTTCTCGTGGTTGACAGCAATAATAACCTTCTTGGTGTTGTCGATTCTTTCAGTACGGTGATATAATATCAGATATGTTTTGCCGTAGAAGCCACATAGTTCATTTTATAACCAGTTTACTTTTTATCGTCGTTGGCTCTGTTCACGCTCAAACGGACTCGTTAATGCACGTGTTGGAGGAGGAGGGTGTTACTTTTACTTCAAACAACCGTATCGTGTTCTTTGATAATGGCCAGGCCAAATTTGACGATTTGTTCAAGGCTGTTGCCCAAGCCAAGTCCTCAGTCCACATGGAGTATTTCAATTTCCGCGACGACTCCATCGCAAATGCTCTGTTTGAATTATTGGCAAAGAAAGTGGCAGAAGGCGTTGAGGTGCGGCTATTATACGATGCCTTCGGAAATGCATCAAACAACCGTCCCATTAAAAAGAAAAAGCTGAAAGCAATCCGCGAGACAGGTATAAAAATCTATGAGTTCAGTCCGCTCACGTTCCCCTGGCTAACACGTATCATCCCCCGTGATCACCGTAAAATCGTGTTGATTGACGGGAAATCGTGCTATTCTGGTGGCATGAACGTTGCAGACTATTATATAAAAGGTAAACCCGAGATTGGTGGCTGGCATGATATCCACTATCGCATAGAAGGCGATGCCGTGGGTGATTATCAGAAAATATTCCTCAAAATATGGGAGCAGGTAACCCATGAAAAGGTGTCAGGTCCTCAGTATTACCCCGGAGAATCTTTCCCCTGCAATGCCCTGAAAGGCCTTAAGAACGATACAACCAGCATGGCCGGTAAGAAAACAATCGGTGTGGTAAACCGTGAACCTCGCATTTCGCCAAAAGTAATTCGTAATACGTTTGTGCATATCATCAATTCTGCCCGCCATACAATACAACTTATTAATCCATATTTCACATTGAACGGCCCAGTTAAGCGTGCCTTGAAAGCAGCTGTGAGACGAGGAGTTCGAGTTGAGATTATGGTCTCTGAAACAAGTGACATTCCTATTACTCCGCGCATTGTGGATTATCAGGCACACCAGATGATGAAAGCCGGGGCTTATGTGTATTATTACAGAGGCGGTTTCCATCACAGTAAAATCATGATGATTGACAGTATGTTCTGTTATGCCGGTTCCGCTAACCTGGACAGCCGCAGCTTGAGGTGTGATTACGAGTGCAATGCCCTGGTTCTCGACCGCGAGAGTACGGCTGAGTTGCTTTATATCTTCAATAGGGACAAGCAATCCAAATGTGTGTTGCTCACTGATGACTATTGGAAAAAGAAGAAGAAATCTCATAAAACCCAGGCCTGGTTTTATCATTTGCTGCTTACTCCTTTTGTATAATACATCATGGCCGTATTGCTCTAAATACCGCTATGTTCATTCTGTCTCAGACATAAATGGCACTAAGTCCGATATAGTCGTTTCTATATCCCATTTCCTTTGAGTTGAGCCAAGCATAAGATATCTTATGTGGGAGCTGATGCATACAATGAGAAATCGGCACAACCTAATGGCCGTGCCGATTTTCAGTAAGTATAACTTAAAAAGCTTAAGCTAATTTGCGTGCGCCGTCACCTATGA
>JAEEGL010390190.1_pt1 | contig 12788 bp, 11 predicted proteins | sample 9134231 | NCBI WGS metagenome assembly JAEEGL01 (sample SAMN16246548, study PRJNA631951) | gut metagenome | biome: gut microbiome; feature: rumen; material: fiber-attached | host: Bos | place: Iran: Karaj | collected 2018-10 | reverse complement strand
CATAGACAACATCTTCCGCTTCACCCAGGCGGGGTCGGAGGTGAGCGCGCTCCTGGGGCGTATGCCGTCCGCAGTGGGCTACCAGCCGACGCTCGCCACCGAAATGGGCCAGATGCAGGAACGCATCACATCCACGAAGAACGGCTCCATCACCTCGGTGCAGGCGGTCTATGTGCCGGCAGACGACCTTACCGACCCTGCACCGGCCACGACCTTCAGCCATCTCGACGCCACCACGGTGCTCAGCCGCAAGATTGCAACCCTGGGCATCTACCCCGCCGTGGATCCCCTGGAGTCCACATCTCGCATTCTCGACCCCAACATTGTGGGCCAGGAACATTACGACACCGCCCAGCGCGTCAAACAGATACTGCAGCGCTACAAGGAACTGCAGGACATCATCGCCATTCTCGGAATGGACGAACTCTCGGACGAGGACAAACTCACCGTGAACCGCGCCCGCCGAGTCCAGCGCTTCCTCAGCCAGCCCCTGCACGTCGCCGCGGCATTCAACGGCTGCCCCGGCGTGATGGTGGACATCGAAGATACCATCAAGGGCTTCAAAATGATACTTGACGGCGAAGTGGATCATCTGCCGGAACAGGCGTTTATGCAGGTGGGAACCATCGAAGATGCAATCGCCAAGGGCGAAAAGATACTCGCAGAAGCCTCGCAGGTATGACACTCCGTATCCTCACCCCGACCACCGGTTCGGAACACACGGCAGAAGCGGTTTTCCTGCCGGGTGCGGCCGGGGCGTTCGAGGTGCTGAAGGGTCACGCTCCTCTGATCTCAACCCTCGTTAAGGGCGAAATACGCTGGCGGGATGCCGCAGGTGAACACTCCCATCCGCTCGAAAGCGGTGCGGTGATGGTCGAAAACGATATCATAACGGTTTGCGCAGAATGATTCCGGCAAGAAGGATAATACCTCTGGTGCTGCTTGTACTTTTTGTGCAGGCGGCTATAGGGATTCCTTCACCTGCTGCGCAGGTTCGGAATGACAATGAATCTCTGGACATCGGCGAAATCATCTTCGACCACGTGCTGGACAGCTACGAATGGCATATAACCGAATGGAAGGGCCGATCCGTTGCCATCCATCTGCCGGTTATCCTGATCGACGGCGGAATAAAGACCTTCAACTCCAGGCACATTCTGGAAACAGGGGAGTACGAGGGCTATCACATTGCAGCCAAAGGCGAAGCCCACGAGGGCAAGATAGTGCGGGCGGACGGCAGCAAACCCTTCGATATTTCCATCACCAAGAACGTGCTGCAGTTGATGATGAACGCCCTGCTGCTGGTGCTGCTGGTGCTGCTCACGGCACGCTGGTACCGAAAGCACGACGCTCTCAAGGAGCATCCGACCGGCCTTGCCGCACTGATGGAGCCTCTAATAATGATGGTGCACGAGATGGCCCGCGAGAATATCGGACCCGACTACAAGCGCTATTCTCCCTACCTTCTCACGGCTTTCCTGTTCATTCTGCTGAGTAACTTCATAGGCATAATACCCTTCTTCCCCGGGGGGGCGAATCTCACGGGCAATATAGCGTGCACCCTTGTACTGGCCCTGTTTACCTTTTTTACGGTGAACCTGACCGGCACCAGGCACTACTACAAAGAAATAATCAATCCTGACGTGCCCGGTGTGCTGAAGCCGCTGATGGCCGTAATCGAGGTTTTCTCCACCCTGGTTAAACCCATATCGCTAACCATACGACTGTTTGCGAATATGCTTGCCGGCCATATTCAGTTGCTGTGTATGGTATGCATCATCTTCATAATGGGCAGGATGGGTGTGGCAATGACCGCCGGTGCGACGGCGATTTCCGTACTGTTCGGAATCTTCCTGGATGTGCTGGAACTGCTGATCTCCTTCATCCAGGCATATATATTTACAATGCTGTCGTCAATCTACATAGGGATGGCGCGGCAGAAGGCGGAACATTAACTTTTAATATTATAGATTATGTTACTTTCAATTTTGTTACAAACAGTTGCGGGCGCGGCCCTCGGAAAGGCCGGCGCCGCGGTTGCAGCAGCCCTGGCGGCCTTCGCAGCAGGATACGGAATCGGAAAGGTCGGATCCTCCGCTATGGAAGCCATCGCCCGCCAGCCGGAATCCGCCGGCAATATCCGTTCCAGTATGATCGTCGTCGCCGGTATGATAGAAGGCGCGGCCCTGCTGGGAATCATAGTCTGTCTGCTGGCCGTAGTGCTCAAGTAAACTATGAATCTCATCACTCCGGATACCGGCCTTCTGTTCTGGATGGTCCTTATCTTCGGCATAGTATTCTTCATACTTGCTAAGTGGGGCTTTCCGGCGATAACCGGTATGGTTGACAAACGGAACGAGCATATCAGCGAGTCTCTCCGGCTTGCCGACGAGGCCCGTGAGCGTATGTCGAAACTCGCGGAGGAGCAGGAAGCGTTGCTCGCGCAGACGCGTCAGGAACAGGGACGACTTATGAAAGAGGCTGCCCAGGCCCGTGCCGAACTGCTGTCGCAGGCTAAGGAGGAGGCCCGTGCGCAGACCGCCGATATGATCGAAAAGGCGCGGGTGCAGATAGATGCCGAACGCGAGGCTGCGATGCGCGACGTCCGCCGTCAGGTGGCGCTGATCTCCGTTGAGGTGGCCGAAAAGGTGCTTCGGTCGAAGCTGGAGTCCACTCCGGAGCAGCAGGCCCTGCTCGACCGGCTGGTCGACGAATCCACTGCCGGCAGTCGGAAAGATGTCTCATCTGTCATTCCGAGCGGAGCGAAGGAATCCCCGAAATCATAGTGCCAGATGACTGTCGGTGCAATATCATCCCGCTATGCCAAGGCCCTGTACCTGCTGGTGCAGGAGAGCGGCCGCGGCGAGGAGGTCTTCTCCCAGGCGAGGGAATTCCTGCGCAACCCGCAGTTCTCTCCCAAACCGCTTGAGGAAGACCTGGGGCGGCTGCTGGTGTTGCTGCGACGCAACCATCGCACCGAATATCTAAAGGCGATTCTGGTCAGCTTCGTGCGGCTCTATTGCAGGGAGAAGGGCATCTGCATCGCGCATCTGTCGGTGGCGACCCCTTCGGACGGTCTTGCCGGCGCCCTGCAGTCGATGCTCGCGGAACGCAGCGGCAAGCGGGTGCTGATGGACACGAAGACGGATCCTTCCCTGATAGGAGGTTTCGTGCTGGAACTCGACGATGAAACGCTGGACGCCAGCGTTCGCCGCCAGATCGAACTGATACGAAGCGATTTTACAGAAAAGAACAAACGTATAATCTGATGGCTCAGAATACAATCAAAGCAAGTGAAATATCTGAAATACTGCTCGGGCAGCTGAAGGATATTGACACTACCGTCCATTTTGAAGAGACCGGGAAGGTGCTCTCCTGCAGCGACGGTGTGGCCCGTATCTACGGCCTTGTGAACGCCGAGGCCGGAGAACTGCTGGAGTTTGCATCCGGGGTCAAGGCAGTTGCAATGAACCTCGAAGAGGACAATGTCGGCGCGGTGCTGCTCGGCCCTACGGACCAGGTTAAAGAGGGAATGAGCGTGCGCCGTCTCGGGCGTATAGCTTCCATCCCTGTCGGCGATTCGGTGGTGGGCCGTGTGGTGAATCCCCTCGGCGAGCCCCTGGACGGGCTTGGCGACATTGCCGGCGACCTGGTGGAGATGCCGCTGGAGCGCAAGGCTCCGGGCGTTGTCTTCCGTGAACCTGTTACGGAACCGCTGCAAACCGGCCTCAAGGCCATCGATTCGATGATCCCCATCGGACGTGGTCAGCGCGAACTGATCATCGGTGACCGCCAGACCGGCAAGACTGCCGTTGCAATCGACACCATCATCAACCAGCGCCGTTGCTACGATGCAGGCAGCCCGGTATACTGTATATATGTAGCCGTCGGACAGAAAGGCTCTACCGTTGCCTCGATAGTAGAGACGCTGCGTTCCAAGGGGGCGATGGATTATACCGTAGTCGTGGCTGCGACGGCGTCCGACCCCGCTGCGGTGCAGTATTTCGCTCCGTTCGCAGGTGCTGCCATCGGCGAGTACTTCCGCGATACCGGCCGGGCTGCGCTGGTGGTTTACGACGACCTCAGCAAGCAGGCCGTGGCCTATCGCGAAGTTTCGCTTATCCTGCGCCGTCCTTCCGGCCGCGAGGCCTATCCGGGCGACGTCTTCTACCTGCACAGCCGTCTGCTGGAGCGCGCTGCCAAGATAATCGGGCAGCAGGAGGTCGCCGAACAGATGAACGACCTGCCGGAGGCCCTCCGGGGCAAGGTCCGCGCCGGCGGCTCGCTTACGGCCCTGCCCATCATCGAAACCCAGGCCGGCGACGTTTCGGCCTACATCCCTACCAACGTCATCTCCATCACCGACGGTCAGATCTATCTGGAGAGTTCGCTCTTCAACCAGGGCTTCCGTCCGGCAATCAACGTTGGCATTTCGGTGTCCCGCGTGGGCGGATCCGCTCAGGTGAAGAGTATGAAGAAGGTGGCTGGCTCCCTGAAGATCGACCAGGCGCAGTACAACGAGCTCGAGGCGTTCAGCAAGTTCTCGTCCGATATGGACAAGGTTACCGCGATGACCCTCGACAAGGGCCGCAAGAACAACCGTCTGCTGATCCAGCCCCAGTATGCACCAATGCCCGTCGGCGATCAGGTGGCCGTTCTCTACTGCGGTACGCACGCGCTGATGGCGGATATCGCGCTGGATAAGGTCCACGAGTTCGAGGCATTGTTCCTCGACCGGATGCGGGCTTCGCACGCCGATGTGCTCGACGCTCTTTCCGCCGGCAAGCTCGATTCGGGCATCGAGGATGTTCTGAAAAAGGTTGCTGCGGAGGTCTGTATACAGCTGAATTCGTAGTTTATGCCGTCGCTTCGAGAGATAAAGGACCACATTGCATCGGTGCGCAGTACGCTGAAGATCACTTCGGCGATGAAGCTGGTGGCGTCCGCCAAGTTGCGGAAGGCCCAGCAGGCCGCCGAGGGCATCCGGCCCTATACCGAAGCGCTGGCCGCAATGGTCGCGGCGGTTTACACCGGAGAGAACTGCGGGTGTTACGTCCCTCAGGGGGACAGCCCCTCTCCGGATGCCACCGCTCCCGCTGCTGCGGGGCGGTCCGATAGTCTCTACATACCGGAGGGAGGGCAGAAAGTGGCGGTTGTGGCCGTGGCGAGCAATTCGTCACTATGCGGGGCGTTTAATATCAATGTAATACGCCGGACGCAGGAACTCATAGCTGAGTTGCGTGCGGAGGGGAATGAGGTGGAGGTTTTTTCCGTCGGGCGGAAGATGGCCGATGCTATGCGCAAGGCGGGATGTCCGTCGCCTGCGGATTATTCTGCCCTCGTGGGGCACAGTAGTTTTGATAAATCCGCGGCGCTGGCACAGACGCTGATTGACGGCTACAACGCCGGCAGGTACAGTCGTATACTGCTGGTTTACAATCACTTCGTTACCACGTCTTCGCAGAAAACTGTAGTTAAAACATATTTGCCTTTTGAGGAAATCCCTTCACCGTCTGTCATTCCGAGCGAGTCGAAGGACCCTCAGTATATTCTGGAACCGTCCCGGCAGGAGATACTCTCCACGCTGCTGCCGCAGGTGCTGCGCCTCCGCATCCACGCTGTGATGCTGGATTCCATCGCCGCCGAACACGCGGCCCGTACCATCGCTATGCAGACGGCAAGCGATAACGCTGAGGACCTGCTCGACGAGTTGACGCTGGAGTACAACAAGGGCCGCCAGCAGAAGATAACGGCGGAAATCCTGGATATTGTGGGAGGGTCGCAGCAATGACGGTGGTGATCCTGGCGAACGGGGAGTTCCCCCGCAAGGAATATCCCCTCTGGCTGCTCCGGAGTGCCGATGCGGTAGTCTGCTGCGACGGGGCATACAACCGTAAATTGGAAAAATTGGGAGTGAATCCCGTTGCAGTGGTGGGTGATATGGACTCGTTGTCTGCTTCGCTTAAAAAGAATCCCGGAGCGACTCTGGTCCGGGTAGATGAACAGGACTTCAACGATCTTAACAAGGCCTTTATTTGGGTGCTTGATAATTACCCCGAAGTTTCTGATATTCATATACTTGGGGCCACCGGAAAGAGTGAGGCCCACACTCTCGGGAATCTCTCATATCTGATGTATTGGGAGCAGGAGCACAAACTCTCCTCGCGCGATATTCGCGTAGATATGGTGTCCGACTACAACACCGCCTTTGCCGTTGCTGACAGTTGCGAACTCCACGTGGGGGAGGGCAGGAAAGTATCTCTTTTTTCGGCGGATCAAACCTTGCGTATACATTCGGAAGGCCTCCGCTGGCCGACCGACAGCGTCCGCTTCGATTTCTGGTTCCGCGCTACCCTCAATTGCGCTACTGCCGATATGATTACCCTCCGCTTCAATCATCCCGCACCGGTTCTGGTGGTGCTGGATTAAATTATTTCGTGCCATTATGACACGGTGCTTTCGCGGGTGCGCAAAACGTGCGCGCTACATATAAGGTGTCCGGAGATATTAAAAAATTTCAAAAAAAAGTTTTGCTTTCAATCTGAAAGTAAAAACTAGATTTTAGTTAATTTCTTTAATGGCAAAATACATAAGAGCCAATTGAAAGGTGGTTTTTCTGCCCTTAGACGGCAGTGGACGCGCCCCTGCTCCGCTTTCAAATGTTTGGATAATTGAGATTTTTTTGCGAACTTGCGCGGCAAAGTCATTTTAAAACCCACGGTTTTTAGCTTGCTAAAAAGGGTTTGTGACTAAGCCCAGACAAGGCTAAGAGTTTAGTTAGTATAGTTTTATTGTTTAACAAAAAGTCTAATTTATGAAGAAAATCAAAATTTTTCTTTCTATTGTGGCTTTGCTTTTGACGAGCCTCGTTTACGGCCAGAAAGTGTCCGTAAAGGGTTCCGTCAAAGATGCTTCCACCGGTGAGACCGTTCCGTTTGCAGGAGTTCAGGTAAAAGGAACTACCACCGGCACCACAACGGATGCAAACGGTAATTACAGCATTTCCGTTTCGCCTCAGTCGACTCTTGTTTTCTCCGCCATCGGATATGTGACCCAGGAGGTCGCCGTTGCCGGAAAGCAGGTTATCGATGTAGCCCTTGCTACTGATGCACAGGCCCTTGAGGGTACCATCGTAGTGGGTTATGGTTCTGCAAAGAAAGTCGGCAACCTCGTAGGATCGGTTACCACGGTCAAGGCCGATGTCGTTAAGAACTCGCCGTCATCTTCCGCCCTCGACAACCTGCAGGGCCAGGTGGCAGGTCTTGCCGTCTATAGCACGGGCGGTGTTGCGGGTGATAACAACATTTCCATAAAACTGCACGGTGTGGGTTCCATCGGTTCTTCTTCAGAACCCCTCTACATCATTGACGGTGTTCCTTCATCGCGCCGTACCATTATGGCAATGAACCCGAACGACATTCTTTCTATATCCATCCTTAAGGATGCATCCTCAACTTCCATCTACGGTTCCCGTGCTGCAAACGGTGTCGTTTACGTAACCACGAAGGCCGGTCAGTACAGTGCCGATGCAAAGGTGACGGTTCGTTCTCAGTATGGTATCTCCACCCTGGCAAACGAGGCAATCTACGGTGCTATGATGGAAAGCGACCAATTGGTGGACTTCTGGCTTAGGACCGGTATTTTCTCGGCGGCACAGATCAAGGCCAATTACTACGACAAGGGGTTCAACGCCAATACAAAGTGGTATAAAATCAACCAGCGCCTGAATACTCCTCAATATCAGAACGACGTTACCATCGAGGGTGGTGGTTCGAAGGTTGCCTACTTGATCAGTGCATCGCAGTTCCATCAGGAAGGTACCACCATTGGCAACTACTATGATCGCTACACTGTCCGTTCCAACGTTCAGGGGCATCCGAAGAATTGGCTGAAGGTGGGCATAAACCTCAACCTAAGTGCTGACGAGAACCAGATCAACGACAACTGGAACAACTCCTCCACAAGCGACAATGGATACATCAACGGATCATACTCCTACCTGATGAACCCGCTCCATCCTGCATACGACGAGAATGGCAAACTCGCAAGGCCGAAACTCCCCAACGGAATGTCGAACCCTTACGTATATATGGAGACCTATCCGGATGTCACTAATTCTTACGGTCTTAACGGTGCGGCCTATATTGAACTGGAGCCTTTCAAGAATTTCAAACTCCGTTCACAGATTGGTTCCGATACCCGCTTCTATTATCGTAATTACGAGTACATCCCTTCCAGCCCCATACGTACAGGTACCGGCGCTAAGGGAAAGGAAACTCAGATGACGTCCAACAACACAATCACCAATACGGCTGAGTATTCGTTCGAAATTGGCGGCGATCACGCTTTCTCCGTTCTCGCCGGTCAGGAGGGAATCAGCAACTGGTATGACAACTTCGATGCATTCTCATCCGGTCAGACTGAAGACCGTATACTGCGTCTGCAGGATGGTAAGGCTGATACCCGTCGCATTTCCGAGGCCAGTCAGACCAGCCGCTTCCTCTCCTTCTTCGGACACGCGGACTATAGTTATCAGGGTAAATACATCGTTGACGCAACGATTCGTAACGATGCATCTTCCCGTTTCGGTAAGAACGTTCGTAACGCCCTGTTCTGGTCGGCCGGTGCAAAGTGGAATGCCGGTAAGGAATCCTTCGTCAAGAATACCCCTTGGCTCAACGACTTCAGTGCAAAAGTCAGTTATGGTACGCAGGGTAATGCTGAAATCGGAAACTACAATCATCTTGCCCTCATAGGCACTGGCACCCAGTATAATCAGGGCATATCTTGGGTAATCGCTCAGCCTAGCAATAATGACCTTACCTGGGAAAGGCAGAGCCTGCTTACTGCCGGTTTCAACACCAGGTTGTTTAACAGAATCGACCTCGAGGCAGAATACTATGTCCGTAAGACCTCAGATATGCTTATGGAAGTGCCTTATCCTTATACCGCAGGTATCAGCGCGATGACCGCTAACGTGGGAGAACTCACCAACTCCGGTTTTGATATTGCACTGGGCATTGATCTTTATAGGAACAAGAATGGCTATGTTCGTTTCAACACCACGTTCAACTACAACGCAGAAAAGATCACTTCGCTCTTTGATGCGGCGTGGGACGAGGAACTTGGACGCTATCGTTGGGAGAGGCTTTCTAACGGCTATGCTCTGGTTCAGGGACAGGCCATTATGTACTATGCCCCTATCTTCGCAGGTATTGATCCCACGGACGGTGCTCCTACCTGGTATGTTCCCGGAACCGATCCCGATGTTACCACTAAGGATCCTGCCAATACAACCAAGACTTTCAGCGAAGATGCACTTACTCAGAATACCGGTTTGAAGATGCACGCCCCCATCCACGGTGGTTTCGGTATCGAAGGCGGCTGGAAGATATTCTCCTTCAGGGCGGATTTCTCCTATCGCCTCGGCGCTACCCTGTTGAACAACGATGCATACTTCTATGCCAACCCTGTCCAGTTTGCCGGTTACAACACCTATAAGGGCGTGAGCGACTACTGGACCCCCACCAACACTAATGCAAAGTGGCCGGACTGGAGCAAGGGTTATGTGATGCAGTTCGACACGCATCTGTATGAGAATGCCAACTTCCTCAGGCTTAAGAGTCTGCAGGTTGGGATTTCATTGCCCAACAAGTGGATTGAAGCCCAGAAAGTCTTTAGCAACGTCCAGTTTACATTCACTGGTCGTAACCTTCTCACCTTCACGAAGTACACCGGTATAGACCCTGAGATTGACAACAACCTCGCTGCGGGTGTTCCCGGTAATACCAAACAGTTCCTCTTTGGTGTGGAACTCGGATTCTGATGCAACCATTAATACAGAAAAGAATGAAAACATCAATACTGAAAATTTGCGCCGTTGCGGTCTCAGCAGTGTTGCTCGCATCCTGCAATCTTGACCTTATGCCCAACTACGCTATTGCATACGATGAGGGAGGACAGTTGATACAGACGGAGTCTAACCTCAATTCCTTCGAGAATGGTATTCTTTCATCGTACCGTTCCTATCAGAATGGTGAGTTCGTTATTGCAGAGGAAGTTATGTTCGACGCATTCAACGCCACCATAGACTATGGTAACAACTATGGAGCAATCCATAAGACAGACTATAATTTCACCCCTAGCGATTATTACGTCGAAGATTTCTGGTCATACAGCTATTCCGCTATCAAGGACTACAACGTCGTGATCGCCGCCGCCGACAATGTGCCTGAGTCGCTTGTTGCGAAGGCGCAGGTTGTCAAGGGTGAGGCCTACTTCCTCCGTGCTGCGACATATCTGAACCTGGCACGTCACTTCGGTAAGGCATACAATGCTGCAACCGCTGCCACCGACCTTTGCGTTCCGCTTGTAACTGTTTACAATATGAACGAAAAGCCGGCCCGAGCCACTGTTCAGAAGGTTTACGATCAGGTTAAGGAGGACCTCGATTCCGCAGCTGTAAAGCTCGCCGGCGTCGCAGGTAAGGCGCTCTCGCAGAAACCCACTATCGATGCAGTCAATGCCCTGTATGCAAGGTATTATATCGATATTGCGGACAATGCGAATGCAGCCATCTACGCGCACAAGGTTATCGATGGAGGAAAGTATACCCTTGCCAGCGATGCTGCCGGGATGAAAGATGTATATGAGGACGACAAGGGTTCGGAGGCTATCCTGCAACTTGCCATCAGTATGACGGAATTCACGGGTAACGCGCTCAACGTTTGGACTCTGGAGGCCGCGGACAAAGTGCACGAGCCGACAGTATTCCGCCCGTATTATATCCCCACCAAGACGGTCGTGGATTCTTACGAGACGACCGACATCCGTTTCCCTGCCTGGTTCGACAACACTGTTGCCGTACAGATTTCCGGATCCTACCACGTTGGAGAATTCTATACTTTCTCCAAGTTCCGTGGATGCCCCGCTCTCACTACATCTATTCGCAACGCACGTCAGGCCCCCAAGCCTTTCAAGATTGCTGAGATGTATCTGATTGCCGCAGAAGCCGAACTTGCTACTGACGCTGCTGCTGCTAAGACAGACCTGAATGCCCTCCAGACCAAACGTGGCGCTACTGCAACCGCTGCAACCGCTGCAACTGTGCAGGCTGAGTGGCTGAAGGAGACGATTGGTGAAGGTCTCAGGATGAGTTGCCTCAAGCGCTGGGGTCAGGGCTTTAACGGACGTCCTGCCCAGACTGGAGCTATCAATATCATCCAGCAGGGAGAATCCTTCAACAATAAAGTGTTCGCTGCCACCAGCGACTACTTCCAGTGGCCTATTCCTTCTCACGAGATGAAGATCAACAAGAATCTCGAGCAGAACCCTGGTTACGAAGATAACGAATAATAGACAGGTGTGTTATGAAAAAGATAATCAATTTTATTGCTGGTTTTGCCGCAGTTGCGGCACTGTTCGCCTGCTCTTCACAGTACGAAGACAACAAGACCTGGTCGTTCGTGGTAATAGATGCAAATGAAATCGAGATTCCTGAGGGACCTTATGTTGCTGGGGCTGATACCACGATTTTCATTCCTGTGTGGTTACACAATTGCAAAAGCGGGAGCACCGTTTCTTACACTGTAACGGATAATACTGCCACTGTCGGAACTGACTACACCCTGGTGGACAACTCCGGTGTCCTTAATTTTGATGCGGGGGTTGATTCTCTTGCTATAGAGCTCAAGATTACAGGGCAGACGGGAACCTTTACCGGAAATGTTGATTTTAGCATTGCTTTGGTTTCAGCTACCAACGATGTAGTTATTGCTTCTACCGATAAGTGTAAAGTTACCATCAAGGACCTTGATCACCCGTTGTCAGCACTCTTCGGAGAATATAAGATGCATCAGGTTAACATAAGCTCTTCTTCTTATATTTATACTGAGTATCCTATCACGATTTCTGCATACGAAGGCGACGCCACGAAGGTATGGATTCAGGATATCATCTACTTAACGTACACCTATGGTGCGTATTTCAAGAATCCTTGTAAGGTTTACGCCAACGTATCGTCAGAAATGTCCAAGATTGAAATTCCGGTACCACAGACAACCGAAACATATAGCGGAGATCTGTTTAACGGTATGGAAGAGGATGACTTCCTCACTTTGTATGCTATTACAGGTACGGATCCGGATGCGCTTGAATGGACCACTGACAAGGAGGGCGTAATTACATTCACCAAGCAAGAGGATGGGTCATACAAGACGGAGGATTCGTTTGCGCTGAACGTGCCGTCAGTTGTAAAGAAACCTGATTGGATGTATTACTATATGTTTGCATTCTCTTCGTTCAATTCAGCGGCTCCAACTTATTTCTCCAAGTAGATATTACATCAAAAGGCCGGCTGGGATCCAGCCGGCCTTTTTTCTCTTAATCGAATCATAATGAAAATAAAACTTGTATTTATCTTCTTGACGCTCTTCTGTCATCTCGTGATGTTTGCTCAGGAGTTCTCCCCTCGTGAGAGTTGGCCGTATCTTTACGAAGATTTCCAGGAGGGCGCAGCGAGCACCGGATCCGGAGACGTCGTGACTGAAGGCTTTTTTAACGTTTTGCTTGTCAAGGGGCGCTTGATGTATATCGGGAAGGACGGTAAGATTATGCTTGCCGATATGAGCCGTGTCAATTCCGCCCGTCTCGGATCGGACATTTTCATAAATGTGGGAGGATCGATGTATAAACTGGTTCAAGCCAGTGGAAAATGCTGCCTTTTGCAAGGGAAAGAGTATGACAAAGATCAGGATTCCAAGGTCAACATAGGTTACGGAGTTTCATCT
>JAEEGL016208215.1_pt1 | contig 12789 bp, 8 predicted proteins | sample 9134231 | NCBI WGS metagenome assembly JAEEGL01 (sample SAMN16246548, study PRJNA631951) | gut metagenome | biome: gut microbiome; feature: rumen; material: fiber-attached | host: Bos | place: Iran: Karaj | collected 2018-10 | reverse complement strand
GGAGAGATTGATTCCTCATTTCTTTATGGCGCGGTGCGCCAAATGGCATTTTCTTATATACAAGATTCTTTCCCGTCCTGCTTCATACAACGCTTCGCATGCGCTACTATAAGCAGAACTGTGCATTACACGGCACAGTTCGTGAGAAAATGATTCAAAATTTCGAGGCGATCTTTTGCAAAGCAAACTGGAATATCGCCTCGAATCGTAGCGCAGCTACAATTGCATTTGCCAGAAAAGACTCGCAGTGGAAGCTGGCTGCCTTCGCAAGCGCTGCCCAGGCGCGAGTTTTGAACCGTAGAATTCTTATGCCCCTTCTAGGAGCCCATGAATATCCGAACCGAAGCCGGCGAAAAAGATTTTTTGAATGAGCGGAAGTCTCGTGGCTGGGAGCGGAGGGAGGAACATTGAGAATGCGTGCGCACCGCGGGCTCTTTTGTGCTATAATATCTAGTATATATGTTTACTTTTGGGGTGTATTGTGAGAGAGATTGTTGATCAGCTGCTTAAAGGGAAAAATAGCTACTACGAGAGAAATCTTGATTTCTCTACTTCCCGTGTGGAAATATCACTTAGCGCAGGGGAAGTTGTGGAAGGGTCATTCACTATTTTTGGCCCTGAGGACAGACTCCTTGTAGGGGAAGTATCTTCCACTGACATGAGAATGCAGGTCATCACCAGAGATTTCTCTGGAACACCATATGAAGTATCTTATAGATTCAATGCAGAAGGCCTTGGCAAGGGCGATGTCCTTCAGGGAGACTTCCGCATCATTTCAAACCAGGGAGAATACTTTCTCCCCTTCGTAGTCACTGTAAAGCTTGATCATATCGCATCAAGCCTTGGTGACATCAAGAATTTGTTTCATTTTGCAAATCTGGCCAAGACTGATTGGAGAGAGGCTGTTGACCTCTTTTATTCTGGTGAGTTTATTTCTATATTCAGCGGCAATGACGATAGCTACGAGAGCCTTTACAGGGGCCTTAGCGCAATCCCCGGCAATGAGCAGAATGTCGAGGAATTTCTTATTGCCATCAACAAGAAACAGCCCATGTCCTTTATCCTGGATGAGAAGGAAGAGACACTTGAATATACCAGTACCTTACGTGAAATACCAGTTTCTATCACAAGAAGCGGATGGGGCTATTCTGAGCTTTCAGTCAATGTCGACGGAGATTTCATCGTCCCTGACAAAGAAAAACTTAAAGACGACGACTTTACCGGCTCAATTTGTCACACTAAGTTAAAACTCAAGGTGGATAAGCTCCACAGAGGCAATAATTTTGCCATGGTAACCTATGAGAACGCCTTTACCAAGGTTTCCCTCCCGGTTACCGTTTCTGTAAACGTAGACGACAGGCTTCCTACCTCCAGCTACCAGGAAAAGAAAAAGCTTTTGGTTGAACTTGTTAAGGCCTACGAGAACTTTAGCTGCAAGAAGATAAATCCAAGGGCCTGGCTCTCAGAAACTGGCAAGGTCATTACCAAGATGAACGCCCTTGATGAAAAAGATCTTGAATTTAGGCTGTACACAGCCCATTACTATATAACTGCCGGAAGAGTCAACGAAGGCAAGTGGATACTGGATCAGGCAGCAAGAGAAGTTGAGGAAGCGCCTGGAGATACACTTTACAGCTATTATCTGTATCTTTCTACTCTCTGCAGCAGAGAGGACAGCTTTGTCAACGACATATCAGAGAGACTTGAGGGTATCTTTAGGAGAAACCCTGATAACTGGCGCATTGCCTGGCTTATACAATATGTATCAGATGAATTTAGTGCTTCAAGCCCCAGAAAATGGATGATGCTGGAAGAGCAGTTTTCCTATGGCTGCAGGAGTCCAATCCTGTACCTGGAGGCAGTTAATCTTTTAAACGAGTCTCCATCAATTCTGACTCGACTTGATGATTTTGAACTCTACATTTTAGAGTACGGAGCTAAAAAGGAAGTTATAAGTCTTAACCTTATTGACCAGATCATCTATCAGGCGGTGAGAGTCAGAAACTACAACGAAAAGCTCTTTAAGATCCTCAAGGCCTGCTACATGATAAAGGGCGGAGACGAGATCTTAGAGGCGATAGTAGCTCTTTTGATAAAGGGCGGCCGTACCGACAAGGGAGCCTTTGAGTGGTATGCCAAGGGCGTAGAGAGCCAGCTTCGCATAACAAGGCTCTATGAGTACTACATGATGTCCATCTACACCGATGAAAATGGGCTTCTTCCCTGCGAGATCAACAGGATGGTACTTATGTACTTCTCTTACCAGAGCGACCTTGACTATGACAAGAATGCTATTCTCTACAGATACATCCATGAGAACAGGGAAGAGTATCCTGAACTCTACGATTCCTACAAGCCTCAGATTGAGAAGTATCTCATGGCTCAGCTTGATAAGGGCAGGATAAATAGGGATCTTGGCTACCTATACAAGAATCTTTTGACCAAGCAGATGGTTGATGCGGCCAATGCGTCCAAGGTTCTTAGCGTGCTGTATACTTCAGAGATCAGGACCACAGACAAGAGAGTTTGCACAGTAGTTGTAGTTTATGACAAGTGTGAAAGAGAAATGAAGTATCCGCTTACAGACGGATGCGCTTACGTGCCACTTTATGGCAGCGATTACTGCGTATTTTTGGCAGACAGGGACGACAACAGATATGCTACTTCTGTTCCTTACAGTAACATTAAGATGATGCTTCCGGGAAAACTTGCAGCCTATGCGATTCCTTACATTCAAAAGGGCAAGGAGAATCTGGATCTTTTCCTGTGCGATCTTGGCAAGAATGCCTATAGTATCACTATGGATAATGTGGGCAGATATAGAGACCTGGCGTCTTCTGAGCTTGTAAGGGAGAAGTGTAGAAACGAGATCAGAAATAATCTGATCAGATTTTATTATGACAATGATTTTACAAGGCAGCTAACAGAGTACCTTATGGACGTGGATCCAGCAAGGCTCTCGAGAAAAGAAAGAGCAGAGATACTAGAACTTGTTGTAATGGCAGGGCTTTACGACAAGGCCCTTGACTGGGTAAAGACCTATGGAACCTTTGGAGTTGATCCAAAGACAATCCTGCGCCTCTGCGGCAGGATGATAGACAGGCAGCAGTATCAGGCTGCGCCTATGGAAATTGAGATAGCCTACTTTGCCTTTTCAAATGGCAAATATGATGAGCAGCTTTTGGGATACCTTGTTAAGTATTTCGAGGGAACTCTCAAGGAGCAGAGAAATGTGTGGAAGGCAGCGGAGTCTTTTGGCCTTGATACCTACGTTCTCTGCGAGAGAATGTTGATACAGATGCTCTATACTGGCTCTTATGTAGGGGAAAAGATAGAAATCTTCAGACAGTATGTAAAGAGTGGAGCCAACACTGATATTGAGGTGGCTTTCCTTACTCAGAGCGCCTATGACAGCTTTGTCCATGGCAAGATAGCTGACAGATTTATCTTTGAGGAAATTGAGAAGTTAGCTCTTGACCATGTACCTCTTCAGGATGTGTGCAAGCTTGCATATCTTAGATACTATGCTACAGAAAAGAGCACTGATGAGGAGATAAATGAAGATGTTGCCAGGGAGTTCCTCAGGTACCTCATGGAAAAGGATATTCATTTCCCCTTCTACAAGGAGTTTGAAGACCTTTGCCCTGACATGGTGCAATTTAACGACAAGACAATGCTAGAGCACAGAACAAGGCCCGGCACTCACTGCGTTATCCACTACAGAATTGATTCAGATTCAGAGACTGAGTATCAGACCCGCTCTATGCGAGAGATGTTTGATGGAATATATGTTATAAGCTTTGTGCTTTTCTTTGGAGAAAAGCTTCAGTACTACATTACTGAAGAGGGCAAAGATGGCACTGAGACAGCCACTGGAAGCGGAACAATTTCAAAGAGCGATATAGTCAAGAATATTGCCGGTGGCAGATATGGAATGATAAACGATATCATGATCGGAGAGACGCTCCAGGACTACGAAACAGTTGACAGGCTCCTTTCGGAGTACTATCACAAAAAGAACATCTGTAACATGATTTTTACAGGTTATGAGAACAACACAGAAGGATAAGGAATAAGATGCTTTTTGGTAACTCAGATGAAAAACGCTTTGTACTGGGCTATGACCTGGGAGATAAAGTGTCACAGATTAGCTTTTTAGCTTCTGATGCGGATATGCCCGAGACACTCTCAGTACTGGCGGGAGCTGAACTTTATAATATTCCAACTGTCCTTTGCAAAAGAAAGGATGCAAACCAGTGGTATTACGGCAAGGAGGCTCTTCGTCAGATTGATGAAGGGAAGGCTGATGCTGTCTGCAACCTGGTTTCTGCTGCAAGGGAAGGGAAGGCTGTGATGGTTGGGGACTCTGAGTATGATCCCATAGCTCTTTTGACCTTATTTGTAAAAAGAAGTTTATCTCTTCTATCGATGGAGCTTGCTCTTGAAAAGGTAGAAGCTATCATGTTTACGACTAAGAGCCTGGACCACAGAATGGTCCAGGTGCTCAATGCAGTTACGGCTTCTTTGGAGCTTAAGACCACGAATATCTTTTACCAGAGCCACGAGGAGAGCTTTTACAATTACATGCTCTATCAGCCTGAAGAGCTGATGCACCATGAAATCATCGCCTGCGACTATGATCTTGAGACTTTGCATGTGTATGATATGAATTTGAATCCCAACACTACGCCTATTGTGGCTACTATTACTCCTTCAAGCTACGATGCTCTCAGGGTTGGGAGCGATGGATTTCCCAAGGATGCAGCTCTTTTCCACAAGACCTGCGAGAGGCTTGACGATGAGTTCCTTAATATAATGCAAAAGATATGTGGGGAAAAGATTGTATCTACGGTATTCCTTTTGGGTGATGGCTTCAAGGAAAAATGGCCCAAGAGATCTCTTGAGTTTCTCTGCAGGACCAGGAGAGTCTTTCAGGGTAATAACCTCTTTAGTAAAGGGGCCACAATTGCAGCGAGGGAGAGAATCCGCCCCAGTGAGGATGCACAGAAATATGTATTTCTCGGAGAGGATAAGTTAAAGTCAAATATTGGAATAAATCTTTTAAAGTGCGGGAAAGAGGCCTACCATGCCATTTTGGATGCAGGCATCAACTGGTATGAGGCTCAGGCCCAGCTTGATATTTATGTTGACCAGACGGGAGTCCTGGATTTTCAGATAACACCACTTACTGGGGGCAAGCCCAGGACAATCCAGCTATATCTTGAGGACCTGGAAAAGAGGCCTCGGGGAACTACAAGGCTTCAGGTTAATATGACTATGAATGCAGTGGATGAAGTTTATATAAGAGTTCAGGACCTTGGCTTTGGGGAAATCTTTCCTGCCACCAATCAGGTCTGGGAACAGGTTATAGACTTGTAGAATTGCTAAATTGCCAGGTTATAGGGCAATTCGTTTCAATATTTTAGTAACGGGAGTTTGTATGGGTAGACCGATTCTATGCGTAGGAACCTACGGTAAAAATCCATATCATATTGATAAACTTGGCCGCAATGTGTATTGCATCGAGGAGCTGTGTTATCTTTTTGTCCAGAACGCTTTTCTTTTGGATGAGGAGAGTTTTGGTGATGAGCTTTTTGACTGGATTGCCACTGAGTGTAGCCTCGACAGACTTGCAGATGATCTTAGGAAGATGCGGGCCAGGAAGTGCTCTGTAGCAGCTCTTGCAGGAACACTTCTTGATTATGTGGGATATAACACCAAGGCAGAGATAGACAAGGTAGAGGCAATCCTTAGGGAAAATGCGGGAATGGACGATTATCAGAAGCGTCTTTCGAGGGCAGACTTCCTGATGAGAAATGGCCGCTATAGCATGGCTTTTAAGGAATATGAATATCTTTTGAACAATGATCCAGATATCGACAGGAAGCTCCGTGCCCGGATAGAGCACAATGAGGGAGTTATGTATGCAAGGCTCTTTTTGTTTGAGAGAGCTGAGAAGATGTTCATGCAGGCCTACGAGCATGGGAGAGACCACGAGTCCTATATCCAGTATCTGGCTGCTGTCAGGATGAGGCTGAGCAGCAAGGATTATGTGGCATTTATAGCCGACAATGAGGATGCTTACGAGGCTTCCCTTGAACTTGAAAAGCGCATGAACGAAGCTGAGGATCATTACAGCGCAAGCGATGAGAAACATGCTCTGGGAACTATAGCTGTTTACAAGGCTGAGGGCAAGATGCATGAGTATTATGAGAAGGTCGGGGAAACAACTCAGGGCCTTAAGATAGAGTACAGGAACCTGATAAAGGATAAGATTGGAAGTAAATAAACTGCGAATATGAGTATTGAGAAATAGTCATACATGGGGGATGATATGGGATTTCTTGAGGATATTTTCGGTAAAAGAAAAATCGATGAGAGGCAGATCCAGTCAGAGCTTGAAAACTGGAATGACATTGTTTACTCGAGAAAAGAGCTGGATATGGATGATCCTGTTCAGCGAAGAGAGTATATAGGAAGCTGTCTTCAGCAGATGGAGGAGGCTGCAAGGGAACTTGATTCTCTTGAGTTTGAATACAATGATGTTACCAGCCACTTAAGGGATATCGATGAGATAAATGCACTTCCGCCTGAGCAGCGACTTGAAGTCAATGAGATAGCCCAAAAGCTCCTTGACTCCCAACAGCAGCAGGATAAATTCTCACGCCGCAAGAGCAAGATGACTGATGAAGAGTTTGAGCACATGGAGAGGCTTGCTTCGGAAGCAAGAGAAGGTGCTAAAAAGCTTGCGGATGCCGAGAATTACCAAAAGAAGATAAAAAATGATCTAAAGCGCCTTGATGGTGAGCATGAGGCGTATCTATACAGAGAAGAAGAACTTATAAATACTGTGGATAACTGTAAGAAACTCATTATAACTGTGGCCGTTACATTGGGGCTTTGCATTATTTTTCTTTTGTTTTTACAGTTTGCATTAGAGCTTAACGTGGTCTACGGCTACATGATTGCTGTTTTGCTGGCAGCAGTATCTGTGACTCTTCTATATTTCAATAGTACCAATTCTGTGGTTGAACTTAAGACTGTTCGCAAGTCAATCTCAAGGCTTATCATGCTGCAGAATCAGGTAAAGATCCGCTATGTCAACAACACAAATCTGATAGATTATCTATGCCTTAAATACAGGGTTTCAAATGCCAAGGAACTTATCAGCATGTACAACCGCTATGTTCAGGAGGCCAAGGAGAGAGCAGAGTTTGAGGATTCCCAAAAGAGTCTTGATACCAATCAGAAGGACCTTATCTATATATTAAGGCATTTTAGGGTCAGGGATCCTGAAATCTGGATTCACCAGCCCGAAGCTCTTCTTGATCACAATGAAGAAGTTGAGATAAGGCACAGTCTGAATGTCAGGAGGCAGTCCCTTAGAAAGCGCATGGAATACAACAGGGATATCGTTGCAGGTAATGCCAAGTCAGAAATTGAAGACATGGCAAGACAGTATCCCGAGTATACTCAGGAAATTCTTGATATGGTATCCCGCTATGAGGAGAAGTATCCGGAGATGTAAGGAGAATAGATCATTGCCTTCGTAGCTGTAATGATAACTTCCACTTATAGGTTGATAAAAGTATAGGTGTATTCACAAGACGTCTTTTTTGTTCTATTATATGAACATGTTAAAGATAACGCAGAGCAATTCAGATATGCAGGTAGGATTGTTTCAGCGATTCGAGGAGGATAAGTTTATGAAAAAGAAATCATTCGCATCTTTAGTACTTGCAGCAACACTTGCTGTATCAGCTCTTACAGGCTGTGGAGCATCTGCACCAGAGAGCACAACAACTACAGAGAATAACACTACAGAAACTGCTAATACAGAGGCAGCTCCAGCACAGGATTCTGCAGATAAGACAATCAGAGTTGGCGCAACTGCAGTTCCACACGCAGAGATTCTTGATAATGTTGTCAAGGAAGTTCTTGCAGAAGACGGCTGGACACTTGAGACTGTAGTATTTACAGATTATGTACTTCCAAATACATCCCTTGAACAGGGCGAGCTTGATGCCAACTACTTCCAGACACTTGGATACATGAACCAGCAGAACTCAGATGCAGGTCTTCACCTTGCAGCAGTTGCAGGCGTTCACATTGAGCCAATGGGCATCTATTCTCAGAAGTATACAGCACTTTCAGATATTCCTGATGGAGCCAAGATTGGTATCCCTAATGACCCTGACAACGCAGAGAGAGGAATTGACCTTCTTGTTTCAAAGGGACTTCTTGTTTCTAAGGGTGGATATGGCACAGAAGAGGGCTACACAGAGGACTCTCTGACAAAAGATACAGAGGCAAACCCTCATGGATATGTTATCACTCCACTTGAGGCTGCACAGCTTACACTTGCACTTCCTGATCTTGATGCTGCTGCAATAAATGGTAACTATGCTCTTGAGGCAGGTCTTCCAGCCCAGTATCCAGCTATTGAGATTGAGACATTTGACGATGAGACAACTGTTAAGAGAACAAACTTCCTTGTTGTTAAGCAGGGATCAGAAGATTCAGAAAAGACAAAGGCTCTTGTAAAGGCGCTTCAGTCTGAGAAAGTTCAGAAGTATATCGATGATACCTACAAGGGAGCTGTTATCACATCATTTATTGATGCACAGTAAAATAGTAAAAAAATTAGCCGAGTAAGTCATAAAAATCATCCTACCATTGAAGAGGTGCGCTGCAGGTTTGCGGCGCATCTTTTCTTATGATATACTTTTTCGGACAGTGTGAAACATTATTATAGAAAGACAAGAATATGATACAGATTAAAAATGTTAAAAAGTCCTTCAAGAATACAGAGGTTCTTAAGGATATCTCTATTGAAATTGAAAAAGGTGAGATCTTTGGAATTATCGGTCAGTCAGGAGCAGGTAAATCTACCCTTCTTCGCTGCGTAAACGGTCTTGAGTCCTATGATGACGGACAGATCCTTGTAGAGGGACAGAAAGTGGATATCAAGGACAAACAGAGCCTTAGACTTCTCCAGAAGAGAATGGGCATGATCTTCCAGGGATTTAACCTGTTAGAGAGACTTGACGTATATCAGAACGTAGCTCTTCCTATGAAATTCTGGGGTATCAATCCTAGGTCTGCGGAATCTAAGGAAAAGATATTAAAGCTCCTAAAGCTCGTAGGCCTTGAGAATAAGGTTCATGCCAAGCCAAGAGAGTTATCAGGCGGACAGAAGCAGCGTGTAGCTATTGCAAGAGCGCTGGTCCTTGATCCTGAATTTTTGCTATGCGATGAGGCAACAAGTGCCCTTGATCCAGAGATTACAAGGGAGATACTAGCTCTTTTGCAGAAGATTAATAAAGAACTTGGAATTACCATCGTTGTTGTTACTCATCAGATGGAGGTTGTTAAGCAGATCTGTCAGAGAGTGGCCTTTTTATCTGGCGGAAGAGTTCTTGCAGTTGGAAGACCTGAGAAGCTCTTTATCTGGCCTGAGGAGAGAGAAATCAGAGACTTCCTCAGAGAAGAAAGTGACAAGCTTCCTACAAATGGAGTCAATCTTAAGCTCTTTTTCTTTGGAGAGGGCAATCAGAGGCCTATAGTTACACAGATGGCTCAGGAACTCCATACAGACTTTAACATCTGCTGGGCCAAGCTCGAGGACTTCCGTGAGGACGTTTATGGTAGCCTTGTCCTTAATATGGAGGAAAAAGATCTTGAGAGGGCCTGTGCTTTCCTTGATTCCAAGAATGTTACATGGGAGGTAGTTCGCTAATGCCAGGAATATTATCTACTGCAGGTTATTCAGAAATACTTTTAAAAGCTTTTAAAGAAACTTTATATATGACTTTTATGTCCACAATATTTTCCGTAATCTTAGGCTTTATCCCGGGAATTGTGCTTACGCTCACAGCTCCTGACGGACTTAAGCCAAACAAGATCATATATGAGGTTCTTAGCTTTATAATCAACGTGTTTAGAAGCTTTCCGTTTATCATACTTCTTGTAATCCTGATTCCTTTTACAAGAGTTATCGTGGGAACTTCCATTGGAACAACAGCTATGATCGTTCCACTTACTATTTCTGCAATTCCTTTTATTGCAAGAGTGTTTGAAACAAGCCTTCGCGGCACTAATCCTGGAGTTGTAGAAGCTGCCAGATCTTTTGGCGCATCCAACCTTCAGATTCTAATTCATGTATATGTAAAAGAGTCTATTCCAAGGATGCTTAATGGAATAGTTCTTCTTATCATTTCTCTTATTGGCTATTCAGCTATGGCTGGAACAGTAGGAGGAGGCGGTGTCGGCGATATTGCCATCAGATACGGTTATCAGGCCCGCAATTATGAGATTTTATTCTATTGCTCTATCATACTGATCATCTTTGTTCAGGTTATACAGATGATTGGTAACTATATGTATAAAAAGATGTCTTAAAGGATGTTGAAAATAAGGTTGGCAGATGATATATTTTTGGTGTTGTGCCAAGGGATGATTATTTCATCTCTATGATAGAAGTGTCAAAAGTTTTTGATATCTAATTGGGAGAGAGTATGACCGAAAACAGAGTAGAGAGCTACAAGCGCCTGGGAGAGGAATGCGGCGTTTTTGGCATGTACGATTTTGATGGTGGAGATGTGGCAGAGTCCATTTATTATGGTCTTGTGTCGCTTCAGCACAGGGGGCAGGAGAGCTGCGGTATAGCTGTCAGCGAGACTGCAGGTCCCAAAGGGAAGGTCCTTAGCTACAAGGATATGGGCCTTGTCAATGAGGCATTTACGCCGGAAATCCTTGATAAATTAAAGGGAGATATCGGTGTTGGACATGTGCGCTATTCTACAGCGGGGAGCAGCACAAGAGAAAATGCGCAGCCGCTGGTTCTTAATTATGTAAAGGGTACCCTGGCTCTGGCCCATAACGGTAACCTTGTCAATGCACCGGAGCTTCGTCAGGAGCTTGCTTATACAGGTGCGATTTTCCAGACTACAATTGATTCAGAAGTAATTGCATACCATATTGCTAGAGAGAGGCTTGTGACAAACTCTGTTGAGGAGGCCGTTGGCAAGGCTATGACCAAGATAAAGGGCGCTTATTCTCTTGTTATCATGTCACCTAGAAAGCTCATCGGTGCAAGAGATCCTTACGGATTTAAGCCCCTTGTAATAGGAAGAAGAGAGAATTGCTATGTTCTGGCTTCCGAGACATGCGCTCTTGATACTATTGGAGCTACCTTTATAAGAGATGTTGAGCCGGGAGAAATTGTCACTATTTCCCCTGAATACGGTATCCGTTCAGATAAATCTATGTGCATTTCTAAAGAGAAGCACGCTCGTTGTATTTTTGAATATATCTATTTTTCCAGACCAGACAGTAATATCGATGGCATCAGTGTATATGACGCCAGGATTGCTGCAGGAAGATTTTTAGCCAAGGATTCACCAGTAGAAGCCGACATGGTAGTTGGCGTTCCTGAGTCCGGCAATGTTGCAGCCCTTGGATATTCACTTGAATCCGGAATTCCTTATGGACAGGCCTTTGTCAAGAATTCATACATAGGCAGAACCTTTATTAAGCCCAAGCAAAAGAACAGAGAATCCAGCGTACAGGTCAAGCTCAACGCCTTAAAGAGCGCTGTTGAGGGCAAGAGGATCATCATGATAGATGACTCTATCGTAAGAGGAACTACCTCAGACCGTATTGTCAGGATGCTCCGTGATGCTGGCGCCAAGGAAGTTCACATGAGAGTCAGCTCACCGCCATTTTTATGGCCTTGCTACTTTGGAACTGACGTACCAGCAAGAGATCAGCTTATTGCCTACAATAGAAATGTTGATGACATATGCAAGATAATCGGAGCAGACTCCCTTGCATATCTTAATATAGAAAGACTTGAGGAAATGGTTGGCGGAAACCTTGGAATCTGCAAGGGCTGCTTTACAGGCCAGTATCCGGTAGATCCACCAACAGGGGACATAAGAGGAGAATTTGAGCGATAAGTGGATGAGAGTAAATGCAATCTTCTGCTAGCAGAAGAGATTGCATTTATTCGAAGACACAACGTACATGAGTAAAAAAGAAATACGAACGAAGTGAGTATTTCGATTTACGAATGTACGTAGCATGGCGAGAGCGAAGCGGAGCCATGCGTATTATCGCGAAATACATATAATATGAATACAACGGAGGAAAACAATGAGTACAGATCGTTACACAAGCCCATTATCAGAGCGTTATGCAAGTAAGGAAATGCAGTATATCTTTTCCCAGGATATGAAGTTCAGAACCTGGAGGAGACTTTGGATAGCTCTTGCTGAGATAGAACACGAGTTAGGCCTTAATATCACACAGGAGCAGATAGATGAGCTCAAGGCTCACAAGGACGACATTAACTACGAAGTAGCCATTGCCCGTGAGAAGGAAGTTCGCCACGACGTAATGAGCCATGTATATGCCTATGGCCAGCAGTGCCCCAAGGCTAAGGGAATCATCCATCTGGGTGCTACAAGCTGCTACGTTGGCGATAACACAGACATTATCGTAATGACAGAAGCTCTTAAGCTTGTTCGTAAGAAACTTGTTAACGTAATTGCAGAGCTCTCAAAATTTGCTGATAAATACAAGGCTCAGGCAACACTTGGCTTTACACATTTCCAGCCAGCTCAGCCTACAACAGTTGGTAAAAGAGCTTGCCTCTGGCTTCAGGATTTTACAATTGACCTTGAGGACCTTGACTACGTCCTTGATAATATGAAACTTCTTGGTTCAAAGGGAACAACAGGAACACAGGCTTCTTTCCTGGAACTCTTTGACGGCGACCTTTCCAAG
>JAEEGL016019524.1_pt1 | contig 12789 bp, 17 predicted proteins | sample 9134231 | NCBI WGS metagenome assembly JAEEGL01 (sample SAMN16246548, study PRJNA631951) | gut metagenome | biome: gut microbiome; feature: rumen; material: fiber-attached | host: Bos | place: Iran: Karaj | collected 2018-10 | reverse complement strand
ACCACACAACGTAGATGGATATTCTTGCTATAGTTTTTCTTCATACCTTTTATAGTTGTAATGACTCTTCGAGTTGATTGCCAGTAGCATAATCATCGTCCCACGAATAGCGTAGATTCATGGTTTCAGGATGTCCAATGGTCAAATGTAGAGAATAACTACGTGAGTTTTGAGGGGTCAGTTCACCTATTTCAGAGAAATCGCTGGTCAGTATCACATTATCATTTTCGTTCAGCCATTCCACGCGAACATTCCGTGCAATGGCCACACCAGCGTTGAATATCTTCAGCGTACTGGATCCTCCCCTATACCCTCTAATAATGTTTCCTCTGATACTGGCCTTATGACGGGCTTCAGCTTCAGCCTTCATCTTCTCTATCTGGAGTTTCTTATACTCTGTGTCCACATCATTCTCCTGCACAGCGTCCTCAATTTCTTCATTTTTTATGTTACTAACAACCGCAAGGAATTGGTCGCGTTTTCGTTCCCATTTATTCATGTCCATCTCTTGTAATGAGAAAACTGCTACGAGATGTTTATATAGTTCATTCAACAAAGCTGGTGCCTCTGATTCACTAACTCTGATGGAAATTTTGGCATTATTGACAACCCCCTTCATCTTCCCATAGTCCATATCGTTGGTCAGGAAGGAACAAAAATCAGTCTTCAGCACCCATGCAGCCCCCATCTCGTTCAATGAAACAGCACTACCATAGAAGCGGGAGGAATGGACAAATATCACATACAGGTCATGCTCCAAGAAAAGACCTCGAATGGTATCAAAGATGTCTCCGCTAAGAGGAATGCCATATTCTCGCACTGAGCTGCAAAACAAGTTATCTTTAGAAAAGCCCATATCCTCCATGAGATTGACAAGAGCCACAACGAAACTTTCGTCACCGTGAGAATGGCTGATGAACACCATTGGAGTTTTTTTGCCAAAAGAGGCAGATTTAACTATTTCATTAGTTGTCACGTTGTTCATCAGCAGATTATATACTGAATAAATGGATTTATAATTATTGCGGAGCGTATATCCATTACCAGAGTTGTCTAAGTGTTTAAATACCGCGTAATCGGGATTAGCCTCTGAATAGTAGTTGCTTAAATATTGAAGTGCTGCACTATGCCATTTAAGATAGGCATCAATAGATGCACGGGAGTTTTCTTCGGTTATTGCCACATAATTCTTCTCAAAAGAGCGTACTATTTGCTCCTGAGTTTGTTCTTCTTGTATTATTTCTTCTATATGTTCTGGAATAGAAATCCTGTCAAATACAGCCACTTCATCCTTTGAATATCCAGCTGCAAGCAAATCTTTTTTAATCTCTGTAACATCAACGTATTCAGACTTTTCCTCAACATAGAATGAAAGGAGTTCGAACAAGAATGAAGGAAGTTTATCTCTCTGTTGTTCAAATGCATTCTCTATCAAATAGCCTATAGCATCTTTTGCGTCTGAACTATCGTGATCAAAACCAATCAACACGTAGTTACGATTATCTTTTATATACTCCAGACATTTAGACCATACTTCATCCATCTTTCTCATCACCATCCAACGCTTAAAACCTGTTGAAGTAAGGAACGTACCAGGCAGAATTTGTCCAAAATCCTCTATCAGTGGTTGTATCTTTGTATTTCTTGACTTATACATTCCTAACTAAACAATAATTAAGGGTGATCTGTAAAGTATCATATTTATGACGAGAAGTCCAATGATCAACAATCTGCCTTAAGTCGTATTCTGTGATAATCAAGCAATCCCCGCTAAGGGCAACGCGTAGTGATTGTATTAAGACTTGCTTTTGGCTTTACACCAATTTTGAGGTTTTGCAAAGATAGGGAATTATGCTTAGAGTTTTAAAGTTTATATTTGTTTTTTATTGCACCCATGGGCTTGCGGCAGCTGAACATAAATAGTAAAGGTCACACAAAGACAGGTCCTGTTTGGTTCAAACAACACTATAGTTATAATACTTTGCTGTTTGATAATCAAATGCCACAATGCTATTGTTATTAACCGTAAAACCTACATAACTACTGGTTTCGTAATCAAAGCAATTAACAACAACACCATTAATATTTAACGACACATATGAAGAGGTTGGATAATCATAAAGACTTGTTTTGCTACCAGATACATACCCACCTCTTTTATAGTCAAAAAAGGAAAGATAATTGTCATTAGTGCTAATAGAACTAATACTGGTAAATTCACCTGTACTAAAATCATGCACGCCATTATACCGACGTTTATTAATAATAGTCGCCGCTACCATAGCAAAGCATGTTCTTTTATCATTTTTCATGTCGTTATATCGGTATTTGAAAGAAACCTCCAACTGTCTTTAGTAAGGTACCCCTGACGATTATCACCAATCTCACAAACAAGAAATCTGCCTTTGTCTCTCACCTCTCTGATTGCATCGCAGAGTTGCTGAGCAGTACTGTCGGATTTAAGATATATAGCATTTGGCATATCACTGCGCCAACTTGTTATCTCTGGGATTTTCTTTACTATCTCTATGGCATCTAAACGAGTTGCAAAGAGGTTGTTAAAAATTAAAATATAGTTTTTCATGCTTCCTCGTTATTTTCTTGCACATCTTGTTCGTCTGTTGAGGCCTGTACTACCTCATCTGTCTGAACAGCCTCCTTATATTTTCGTATCATAGTATCAGCGTTGGCTAATCTTTCATTCAACAACGTCATCTTTTGAGCCATCTCGTTGCTATAATTGTCGGAATCTTTCTTTAATACTTCCAATTCTGCTTGGTATTCTCTCTGGATGTTATTCGTTATTTTCTCAATTGCAGCTTCCTTACTCTTAATTTGTTCATAAACCACTTCTGCTTGCTTCAACATTTCATCCGTCTTAAATATAGAATAGATGGAAAAAATGAGAAATACAATTGTAATAATCCCCGCCCATAATGAAATGAAATTGAAATCATTCTGAAGCTTCCCAAATTCCATTTCCATTAAAGATTCCATTTTTTCTTCGTGCTTTGCCAAAACATTAGAAAACCTTTCAGCGTCTAACACAGCAACTCTGTTGTTATGAATAGAGGGATTAAACAATTGAGTCATTTGTTTACAGTCTGCCATTTGTATTTCCTCTATTCTATCTAATCGTTGATGGAAGGAACGAGCAAGACAGGTATAGCATATGATGGCAATAAGCGAAACCACCAAAAGTGATCCTATAAATTCCCATTTATAACTAATTTGTTTTCCCATCTCAAATCACATTATTGATATTACAATTTGACCTTTTACTATATTATAGCATATTTCCCGTTATTCATTTTTCTGCTTCGCCCCGTCAGTAACATACCGTTTATTTAATTGCTATTATTGAACTGAACCTTACATCACCGTTAATGATTTCAGGTATCAAATTGGCATACCATACAATGCCAAGGCCAAAGGGCTCTTTATGCCTCTTTCCGTCATTGTCAGTCGTGGTATGATCATACCCTGCAGAGTACACGCCTAGAAAAACGAATTGTTTTTCTTTCGCATGCATTAATTTACCATCAATCATAGCTACGTCGATGGGCTTGCTCAAGACCAACCCTCCGGATGAACCTGGGAATAAATGAGCATCCACCAAGAAATATGGTTTGCCATCAAAATTTGCTCCCCATGATGATGCAATGATTCCTGACTTTATTATGGGAAACTTATTCTCCATATCATAAAATTCATACGGATAAGAACAAACAATCACATCAGCCGTTGCCTCCATTTTCAAAGGAGATTTATCTGGCAAATCTCTATTGGTCAACCGAATTGCACCAACGATTTGCTTTGTCTGATTATTAAGTATCAAATCCATTAAAAGATCATCAACTTTGATTGCAACAACATCAACGATTGGATTAGGATGCAATTTGGTTCGTTTGATTAATTCTTCTCGTGTCAATGAAATCGGAAGCCATTCTATTTTTCCATTTCTTGTCTCACGTAAAAAAAACAGGAAGACATCGGGGGCAGCTTCTATCATTGTACCATCAGGCTGGCTTACTTGAGTAAAAACAACGTGACGGTTGGTAATCAACCACTCTCCTTCCACTTTATACCAACCAAGGCCATTTTCTTCATTCATAGGTCCAGTAGGCTCATCAGCAAGCTCTGAGTAATAGAACCCCGTGCCCTGTGAAGAATACCCATATGTTGAAAACACGCTCTTTATAAGAGTAGTCATTCCTAATATTTTCTCGTCTATGGTCATGTCGGATATGTTTCTATTATAGCAGCAGCTTTATTCCTCATACGTAGCATAATAAGTTTCAGGATCCACCTTCCCTTCAGCCACCAATTGATCATACTCTTCTTGGCTTAACGCCTTCCAAACTGCCCGTTTTTTGAGTTCTTCATCGGTCTTTTTTCTGTTAAATATTGAGAGAATAATCGGTCTAATGGACATTTGTAAGGCTATTTTTTAGACGCACCCTCATTAATGGACATTTGTAAGGCTGAATATTTTCATCAGTTTGTTGGATGCATGAAGGGATGTCGTAATATTGCAGTTCTGGCGAAGCGGAGTTGGGCTCTGCTGGAGAGCAACCCGACAAGGAATAGCCAGAGGCCGATATGCCAATGAGCGGGTCGTTCCTGTTGGAGCGGCCCATTCTCATTCATTGGATTGAGGCCTACATGCCTTAAAAAACTCATCGGCGAATTTCTGTTTGCGTCTGCGTGACAGTCCGTTGTGGCACAGCAACCTTGACTTAAGCTATGAGAAGTGCGCATCGATGATGTTTGTCGTGTTGGGGATGCCGCTGCCCATGAGGTCGTACCATGTGAACAGGTACGGCAGGTTGCGCCTGATGCTCAGGAAGGCGCTGCGCAGAGGCTTGTGCGTGTAATGGGTCTTTCCTGTTGCCTCCTCCGTCCTCTCGTCAAGGTAGTCTTTCCACTTCTCGTGCCATTCCCCGAAGGCTCCCACAAAGGACTCCTTGTCGGTCTTGGCGAGCATGTCCGACAGCCGCTTGAGTTCACGGGCCGCATCTGTCTTCGGTTTGGAGGTCAGGTACTTCCTCACGGTCTTCTGCTGGTGGAACTGGCATATCTGGACGGGTATGCCGCCGAACGCTTTTAGCAGTCCCCGTCTGCCATCGCACACGATACCTGTAATCTCGTAGCCCATCGACAGAAGGGCGCTTACCCCCTTCACATACAAGGCCACAGTTTCAGTCTTCACGAAGTACCACAGCAGATCTTCACCCGTCAACGCGTCCTTGAACAGCATCACGCCGAAGTCGCGCCCCCAATAGGTCGTGTCCATGACCACCACAACCCGGCGTGGACTGTGTACAACCGCCACCGTCCTGTAGCGGTCAATCCTCCTCTGTATGGTCTTGGCCGAGCAGCCGTGCTTCTTCGCCAGCTGTGTATAGGTTTGACGGTGCGCCACATATTCGTCCCAGAGCTCCTCGTTGCTTACTCGCTCACCGCCAAGGAACTGCCGTCCGCATCGCCAGCATTTGTATATCTGAACCCCGTTCTTGTGCCCGTTCTTCTTTACTTTCGGGCATCCGCAGAAAATGCATTTTTTTTGTTCATAGACTTTGACCTTTGTTTATGCCCTGCAAACATAGGCATTCCCAAAGATTTTAGACTTACATTTGTCCATTACATCGAATAATCTCTATTATTGTAGCAATTGTGGGCAGCACAAAAGCTGCAATATTATATATGACCAACCATATACCAGACACAAAAAAGTGCAACACAAAAGCAATTACTGCCAATAACAACAAGATAATGGTTGGAATGTGTTGTTTCATAAAAACCATTTTTCTTTAACAAACTAATGTCTATGATTATATCATTTGGAATCCATGGTGATATCAAGTTTCGTGTCCTTCTCTATCTCATCCTCCATCTCCTTTGCCATCTCATCTATCGGGTTTCTGTCGGGGATGTCCTTCAAATGCTCGGCTGCCAAGTCGGACAGTATCTTTGGCGTCATTCTATGTTCTTCAGCAATGTTGAAAGGTTTCAGCGAGGTTTGAACGGCAACCAGAAGGGAGCCTAAACGTCTCATGCAATGAGCCGTGTAGTCACGCCAGTCATAGATATGTTGAACGATGAAGTCAAAGAATTCATCCCTGTCGCCAATACAGATCTCCTCTTCCTCTTTGCTCGAGAAATGCCCGTCCTGAAGACAAACGAACATGTCTTTAGGTGCTTTAAACATAGAAATAGCCCTAAGCTCAAAACTAGCAAATCTGTTTAAATCATCTAAAGCAGCCACAGTCTTCTTGGAGAAGAATAACGGAGCATATGGAGTGTCGTCAAAAACAATCCGGTACTTGTCGTATTTATAGATTTCCTTCTCTCCTTTTTCAATAGCCTCTAGAGTGTTGCTTTTCGCGTTTTTTATCAACGACTCTTTGCTAAAGGATTCTACACGATCTACTTCCACTCTGGCTTTTACCAACTCATGTTCTAAGTCATTGAAAAGCTCGAAGGCATGAGAGAACAATTCTGAAAAGTATTTCTGCCAAGCGTATGCATAATTGACGACTGTCGAAAGCAATCCCACAAAAGCACCTGTGACCAGTCCCGTGGCCACACGGCTCATCACCTTCGAAGGGTCGACAAAGACGGCCAAGAGGATGCCAGCGATGAAGATGAGCAGAAGGATGTAGAAAAGGGCGCGGTGGAGACGCATGGGAGTTAGTTGAGAGTTGATAGTTTAAGGGTTACTTCTTCTTACTTTTCTTATCCTTCAGCATCTTCTTTTCTTCGCTCGCCAAGCGGCGCTTCACTTTTTTGACATCTTCAGACTTTAACCTCATAACTTTCCACAAATTTCAGCGCCTTGATAACACGCTCTGTATGGAAAGAAAGCTGGTCGTATGTCTTATAGGCACGCAGCTGGAGTATGGCTGCAGCAGCATCCAAGATGCCGCTTTCATAAAGATTCACCGTAGTAAACACGTTGTCGTTGGCAACGGGACCAAAGACCAAATCAAAATCATGTTTTATTGCTCCCTCCTTTCTGCAACCGACCACAAAGTTAAGCCAAGCCTCATCCACGCCATGAAACTCTCGTATTTTCAAAGTTGGGTCGTTCAATAAAGCATCATCTATCTCATAGACAGACACAATAGCTTTGGCGACTTTGGCCCTGTCTTTCTTAATACTTGCCCAACGTTCGGCCTGCTCTGCAAGGGTGGTGGTGTAAAACCCTCTTCCAAAATCGGTTCTTTCCCGACCATAACGGAGCGAAGGTTTATGCACTTTTACTATTGAACCATGATAGAGTTTCATTGTCTTCTTCTCCTTTGAATAAAACGGTCTATCTCATCAATGACATACCCCGTACCTTGGGTGTGCAATAAATCATAGTTATTGAACAAGAACTCATCGGCATCATACTCCTTGAAAAGCGCCAACGCCTGCAATCCTCCCACCCCCTTGCTGAGGGCATACTTTTCCAAAGTATAAGTGAAAAACTCAAATTCTGGTTTGGATACTTCGTAAACTATGTTTTTACGCGCTCTCTCAAACTCCTCATAAAGCGCTTCCGAGCTGAGATACCACCATTTTGCACCTTCATTGTACAGTTCCTTATACATGGGATTGGAATAGATATAAATCAGCGCCTCATCAAAAGAAATACGCCTTTTCTGCGATACATACTCCGCCAGACTAGATATCTTTATTGGTACTACGTTTTCTTCGTATTTGCCCATGGTTGATTGAGAATTGAAAATTTAGAGTTTAAATGACCCTTATACCATTCAGCAAAGGATCTGAAGCCTTCCCTCAATGTGATTTTTGGTGTAAACCGACCACCTAACCACTACGACTATATATACTAATGAATCACCATTACTTTTGACAAAGAATTTGGCAAGTCGGCTTGGTCGGCTATGGTCTTGATATCAGGCATAGGCTACACGTACGCTTTTGATGGGTTCCAAAAAAGAGATGGGGTCGATATACAGTCCTTTGAGGATGGGGGTGAGGTCGATGTACTCCTCCTCGGGCTCGGCATTGTGGCTATATTTGGCGAGCACCACCAGATAGCCATCATCCCACTTCACTACATCCACATACCGCTCCAAGCTATAAGGTGCACGGAAGCGGATGTTATACCCTCCAAAGATGAAAGCGGTAAAGCCTTCTCCGCTGCTGAGCACAGCCTCATGACCCGAAGTTTGTATATTGTTATGGTCCATCATCTCGAAAGAATTGTTTTGCACAAAGTATGGCTTTTTCTTCAATCCACGAAGTTTTTAACTCAAAGTGTTATGCAATATTTGTTTTCTTACCTCTTCCTACAGCTCCGCCCCGTCAGTCACAATCCAGTGTTGACAAGGGCTTGATTGCAAACGAGTTATGGGTAGCTCGTCTTATAAATAGACAGCCCCCCCTATAATTCGTTGCAAAGTTAGTGAAAAAAAGTATAAAATACACTTTTGGGCGATTTTTTATGGAAAATGAGGAATTTTAAGGTCTGGAAGAGATATGGGTGTCACAGCCCTGGCATATACCCTCGAAAAAGTTGAGATATGGGTCTCAACTTTTTATACTCCCTCCTGTTCGGGCTTAAGCCCCATAATGTCCACTTCAAATTGATTTATGGAAAATTTCCGTTTTTGCCTTTGTTTGCTTCGGAAAAATGAGTATATTTGCGCGACCCTTAAAAAAAACCATAATATCATGAACACGAACACATCCTTTCACTTGGAAAACCAGCTCAAGTTCCTGAAAACCAATCTCGAACAAGGAGCTGCATTGTTTACCACCGAAGAGGGCCTCAAGGCCTACTACAAGAGCCTCTTGATCGAGATCAAACAAATCATCCTCATCATGGGGAGAATCATTGACATCATTCATGACAACATCCAACTTTTTCCCATCCACTCTTTCTATCAAACTAACTTTGAACTTGAAAACAATACTTTGTTGGCTTGGGAAACCAAACACCGCGAAGAACCCTGCTGGCCCCCTGAAATCTTCACCGCACTCGACGAACTGCGCCATTTGCTCCAACAAGCCAACATGGCCATCGACAGCCCAACAGTCGAACAGATGCAGATGATCTACAAGCTACGCTGGAACAATTTCTGCAACCGCAAGTGGCCCGGCATGAAAGGCAAAGTGGAAACGCAAGTCATCGCTTGCCTGCCGTCGGAACCTGTAGCACGCCAACAAGTTCTCCATCACCGCATCGAATCGGAGCTCAACGCGCTCACCAACCACCCGCTCGGACAGCAACTCGCTGCCCACGGCATCACCTTCGACGGATACAACCACAACGGACATCTCGTCGAATCCGTCGTCGCCCCCAACCTCTTCAACTGCCGTAAGGAATTGGGATGCAACAATAAGGTCTATGAATTCTTCGCCCACTTCATGACCTACAACTTGCTCCTCGAAGAACTCGACAAAATCCACCTCGACCACACCTATGAGATCCAACAAGAACTGGACAACTGGTTTCTTGCCTTGGCCGACAAACTCAATGAGGATGTCAAGCCAGAGTATGCACCGCATTTCAATGACTTGATTGTGGCACTCTGCCATCATCCCGAGCTCAACGAGAGTCTCAAAAAAAGCACCCTTCTCGCCCCCTTCAACCTCAAACTGGTCTACAACCTTTTAGGCATCATCATCGGCGAGAAGGTGTTCAAAACCGATGCCATCGACCCGTTGCGCAGCAAGCTCACCGCAACCAAAACCAACCCCTATTTCACTTACAACAAGTACGCTGATTTCAAGAGTTCTTTTTCTGAACTGAATGCCCGTCTGCTGCAAATCGCCACCGACATCATCAACAACTGGAAAACAATGGCTGACTGATGCTGATGGAAGGGCAGGACACCCGAAGTCAAAAACGATACAATTATTGGTTACTTGGCCTGATAAAACTTGATAATGGATGATAAAGACTGATAAAGCTTTATCATCCGTTTTTTATCTTGCTGTTACACAATACAATACATTTTTCTGAAACAATAATAAAAAAAATACATCCAGCGTATTTCTATTAGATTAGCTTAGCCCCGTCGAATCAAGAAAAACGACGTTCTGGGTCTAACGTTTCAAAACATAAAACACAATGAAACAATTAATCAAAGGTGTCATCAAGGACGCCACACAAGTGCAACAGTTTGAGAAGAAGAACGGACAAACCAACGTGAAGTGTGTCCTCCACATTGTGGCCATCGATGACGAGCCTCATCCCGAGGAGGTGGCGGTGACGGCCTGCGGCAGTCTCACCCTCTACGCGGCAGCGGTGGGTAGCCCTGTGGCAGTAGAGTATATCGTAAGAGTATTCTCCTTCGAGAAGAACGGCAAGACGATGTACGGCAACGACATCTATGCCACCGACATCAAACCTTGGCAGCCGTGAGGAAGCAAACGCCCAACTTGTTCCTGCAACGGGTCTGGTGTTACGACGACTGCACCATAGGCCGCCTCACCGACATCGACGGACTGTTGCTCTGCATGACACTGGAACCGCGTTGGCGTGAAGCGGGCAGCCGTCGCGTGAAAGGCAAGACCTGCATCGGTCAAGGCACCTATCGGCTATCTTTTGGCTACGACAGAACGCTGAAGTATCCATGTTGGAGGCTGACAGGTCACGCTCCGAGCGCGCGTGTCCGGCTCTGCTTTCTTGCCAAACGCGGCTCGGTGGCCGTCCACACTCGGGGCGACATCCTCTTGGGTTATCTTGGCCCAGAAGGTGAGGTCGAACAGCCTTTTGAGGGCCAGCTCTACCGTCCAGTGGAAGCCTACGAGCGGCTTCGTGGCTACTATGCCAGCTTGCGCGCCAACCACAGTGACCTCGTGCTTCGCGTCGATGACCCTTCAGAGCCTGTGCAATGGCTGCCTTCCGTGGTGGCACCACAGGTAAGTACGGATCAAATCCAACTGGAAGATTACATCCTGCAGACGCTGTAATCAGCCTCCCATGTCATTCCAAGGAGGGCATAAGCGAGAGCGGGAATCTATGGGAGGCGGTGGCAAAGAAGTAGAAACTATTCTAGACGGCTTCAAAAGCCATAGATTCCGTGCCACCGCACCAGCCAGCGTAGGGATGACATGGCTTTCGAAGCCTGCACGAACTGGGTAATCAACTGGGTAATCAACACTTAAATCTCTTAAAACAATGAGCAAAATCCTAGTAAAAGCACAGCAACAAAATGTGTACAACCTGAACGGTAGCGGTACCACGGGTCTGGCCTACGTGCTTCGCCCCGTGCGCTACACGACCATGAATGCGGAAGACATCATCAACTACTGCATGGCCAACTCTGTCGTGCCTAAAGCCTATTTGAGTGCCTCGATGGTCGCCATCGCACAATGCATCGAAAACTTCCTGCTCAACGGCCACTCGGTGGAGTTCCCCAACCTGGGCATCTTCTCCCTTACTTCGAGCGGTATCTCGGAAGCCGACATCAACAAGGTGGGCATTGAGCAAATCCACAAGCTCAACGTGCGCTTTTTGCCTTGTCCCCAGCTGAAGGCCGAGGTGGAGGATGTCACCCTCGAGTTTGATGGCGTCTACGACATCGCTGGTGAGGTCGTCGTGGGCGACCGTGCCAACGGCACCCACAAGTCGTACAAGTACTACAAGAAGGTGCGCCGTGGGCAGATGGTTTCTTCGGCTTCTTCGAAGAGTTCTGGGCCCCTGAATTCTCAACTGGCGGAAACCCGTTTGGAGGATGAAGAATAATGAAACTGGCGAAAAATCAGGCCATCCAGTATGCCATGGTCATGGGCATACTGGTGGCCGGCCTGGCCTTGATGGCGCTTACTGCGTTTCTGCCCCATGACGAGCGACGCATCGACGCCATCATCGTCCACTGCACTGCCACACCTCCAGACATGCAGGTGACGGTCGACGACATCGACCGCTGGCACAAGGCGCGGGGATGGAAAGGCATAGGCTATCATTATGTGGTTGACCTGGACGGGACGGTCTATCGTGGTCGAGCCGACTATTGTGTAGGCGCACATTGCCGGGGGCATAACGCCCACAGCATCGGTGTCTGTTATGTCGGTGGCCTCGATGCCCAAGGTCGTCCTGCCGACACGCGCACACCGGCACAGAAAGAAGCCTTGCTCTGGCTGTTGACTGCGCTCAAAAACAATATCCCGATGCTAAAGTCTATAATCACAGTCGCTTCGCCAACAAAGCCTGTCCCTGTTTCGACGCGGAGAAGGAGTATGGAGGCCTTTGAAGGCAAGTCATCTTTGAGCGGGTTCCTTCTGCTTCTCATCTTTTTCTCCGCCTGTCGCGGCACCCGTCAGCAGAGCGAGCTCATCCATATAGCGCAGCGCCAACAGCATCAAGTGCAGCATTACGATACGCTTTGGCAGGCATTGAACCTAAAAATGGACGACTTGGTCGTGGAGTGGGAAACCGACACAACACACAAACAGGTCAAGACCGTTCGCCTCACGGCATCCAAAGCCGAGGCTGGACTACAGCATCAAGCCCTCACTTTGACCAAAGCCTTGACCTGTAGCAATGACACCCTTGCTGTCGAGCAAACGGAAACGATGTCACACTCGGCGACGGCGCTCGAAGAGAAATGCAGAAGCCTTTGGTGGGTGGTACTCCTTGTCGTAGCGGCAGCTGGGTTGGGCCTTGTTTTGATGGCAAAACGCATGAAATGGCATTAGGAACGGGTAGTGTTTCCGACAATGTGTCCTCAAACCTCTAGGGCATGAAACAAGAAAGCGGATTTGGCATTTCGTCAAATCCGCTTTCTTTGTTTAGAGTTTAGAGTTTAGAGTCTGTGGTGAGTT
>JAEEGL015926029.1_pt1 | contig 12789 bp, 15 predicted proteins | sample 9134231 | NCBI WGS metagenome assembly JAEEGL01 (sample SAMN16246548, study PRJNA631951) | gut metagenome | biome: gut microbiome; feature: rumen; material: fiber-attached | host: Bos | place: Iran: Karaj | collected 2018-10 | reverse complement strand
GTGCATGACAGATTCATAGAGATAAGAGATAGTTTAAAACTTCTTCCCTTTAAGGTCGCAAGAATAGGTGAAAGTTTCAAAACACAGCACAAGAAATTGGAAATGGAGTATAAAGGTTTCAGATACGCAGGTTGCGAGATAACCCCAGAAGAACAGAAGTACATTGCGAATGATGTATTAGTAGTCAAAGAAGCAATGGAAATAATGTTTCAAGAGGGGCATAAGAAACTTACAATCGGAAGTTGCTGTCTTGCAGAATACAGGATGCTGTTAGGCAGAAAGGTATTCTATGAATACTTTCCCAATCTGTATGAGATACCCATTGACGAAAAGTACGGATGCACCAATGCAGGTGAATATGTACGCAAATCATACAGAGGTGGATGGTGCTACCTTGTTAAAGGCAAGGAAAAGCGTATGTATAAAGATGGCACAACAGCAGATGTAAACAGCCTATACCCATCTATGATGCACAGCAGTTCTGGAAACAGATATCCCATAAGAGAGCCAACATTCTGGAAAGGGAACTACATTCCAGATGAAGCAATGCAGTATGATAAATACTTCTTTGTAAGGATTAAAACTCGATTCTACATTAAGCCTAACAAATTGCCATTCATCCAGAATAAATCTTCCTATATGTATGCAGGTACAGAAAGCCTTGAAACTTCAGATGTATATAATTCTTCTGACGGAAAATACTATTCAGAGTACATAGACTTAGATGGCAAAGTTCAACAGGCAACAATGACAATGACCCTCACTATGACAGATTTCATTCTAATTCGTGAACACTATGACCTTGTTGATTTTGAAATTCTTGATGGCTGTTATTTCGATGCGGCTATTGGAATTTTTGATTGCTACATCAACAAGTATAAGAAGATGAAACTTGAGAGTAAGGGTGCATTAAGAGAGTTGGCAAAACTGTTCCTAAATAACCTGTACGGAAAGATGGCAAGTTCACCTGATTCTTCTTTTAAGGTTGCATACCTAAAAGAGGATAAGAGTATAGGCTTTTATACAGTTGTAGCTAATGACAAAATTCCGGGGTATATTCCATGTGGTTCAGCAATAACAAGTTACGCAAGAAACTTCACTATTCGTGCCGCTCAAAAGAATTACTATGGCAAAGAAGAAAGAGGATTTATTTATGCAGACACAGACAGTATCCATTGCGATTTAAAACCAGAAGAGATTCAAGGAATTAAGGTAGACCCTAAAGAGTTTAGCTGTTGGAAGTTAGAATCCTGTTGGGATATAGGTTGGTTCGTCAGACAGAAAACCTATATCGAGCATATTACGCATGAGGATTTGGAGAAGATAGACAAACCTTACTTCAACATCAAGTGTGCAGGTATGCCGCAGAAGTGTAAGGATTTATTTGAACTTTCTATGGATGGTTTTCAACCAGAAGAGGGTGACGAGAATTACACCGAAGCTGACAGATGGTTTCTTTCAACAAAGCGTGAACTGAAAGACTTCGATGTTGGTTTAGTAGTGCCCGGGAAAATGCTCCCAAAGAGAATCAGAGGTGGGGTGCTATTGACAGACAGTATGTATGAAATGAGGTAGGTGAAATGATTCGTTATCTGTTAGTTGTGGATGGGCAGATAAGATTCTCATTCTTTTTCAATGAGATTGATGAACTTGTTAAATCCTACTACAACTACAAGAAGTATTACAACGATGTATTAGCGTTTGAGATTGGGTATGCTCCAGAAACGGAGAAATTCTATTTAAGAAACTAAAGATTGAAAAGGGAGTACAATCATGTATATCGTGATAGCAGGTAACACTATTGTTGGAACGTACAAAACGTTCAAGATGGCACACAAAGAAGCAACAGAACACCAGAGGATTTGTAATAACAGATTTCCTGTTTACATTGCAAAGCTGATAGTAAAAGATGGAGTAGTGATAGACAAATGATACACTTTCTAACAGGCATTGCCGTAGGTGTTGTGATTATGGCTATTGTAACCATAGCGGTTATACTAATCAACACAGAGAGATAATTCAAAACCCCTTACCAGAAATGGTAGGGGGTTTCTTTATATCCTAATCTTGTGGTTGACTAAAGCGGTGAGCAATCCGTATGTAGTAATGGCAGTATATTCCAACTGTGCTGTTCCATCATACACAGTAGTCATGGCACAAGGGGATACCTAATATGAGAGTGCTTTAAGCACAGCATCTTTACAACGCAAGTCCTTAAATCTGAAGCAACCCTGTTCAAAGTAATACCGCAGGTTTGCAAGGAAGAAATCATTCTTACGCAACATAACGTAGTTTATTTCATGGTCTTGCGTAGTAACAGTAATCTTGTATGGAGCAGTTTTATCAGGTCTATCATCACAGTATATAATGCCTGCATCTGCAAATTCCTTAATGCCAAAGTCCTGATTATCATAGCGAAGAGTGGCAAGGTAACGAGAGAATCCAGATGGTTTCTCTATGAAAGTTCGGCTATCATTGAGGTAGACATTCTGTGCTGAATATTCAACGTATTTGTTCCGCGAAAACGCACGGTTGAAACCACTATCCCTGATGGCATCTGCCGCTGATTGAATATACCCCTGTTCCAACACATAACCATCACCCCTCAGAAAACGGGTATCATCTCTTAACCTGCTTGCAATTCCTAATTCCACAAAATATGGATTCAGTAGGGATACCGCATTGCCACACATTACAACAGGAACGTATCTGGTCTGTTGCCCTTGCCCTCTTGCTATGGATGTATGCACAGAAAGGAGTTTCTGTATCTCATTTGGACAGTAGTGATTTGTTTCACTTTGAAACTCATCAAAGAACATATGCCCAACATCAGAAAGCAGGTGACTTACTTTCTTTATTTGGTCAGCATTGTTCAATGCTATGGCATAGCCGCATGGTTCATCATTGAGGTACAATTCGTGATAACATCCCCTCGCTCTACGCTTCGAGGTTAGGTTATCACCTTGAAAAAACAGCGAACCAATATCCTTGAAAATCTTATCAGGAATATCATCAAGTTCATAACTATACCTGTAGACTTCACAGAATTTAATCTTTTTCTTCTTAAAGAGATTAATTTCTCTTCTGCGAAAATATGTGGTTTTCCCGCCTGTCCTGTTTGTCGTACACATATAGATTTCTGGTTTCCTGCCGTTTATGTCAAGCATGGAAAGCAGTTTTGTACCATCGTAGTACCTATCTGTCACAAAATCGACTCCTTTCATGCAACTATTATAACCCAAATCTTGACAAAAATCAAGTATTTTGTTATAATATTGAACAGGGAAGGAGGGTTTCAGCAATGAACATCGACGTAATTACTCAGTTAATCGGCAGTTTGGGCTTTCCTATCATGGTTGCTATTGCGTGTTTTTGGTACATCAATAAGCAGACAGAACAGCACAAAGCTGAGATTGACAAAATGGCAGAAGCAGTGAATAACAATACGCTTGTTATTCAGAAACTTCTGGACAAATGGGAGAACGGCTAAATGGCAAAAAGTGAACGAGAAATAGCCGTTGAAGTAATTTGTGGAAAGTGGGGCAATGGCAATGAAAGGGTAGTGAATCTGGTTAACGCAGGTTATAATCCAACAAACATCCAGAAAATTGTGAACCAAATCGCACATGATATGGTCGAGTATGAGGAAGCTGAAAAGCATTACGGAAAAGAAATACTTGAGATAGATGTGGATTTGAGCAAGTATGGTGCATTGGTGTTGAACTTTACAGGAGCATAATATGGCAGGTATATGGCACGCTAAACCATCTGGTGGGTATTCACTTTCGTCAACGGAAGGACAGGACAACATGGATTGCATTTATGCAATTTTCAATAATCAGGGTTATACCCTCGAAGCTGTCTGTGCTATCATAGGAAATATGAACAACGAAAGTGCAATGAATGTCTGGAGATGGCAAGGTGATAGCGTAAACGATAGTGCAGGTTACGGATTGATTCAGTTCACACCTGCGAGTGATTATATTAATCTGCAAAATGTCCCTTATCATTCACCTAACTTATCTGTTTCTCAGGTGAGTGGTGGCACACCAGAAGATGGTTCAGCACAATGCTATGTTATTTATCAGGATACGCTGAATAAATGGCAGGTAAATATCTGGAGAGATTATTGGAACACCACAACATACGCAAGTGAATATGCATATATGCAAGAGTTGAGAAATACGTACGGCAGATATATTTCTCAATCTACTTTCAAAACTATTACAGATTTGAAAGCCGCGACATTCATATTCAATGGTGGATATGTTGGTGAACGTGAACTTAACTTTGACCCACGTTATGCTGATGCACAAACAGCGTATGCATACCTGTCAGGGCATGACCCACCTGTTCCACCAGAACCACCCACACCCACAGGAAGAAAACTTCCCATATTTTTCTATTTGAAACACAAACCATTCTAAGAAAGGAAGATAACTATGGTAAGAACAAAAGAAGAACTTTTGCAATCTATTCGTGAAAAACTTGGTGACAGTACCGATGATGAAAGCCTTAGCCTTATTGAAGATGTAAGTGATACTATGGATTCATTCAATGACGATAAAGATTGGAAAGCTGAAGCTGAAAGAATCGACAAAGAATGGCGGCAGAAATATCACGACAGATTTTTCAACCCATCACCTGAGAAAGATGAAGACCCTCTTGATGCAGGTGACCCAGAACCTAAGCCACTTAGGTTTGAAGATTTATTTACAAATACTTGAAAGGAGTAAACAGATATGGCTCGTAGAGTAGCAATGTCTAACCTTAATGCATCTACCCTTGATATTCTGAATACCATCAGGGCAAATGCGTCTGCGGAATATCAGGCAAGTGTACCTGCTATTTCCGATGTAAGAGATATTCCTAAAGTAGGTGAAGCACTTTGGGGTTATCCAAATCTTGCCAATCAGTTCCTTGGTGCTTTGATTAACAGGATTGCCGCTGTTAGAGTAAAAGCCGCAACCTTTAACAACGCATACGCAGAACTCAAGAAAGGCTATCTTGAATTTGGCGAAACTGTTGAAGAAGTTTTCGTCCAGATTGCAAAAGCAAGAGAGTTCTCTCCTGAGAAAGCTGAAAGCAGAGAACTGAAGCGTACCATTCCCGATGTTCGTGCCGCTTTCCACACGATGAACTATCGTGTAGAATATCCTATTACCATTCAGAACAATGACCTTAGACAGGCTTTCCTTTCTGAATCTGGTGTACAGGATTTGATTGCTCGTATTGTTGATGCTATCTATACAGGTGCAGAATACGACGAGTTCTTGCTGTTTAAGTACCTCATTATCAAGGCTGTTGCACATGGCAAAATGTACCCTGTTGATTTCGATGCAACCACTATGTCCACAGGTGCAGTAGCATTTAGGGGAACTTCCAATAAACTTACATTTATGAGTACGAAATACAATGCCGCAGGTGTACACACAACTACTCCAAAAGCAGACCAGTACATTTTCATGGATGCATCCTTTAATGCTTCTTACGATGTAAACGTTCTTGCCGCCGCTTTCAACATGGATAAAGCTGAGTTCATGGGCAAGCTGAAACTTATCGATGATTTCACTACATTCGATAACGATAGATTTAATGTTATTCGTGCCAACAGTGATTTCATGGAAGAAGTTACTTCCGCTGAACTCACCCTCATGGCAGATGTTAAGGCTGTTCTTGTCGATAGAGAGTGGTTTCAAGTTTATGACAACCTTGCTCAGTTCGATGAGAAGTATGTTGCATCTGGTATGTATTGGAACTACTTCTACCATGTGTGGAAGACAGTTTCCTCTTCTCCGTTCTCCAATGCTGTTGTGTTCGTAGACGATGGTGCTACCATTACTCTGCCTGCAAGTGTTTCGTTTAAAGTTACAGACATTGTTGATAATGGCAACGCAAGAATTTATACTCTTACTCTTGATGATTCTACTGCCGCACTCAAACCGCAGAACGTTATCTTTGTTGAAGATTCTACTGCTGTTTCCAAAGCAATTGCTGTGCATAAATACGGAGCAATTATCATGGGTACTGATACTACTGCTACTACATACACCAATACTTATACACCTAAAGCAACAATTAATGGTGCAGGTTATACTGCTTCTGCTCCTCTGGTTCTCAACACTACCACAGGTACGGGTGCTGTTACTGCAACTGCAATCGGTGACACAGTTACCCTTGCAAAAGACGCTTAAACCTAATGTTGGATGGGGAGTAACATCCCCATCCTTTTAAGGAGAAGTTACATGACCTATCCAACAACTGAAATTTGTCTGTGCAGAGATGTGCCGCTTGATAGTTCGTATGACCATCAGGTTACATTCGCAAGTCAACAGGCACAGGCATCTTATTTCTACTCAAAAATATATAAAAGATTGCAGGAAAATACCTATCAGAGAATTATGAATAACAGGTTGCGTATTCAATGCACTATTGGTGAAGCAATGGCTTGCAATTATCTGTTCTTCTCAAATAACTCTCATGATAATAAGACAATATACGCTTTCATTACAGGTTGGGAATATGTCAATGAAGTAACCACAGAAATTACTTACGAAATTGATGTGTTCCAGACTTTCTGGTTTGACGTAAGATTGCTTAATGTGTTTGTCGAAAGAGAGCATAGTCTTACTGATAATATTGGGGACAATCTTGTTGAAGAAGGTCTTGCAACAGGGGAATATATGCTTGATGGTTATGTTGCTGATGAGTATGCTGATGATATTGCAATAGTATTCTGGTGTACATTCACATCTGCATACGTTGACCCATCAACAGGCAACCCTGTTCCATGGGATACATCAGGTGGTCAATGGGTGTTTACTCCTTGCACAGGTTATTACCAAAACAGGACATTCAACGGATTATGCCCAATGGCATTTCGTAACACCACAACAGGTGCTCAGCAAATTGCAAGTTGGTTATCTGCCGTAACACCTGCAAATTATGGAAACATTCTGTCGTGCGTTATGATGCCGAGAGCAAGCATACTTTATGCCGATGATACACTTGATAGTTATTTCGTAGATATAAGCAAAACAACGCATTATTCATTCTTACGCAGAAGTGATGGGCAACAGATAAAGAACAAAAAGCTATATACATCTCCTTACACCCTTTTATATGTAACTGCTTTCAATGGTGTAAATGCTACATACGCATACGAATACTTCAATTATCCAGACTTCCCTGATGTGGTTCAGTTCAACATCATCGGTGATGTATCCCCTGACCCATCACAATGTGCTGTTCCTATTGCTTATAAAGGTGTAGAGATAAACGCTGATGAAATGATAACCCTTACAGGATTCCCACAAGTATCATGGAATCAGGATGCATTTAAGGCTTGGCTTGCACAGAACGCAAGTAATATAGCATCTGTCGCAATTGGTGTAGCGGGTGCTGTTGCCACAGGCGGTGCTTCATTAGCGGCTATGGCTTCACCGCAACCTGTCTATAATGACAGCTTGGGCAAGTATAGAGTATTTGCACAGCAAGCAAACTCAAAACTTGACCTTGGTGCTTATGCAGGTGCGGCGGCATCCTCAATGCCTGTTGTATCTGGTATTACAAGCCTGTTGGTTGGCGGTGTAATGGCATGGAAAACAGCACCACAGGCAAGAGGTAATAACGGCAAATACCTTATGCACAAAGCAATGCTTGACCACTTTGGTTTTTATAACAAACACATAATCCCAGAATATGTAACGATAATTGACGATTATTTTAACTTATTTGGTTACGCAACAAGGAAAGTAAAACAGCCTAACATAACAGGCAGACCTTATTGGAATTATGTAAAAACTATTGGATGCACAGTAGACGCTTTAGGTATTCCAGACCCATACTTGCAAACTATGAATAAAGCATTTAACAACGGAATCACATTCTGGCACAACCCAAATAATGTAGGCGATTATTCCTTAGATAATAGACCTACATAAGTGAGGTGAGAATATTTGAGCAGACGAAAAAGAGATAGGGAATTCTGGGAATCTGCTGAACTGAATAATGCCGCTTATATTCAGTATTATGACAGATTAACAGAGTTGTCTATCTCAATGTTTGAATGGCGTAACTTACCTGATACTGTAGACCCCAGATTTCTTGAACTAACATTGTTCTCAAATGGCATGGCAGTATTCTTCAAAGAAGAAGATGATTATTTAGCCCTGCAATGTGCAATTAGTGGACCTCTGGATGTGTACAGGATTCCTGTCAGGAGAAGAGCATACGCTGTTAATGGTTTTAATCGTGAACTTGACAATAAAAATAGCGTTATTATTTACAATAATATGCTTCATAAAAATTCCATGCTCGATGTACGAATGTTTGCTCGAGACTTGTATAATCTTGATAGAGCTATTTCTGTTAACGCAAACGCACAGAAAACCCCCATCCTGATTAGGTGTGCAGAGAACGAAAGATTAAGCCTTGAAAATGTCTACATGAATTACGATGGAAACAAGCCTGTTATTTTTGCAGACAAACAGCTTAATCCTAATGCTCTCACAGTATTGAAAACTGATGCACCTTATGTAGCTGATAAACTCTATACACTTAAAACCCAGAAGTGGAATGAAGCACTTACATACTTGGGAATCAGTAACGTTAACATTACGAAACGTGAAAGACTTATTACTGATGAAGTTACACGAAATCAGGGTGGAACAATAGCAAGCAGGTACAGTAGACTTGAAAGCCGTAGACAGGCTTGCAAGCAAATTAACGAAATGTTCAAGCTTGATATTCAATGCGATTATCGTGAAGATTATCAGGAAATTGTTGATGCTGAAGATAATGATTCCATCAACGTTGAACATAGAGATGAGGTGGACAAATGAGTAAGTACACAACAGAGGTAAGATTCATTTGTGAAAGCCTTACAGGGCATGATGATTCAACAGGTTTTGATGATATTGATTCAATCATTGAAGATGCTATTCCTTTAATCTTTAGCTTTGACTTTCCAATCTTTGATGAAGAATACAGAAATGTTCTGTGTACTAAGATTCTCCGACACTACTATACAAGAGAAATCGGCTTAGAAACCTATGGGTTGTGGAAGTTGAAACTTCAGACTAAGTTGAACGAAATCATGCCGTACTACAATAAACTGTATGAATCAGAATTGTATAAGTATAATCCCTTGTATGATGTTGATATGACAACTACAAATGTTGGTCAGAGAACAGGGGAGAGAACTGATGTACAGAACGATGATAGAACTAATACTTTCTCTGGTTCAAGAACAAGTGAAAACGAGCAGACGAATGTAGCATCCAACGAGAATACTCGCAATAGTGATAGTCAGGATAGGGATATGTATTCTGATACACCACAGGGTAACCTCACAGGTGTAGACACAAATACTTACCTAACCAACTTCAGAAAAATACTTGGAACAAATAATACAACAGACAAGGGAAATGCTACCGATGTTTCAAACGGAAAGCAGACAACGAGTGACCAGAACTCTGAATCTTCAAGGGGAACAAATACTTCAATCGGTAAAACAAACAATACAGAAGATTATGTCATGCACGTTGTCGGTAAATCCGCAGGTGCAAACTACGCAAAAATGATTAAAGATTTTCGTGATAACTTGCTGAACATTGACATGGATGTTATCCGTGATTTAGGTGAGTTGTTCATGCTACTATGGTGAGGTGATTAATATGATGAAAGTGTGTATCTTGCACAGAGCAAGCCTTGGTGTGGTTGTTATGATTAATGTAACAAGCATTGTGTTTAATCAGGCAACTAACCTGTACACAATACATGGTGCTTACGCAACAACCCCAACGTCTATACAAGATGTAAATGTTAACGCACAGGATTTCATGGTGCGTATCATGTCAAACTGAGGTGAATTAAATGGCAAATAATAGTATTAATCCTGACCTCAGACCTACTGTAGATTTAAGCAAATTTAGGTTCTGGTGTCAAAAAGTGTTGCCGCTTGTCTATGACGATAGTATCAGTTACTATGAAGTGCTTGGCAAGATGGTAACTTACCTTAATCAGGTTATCGATAATGTAAACGCTGATACTGAAAATGTGCAGACGCTTAAAGAAGCATTTGATGAGTTAGTACAATATATTGACGAAATCGGTGAAATTGATATTCAAGAATTAACTCAATTGATTCGTGAAGGTGTCGAAGCGGCAGAAGAAGCATTGGGTTCTGCACAGCAAGCACACACATCTGCTGAAAACGCAAGTGCAAGTGCTGCCAATGCCGCTGCTGCCGCAACTATCGCAAGTAATAGTGCTAAAAGTGCCGCAAGTTCTGCCCAGAACGCAAGCACAAGTGCTATCAATGCTGCTAACTCTGCTTTGAACGCAATCAATCAGGCAGAATCAGCTTCAGCAAGTGCAAATGCCGCACAGAGTTCTGCCGCAACAGCAAGTGCCGCATCTACAAACGCATCCGCAGATGCACTAAAAGCTGAGGGTTTGGCAGTAGGTCAGCAGAATGGTGTTGATGTTGACAGCACATCTGTTTACTATCATAAGAACGCAAAATATTATGCTGAACAGGCAGGTCAGGGTGCAGGTGCAGTTCCTCTTTCTGATTTGCCAGATACTTATATCCAGAATCCGTCAGATGGACAGGTTCTTCAGTATGACAGCACTACACAAAAATGGGTAAACTCAGATGATGTAGAGGGTGTAACTTCACTTGATGCCCTTACTGATACTGCTATTTCTTCTCCGTCTGGTGGACAGGTTCTTATGTATAACCAGACAGCAGGTAAGTGGGTTAACTCTGTTGAGAATGAAATTGCTGTTTCGCAAACTGCACCATCAAGCCCTGATACGAAGATGTGGATTAATGAAACTGCACAGACACCTGTAGTTATTCCTACTATGGCAGACTTACAAGATATTGAAGATGATATTGCAACAATTAACAATAATATCTCTTCAATGCAGACAGCTATTAATGGGAAAGCTGATAGCACTACTGTAAGTAATGGTCTTGCATCTAAAGCTGATAAAACAGCGTTTGTAAGCAGAACAGCACCAACAGCGTTAACTGTTGCTGACAATACTGAATACTATCTTAGCAACGTAGCTAATCTTACCATTACATTCCCGTCTGGCAAATTTGAATGTTGGATTAGACTAACAACAGCAAGCAATTTCACAGGTGTAACATTTCCGAGTAGTGCAATGTACATTGGTGATGTTCCTGACTTCGGTGCTAATGAAAGATGGGAAGTCAGTATAAAGAATGATGTAGTTGTTGCAGGTAAAGTCGAATGAAAATGACAACAAGAAGACGCTTGTTGATTGCATCTGCTTCAGTACAAAGTAGATTGCCTACAGGCTTTCGAGAAGTTCAATGGCTACAAGGGTCTGGAACTCAGTATTGCGTGACGGATATTTACCCTAAGTATGATGCAAGTAATTTCACAGCAATAAGAGGAGATTTTACTGCCTTAGATGCCCAGAACAGTAAATTCGAAATCGGTTCTCATTGGAATCAATCAACAGGTAGCGTTTCAGTATCGCATAACTTCGCTGTTTCTTTTGGGTATATGCAATCTATTCCGAGCGGTACAACTACACCTACTCTGCTATTTAGATACGGCAGAGATGGAAACAATAATGCTTCAGTAAATATGTCAAATTTTGTATACCCACTTGATATACATTATGAACTTAACAAAACTAGCATTGTTCACAATGGCGGTACTTCTACCAGAACAACACCATCAACAGGTTATTACACAGCAACAAAGCCGATAGTAATTGGCGGTGTATATAATGGAAACAGTGTAAGCATATATAACACGCAAACAAGATACAAAGAATTTAAAATTTATAACAATAACACACTTCTCTGTACATTTGTACCTTGCTACAGAAAGTCTGATAATAAGACAGGCTTTATGAAAATAACTGCGGCAGATGGTAGCACAGAGTTCTTCCCCAATATGGGTACAGATGAATGGATAATCGGTTCTGTAGTATAACTTAAAAGGAGAAATTATATGTCGATTCAGTTATATCCGTCCATTGCGAAAATTAAGCGTAATGGCGTGTATGAAAATCTCCCTGGGTTTGTTCCAGAAACAGGCAGTATTGCTACACAGCAGATGATTGCAACTGCTGGGAGTAGTGCTACTGCACAGTATGTGCATGAAAAAGGCGAATATTTTAGACTTAATGACACACTTTATCAGGCAATTGTAAAGATAAACGCAGGTGATTCAATTGTTGTAGGAACTAACTGCGAAGTTGCTGTGTTGGGCAATGATGTAACGCACATTGCTAACTCTATTGCAGAGTATGAGTTGGGAATTGCAACTGCACCTCATGCAATAGGTGAATATTTCATGGTTGGTGAAACCCTGTATGTTGCTACTGATGATATACAGATTGGTGATTCAATTTCCACTTCTACTAACTGCCGAATTGCTGTTGTAGGTGATGAACTTAGTGGACTAAATACAGCATTAAATGAAACAGTTGTCACTATGCCACCAACAAAGAATCTGCTTGACTACACAAAAACGCTTGCGAATAAATATCTTAACCCTACAGGTGTAATAGAAGATTTAAACGACAGATATGTTACTGACTACATTCCTGTAATTCCCGGTAAATACGCAATATTTTCATACACATCTACTGGTAACTGGACTCCAACTATGGCTACACCTGCTTCTACTTGTTTCTATGACGCTGACAAAAATGTTGTATCTGGCGGTGGTTATAACGCAAATAAAATAGCACCTGCTAATGCTGCTTATGTAAGATTGACAGTTGGTTATAGGT
>JAEEGL015718433.1_pt1 | contig 12789 bp, 13 predicted proteins | sample 9134231 | NCBI WGS metagenome assembly JAEEGL01 (sample SAMN16246548, study PRJNA631951) | gut metagenome | biome: gut microbiome; feature: rumen; material: fiber-attached | host: Bos | place: Iran: Karaj | collected 2018-10 | reverse complement strand
GAAAAAGAACCGGTATTTTTTTGTGCCAAATATGGAAAATTATGACAGGTATATATTGACAATATTTACCAAAAGCGTAAAATGTAGCAAAGAGGAAAATTATGGAAAATACGGAATATATATGCTTCATATCTCCCTGCGGGGGTTCAGGCTGTTCCTCCGCGGCCTTCAGCTTAGCAAGGATAGCGAGGAAGATCTTCAGGAGAAGAGTACTGGTTCTCAGCCTCGATACTCTTGCGGAAAAGATGCTTCCACCTTCTGCTGCGGGAAGGAAAAGCGAAAGCCTCCCTGCTCATATAGTTCAAAGCCTCGGGAGGGGAGTGCGGGCAGATCTTGTAAGCGACGATTATTCAGTTTCATATATCACAGGAAAAGGCTATCTCAACCCGCTTCGCTCTTTAACGGCAGAGGAACTCAATGTATTTCTCGAGGAATTGTCCGGGTCTGAACTCTTCGATCTCGTCGTGCTGGACGTTCCATATCAGTCGGGTATTTCTGAGACCGTGGCAATGTGCTGCGAAAAGATAGTTGCGGTATACGGATATCTGCCTTCCCAGATTTCTTTGGGCGCGGCGTTCAGAAGGCGCCTTGAAACGGTTTCTAAGGATCTTGTCCACAAGCCGAAAATATACAGCTTTTCTCCCATGGAGGACAGTGACAGTTTTTCAGGCGGCGAGGCGGACATACACGACCAGTACGGAGCGGAGGTGAGGGAGCTTGCTGACCAATTACTGCCGCCTGTCTGAGGCGCCTCTTCCAACGGAGCTGGCGGACAGGGTAAGAACTCTGATGACCGGAGTTTCGCCGGAAGACGAAACGCTGCTTTGCCTCTGCGAAGAAGAGGTAAGCGCCCATCCCTTCTTCTTCTCGCGAAGCCCCGCTGAGTGCGGCGACTATGCGAAAAAAGTGTATTCGTGCCTTCGCTGCGATCTTGAGCTCCTTCAGAGCCTTGCAGACGACGATGATATATCCGAGATCATGGTCAACGGCTGCGACGCTGTGTTCGTTGAGAAGAACGGACATATTGAGAAGTCGAACATAAAGCTTGATTCCAAAGAGCAGCTCGTATCCATCATACAGAGGCTTGCGGCGAAGGTCGGAAGGGAGATGAACGATCTCAATCCCATAGTAGACGCCAGACTTTCCGACGGTTCGAGGATAAACGCAGTAAACGACAACGTGGCCATAGGAGGACCAATACTGACGATCAGGAAATTCGGAAAGGTCAAAATGACCATGGAAGACCTCATAGAAAGGGGAGATATTTCTCAGGAGGCCGCCGAATTCCTGGAATATGCAGTAAGGAAGGGTTGCAATATCTTCATAAGCGGAGGTACCAGCAGCGGTAAGACCTCCTTCCTCAACGTGCTGTCCGAATGCATACCTGAAAACGAAAGGATCATAGTCATAGAAGACAGCGCCGAGCTCCAGATAAGAAATCATGAAAACATGATAAGGATGGAAGCAAAGCAGCCGAACAGTCAGGGGAAAGGCGCGGTTACCATAAGGGACCTCATAAAGGCTTCCCTTCGCATGAGACCCGACCGTATAGTCGTCGGAGAGGTGAGGGGTGACGAGGTGATAGATATGCTCGCGGCCATGAGTACGGGTCATGACGGATCCCTTTCGACGGGACACGCCAATTCGCCCCGGGGCATGCTGGGAAGGCTGGAGACCCTGCATATATCCTCAAGCGCTTTTCCTCTCATAGCTGTAAGAAATCAGATCGCGGACGCGATAGACGTCATAGTGCAGCTCAAAAGGTATCCGGATGGTCACCGCAGGGTGACCCATATCGACGAGCTGTGCGGGATAAAGGAAGGGGAATATGAACTTAATCCGCTTTTTGAAAGAGAAGACGGTGGAGATCTTGAAAGAACGGGAAACCCCGTCAGAAACAAATACAAGCTTAAAGGATTACAGCGTCTACAGTCTCGGCAGGACTGAAAAAAGGGACTTCTACCTGACTGCTTTTCTCTTTTCCTTCATTACAGGCATGTTGTTTTACGGAAATCTGTGGGCGAGCCTCGTCATTTTCTGTCTTTCGCCCTTTTTCGAGGACAGATACGCATCATATCTTTGCGAAAAGAGAAGGTCCGTTCTTCTGGACGAGTTCAAGGAGGCGCTTTACAGCGTTTCAGCTTCGGTCGCGGCGGGCAGGCAGCTTCCGAGAGCTCTTGAAGACGCGGCCGAATCGGCGAAGATGTTTCTCGGTGATTCTTCCGTCATATATCCGGAGCTTAAAGCCATATCGGACAAATACAGGAAGCAGAACGCCTCCGTAGAGAAGCTGCTCTGCGATTTCGGTGAAAGAAGCGGGATAGAGGACATATCGCTGTTCGCAAATTCCTGCAGCATATGCAGACGGAGCGGAGGAGACCTTGAGGAATTATGTTTAAAGAGCGCTTTTATGATCATAGAAAAAATAGAATACGGAAAGGAAACGGAGGCGGTGCTTGCGGAGAAAAAGACGGACATGCTGATACTTCTCCTGATGCCCGCGGTCGTACTTCTCTTTCTGAATCTTTTTTCATACGGATATATAAGGACGCTGTACGAGTGTTTGCAGGGAAGGATCGTAATGACGGCGGCGCTGATACTCATAGTAACGGCCTTTCTTTGGAGTTTGAAAATAATGAAATTGAAGCTTTAGAGGCGGAACTTTGCGACATAAACCTGACGCTCAGCCTTTATCTCAACGCGGGACTCGTACTGGGCAGCGCTCTTCTCGAGATGGCGGTGGACTACGGCAAAAGAGACAGCCCGGGAGCAAGGCTTTTAAGTCGCGTAAAAAGCGAGGCTTTGTCTAAGAACGTTTCCTTTGAGACGGCTCTTTTCAGCGCGGCGAAGGAGATAAGAAGCAAGGTTCTCCTTCGCTTTTCGCTGCTGCTTCTCGACGGCAGGAACAAGGGCAGCGAGCTGTGCGACAGGCTTGAAAGGGAAAGGATGCAGATGATGAGCGGAAGACTCAGCGACGCAAGAGCCAGGGCGAAAAGGGCTGAGGCAAAGCTTTGCTTTCCTCTGGTGCTTCTACTCATAGCGCTGGTGGCCGTATGCATAGCGCCGGCTCTTATGAATATATGAAAGGTGGAATAAAGATATGAAATTACTAAGGAAAACTTCTCCCGGACTGGAGATGGTCGAAATAGCCATACTCATAGCTATAATCGTGGCTCTCGGCCTCATATTCAAGACTCAGCTTACGGCCTTCGTAAACAAGGTCTTCGGGGATCTGATGAATGCGGACTTTTAGAAGCTCCCGGGGAAGTTCGACGGTGGAGACGTCAATGGTTATGCCCATAGTGATACTCGTCTCGGCGGCTCTCCTCGTCATAGGCGTAAGGATGCTTGAAAGGGTAAAAGCATCCGCTGCTTTGAACAGAGCCTGCGCACTCGAGGTCGTTGATCCCGTCTTTCCCGCAGAAAAAATACTGAGGCTGAAATGGATGGGTATAAACGTCATAGAGGACGTAGCAGACTGAAGGGGTATACGACGGTTTTTCTCGCTCTCATCATGTCGGCCTACACCATGGCGGTGGTGGCGATGATAGACGTCTCTTCGTATTACGCTTCCGAAAGTATAGCGGACAACGTGTGCGCTTCCGCCGGAAGATCCGTTCTTTCCGAGTATCAGGACGAGCTCTTCAGGCGCTACGGCATTTTTCTTCTGAGGAATTCAGAGAAGATCTTCGAGACGAAAGCCGATCTGTATATCAATTCGTCCCTGCGAGCAAAAAAGGGTACGGTGAGATTCGGAGCTGCGGCTGCAGATATAGACATGGCGCTGTGGCCGGGAACAAGCGTTCCGGAACTTAAAAGGCAGATAAGAAAGGTATCCCTCGGAGTAAACGAGTACATACTCTCCAATTTCTCCTGCTATACGGAGACCATGAAAAACACCTATCAAAGGTACGAGGTGGAAAAGATAATCTGCGGAGAGAAGACCGACGAAGAAAACTACATGGCGATAAGAAGGAAACTGACGGCTTTCCGCTTTGCGATAAACATGGCTACGGCAAATAAAGAGGATATCGACGTGGCCGCTATCGGTACTTTTATAGAAGCGGTCATTCCGGGGAATCTGGACGACGCTGCGGTGGAAGCCGCGCAGGCCCTGGAACAGGCGAAAAGGGACGTGGACGTTCTCATGGGAGGAGGCTACGTTCCCATCACCGGAACTTCGGAGAACTTCTGCAAATACAAAGATTATCTCAGGATACTTCTGGTATTCGTTCCCGAGGACGTCAAATTCTTGAGAATGATGAGGATCATGGAGACGAATATCCGTATGGTCGACGCCGTCATCTTTTCCTTTTCGGATTACGTATACGGCTTCGATATGAAGGTCGCGCTAAAGAGGCGTTCCCTGTCGGATTTCCTCGGTTTTTCGGGAAGGGTCAAAATTGTCAGCTTTCATTTCTCGTACAAGTAAAGGAAGCTTTACGCTGGACGCCTCTCTGGCTCTTCCCGTGTTCATACTCAGCATGGCGCTTCTCATGTCACTCATTTACGAGTCCGCAGAGGAAGACGCTCTCTACAGAAAGCTCATAAAGGAATCGGATGCTGTGTCGTCTCTCATGGGGACCGCGAATATGGAGCTTCCATTTATGGTCGCCGTGGGAAATACGAAAACGAGAGGCATAGGCAGGCAGCTTTATTACAGGCCCTTCAGCGGAGAATCCGCTGAGGTGAAGAACCGGGACGTAACCGTATATATATTTCCCAAATACGGAAAAAGGTATCACGTTGCGGGGTGTTCGACCATGGACAGAAACGTGTCCTACAGGGCCGTGAGTAAATCGAGCGCCTTGTCCATGGGCTATACGGAATGTAAACTGTGCGGTCCCGGCAGGACCGACTATTTCAAAAAAAGGATCTTAAGACCATGAAAAAAAGAAAAGGAATAACGGCGGCTCTTGCGATCTGCCTCGTTCTGGCTGCAGCCTTCGCATTCCTTCCGCGAAACTGTTCCGAAAAGGAAAACGAATACTATTTTGGGGAAGAGGAGAAGGAAGAAGCGCAGGATACGCTTCCCGAGGAAGAAAAGGACGCCGAAGAGGAAAATAAAGAAGAACAGACGGAAACGGAAGAAAAGGAAGAGACAGGCAAAGATGAGAACGTCTCTCCCGGAGGTACTTCTCCAGGATGGACCCCCTCGCCCGGGCCGTCAGGCGGCGGACAGGGCGGAGGATACTCGGAAGAACCGCCGGTCCCTCTTTATGACTATTTCACGGAGGGCGGATATCTCATATGCAAAGGCTGCTACAAGCCCTTTGCCGACGTGAGGGCGCTTAACGCTCACATCTGTGAGGGTTATCACTCTTCCGAATGCGAGCACGAATGGGAGGCGGAATACAACGACGTTTGGGTGGAGGCAAAGGGTCACTGGGAATACGGGATCGTGAGCGAAGAGTGGGACGAGCCGGTATATGAGGAACGCTGCGTATGCAAAAAATGCGGGGAGTACTTTCTTAATTCGGAGGAAGTATCCGAGCACATAATTTCTGTCCACGGGAACGAGGGGTCCTGGACTGTTGCGCAGGTAGTTGTTTCATACGTGCATCACGATGCGGTGTACGGGGATATTTTCGTTACGGATGAGGAAGCTCATCTTGAAAGGCTTCTGTACAGATACCGCTGCGTAAAATGCGGCGAAATAAAATATCCGGAATAAAGGGATAAAAAGGGGTATGAAAATGAAGAGAATAATCAGAACGGCGTCGCTTCTGGCGGTGCTCTCGCTTGTTGTTGCCTTGACGCCCGGCGCAGCATTCGCGGATTACGAGTATACGGAGAGATATATGTCCGTATACAATCCGTCCATGGTCTCGTACAGCTGGGGCTACGGAGGGGACTGGTCCGTACCTTATCTTACTCTGTCCAACGGATGGCACTGTTCGGACAGCCAGACTCTGTACGGCTTTACTGCCGATTCATACAGAGGAAAGGTGGGTTACTGCATCGCTCCGGGAGTCGTTTTTCAGGACCAGTCTACGTACGGTTCCAAAAAGGAATCGTATTTCGACGAAATAGCGGAGCTGAATCCTCTGCTCGGCAAGGACGAGATAATCAACCTGACGGGCTACGTGCTGGGAACCGCATACAAGGGGGATCTAAAGCAGAGCTATTACGACAATGAAAGCACAGGCAGGGATGCCTTCGGACATATATGGGCGGGGCAGGTCTTGCTTTGGGAGATCATTACGGGTGAGAGGGACAGAAGCTTTAATTATGTCGGGCCCGCTCCCGGATGTTCGCCCTGCAAGGCGGTGATCAGAAGCTCGAATCCCATCTACAGCTCATTTACGAGCCATTACTCCGAGATGGAAAAAGAGGTGAAAAAGGCTCTGTTTTATCCGTCCTTCGCGTCGGAAGAGGATGCGCCTTCGTACCGGCTCGAGTGGAACGGCGGCAATTACAGCGTAACACTCGAGGACGAATGCGGTGTTTTCGATTCTTACGACATAAGTTCCGACGATAGCAGGATAAGATTCACGAGAAACGGAAACAGCCTTACGGTCTGGTGCGAGGAAGCAATACCGGAAACTGAAGTCAGAACTCTGGCTTCAGCTCATTCCGACAATTATCTCGTCATGGGTGCGGCAGGACAGGACAGCTTCGGAAACCTGATGCACTCCCCTTATTCTTACAGCCAGTCCCTCGTTTTCAACACGGGAAGCGTAAGCATTTCAAGAAGAGCTTCCTTTTACGTGAGCACGAAGGCGGGAGAAATAGTACTTACTAAGACTTCCTCAAACGAAGGCGTCACCGGCGGCAACTGCAATTACTCGCTTGAAGGAGCCGTTTACGGAGTATATACGTCTGAATCGGCGGATGAGGGCAGCCTTATCGGAACAATCACGACGGATGAAAACGGTTTCGGAAGCATAAGCGAAGGGATAACGGCGGGAAGAACTTATTACGTCAAGGAGATATCGGCTCCGAAAGGCTATCTGGAGGATCCAGCCGTATATACTGCGGTTCCCTCCGGCGTGGGAAACGACGCGGCCTTCATTTCTTCCTGCGAGGAACCTATAAACGACCCTATAGCGGTCACGATTTCAAAGGAAAGCTCTGAGGACGGGAGGGACGTTCCCTCTCTTGAGGGCACTGAGTTTACGATAAACTACTACGATCTAGACCCGGAGATAAGCTATACGGCTGAAGAGATAGAAAATGTAACGCCGGTAAGAAGCTGGATCATAGTCGTAAAGAAGATCGAAGGACAGGAAGGTCCCCTCTACGTGACCAGGCTCGCTCCCGAGTATCTCAAGGAGGGCAGCGACGAACTGTACCTGTCGCCCGGAGGGGAAGCAATAATTCCCGTGGGATACTTTACTGTAAGAGAAACGAAGGCGGCGGAAGGGTATACGATCAAAGGGGCGAAATATTATTCCGGTTCCGAACTGATCGCCGAGGATAGGGCTGCTGTTATAGGGACGCTGGATTTCGATGGGAATATCAGCCCTGAAGGTATAAACGTCAGCGAGATATGCGTTGTGAACGACCCTGTGGATCCGGATTCACCCGTGACGGGCTGGGACGAGATATATTGGATAGCGATGGTTTTTTCGGCGGCTTTTCTAATAGCGTATTTCGATTATGAAAGGAGGCTTTATCCTAAGCGCCGCAGATAGAATATTATGCATCCGGTGTGGTATAATATAAAAACATACTGCATCGGAGAAAAATATATGAGACAGATTATTCTTGCCGAGCATGCGGGTTTTTGCTTCGGCGTAAAAAAAGCGGTGAATATGGCCTATGAAGAGATCGAAAAGGCGAACAAGGACGGGGTCCGTCTTTACTGCCTTGGTTCTCTCATCCACAACAGAGACGTCACGGGAGAGCTCGAGGAAAAGGGCCTTGTGACAATCAAAAGCATAGACGAGGCGCCGGATGGCTGCAGACTGCTCATAAGGGCTCACGGAGAACCTGCGGGAACCTATAGGAAGGCGGCAGAAAAGGGTATTACGGTCATAGACGCTACGTGTCCGCTGGTGGAAAGAGTGCATAAAATTGCAAAGGGAGTTTCCGATGAGGGAAGGCTTCTTCTGGTCGTGGGAGACAGGAACCACCCAGAGATCATAGGTACTCTGGGAAGTGCCGACGGACCGGCTGAAGCGGTGGAAACTCCCGAGGATGCGGCATCATTCGTGAGGGCTCACAAAGGCGAGAAGATAACGGTCGTAGCGCAGACTACGCTTACGCTCGAGGCCTTTGAAGAATGCGCCGGAGCGGCTCTTGAAGAAGGCGGCGAAGACGTCTGCATTATCAATACCATATGCAACGCAACGAGGCAGAGACAGGAGGCTGCTGCCGAACTTTCAAGGAAAGTAGACTATATGGTGGTTCTCGGTGACGAACAGAGCTCAAATTATAAAAAATTGTTAAAAATATGCAGAAAATACTGTCCAAAAGTATTGAATAATTCAAACTTGCTCTTGCAAAAATTTCCTAAAAATTGTATTATTGGTGTTGCGGCGGGAGCTTCCACTCCCGAACGTAAAATCAAGGAGGTTATCGCAAGTATGAGCGAGACACAGAATTATCAGAATGAAGAGATGCTCGATATGTCCCAGATGATGGACGAAATCGAAAAATCTCTCAAATTACCGGGACGCAACGAAGATGTTGACGGCACAGTAGTTCAGGTTACAAAGGACTATGTCGTAGTCAATATCGGACGCAAGAAAGACGGCATGCTGCCGAAATCAGAAGTCGCACTTGAGAACGGTCAGGAACTTACCGACGTATTCAAGGAAGGCGCAGCTGTTTCCGCAAAAGTCATCAAGACAGATGACGGTGAAGGAAACATTCTTCTTTCTACAAAGAGACTTCAGTCTGTAGAAAATTGGGACGAACTTACTGCCGCTATGGATAATAAGGACGTCATCAGCGTAACAGTCGCACGTGAAGTGAAGGGCGGCGTTATAGCAAACTATAAGGAGATCTCCGGTTTCATTCCGATGTCACAGCTTGCGGATCACTACGTAGAAACAGCCGAAGAATATATCGGAAAAGTTCTTCCGGTCATCGTAACAAAGGTTGACCAGAGAAGAAACAAGGCGGTCTTCTCTCACAAGGCATTCCTTACAGGCGAAAGAGACAAGAAGCTTGCAGAGGTCTGGGAACAGATCCACGTAGGCGACGTCGTCGAAGGAAAGGTAATGAGATTCACCGAATACGGAGCGTTCGTAGACATCGGCGGAATCGACGGACTTCTTCACATTTCCGAGATCTCCTGGGGCAAGCTCAAACACCCGCAGGAAGTTCTGGAAATAGGACAGACCATAGACGTCAAGATCCTTTCCATGAATGCAGAAAAAGGAAAGATTTCTCTTGGATACAAGCAGAACAACCCCGAACCCTGGTCCGTAATCGACGAAGGATATCAGGTAGGACAGATCGTAAAGGGCAAAGTTGTTCAGCTCAAGGAATACGGTGCGTTCGTAGAACTGGCACCCGGACTTGACGGACTTGTACACATTTCCGAAATCGCACATAAGAGAGTCAACAAGGTTTCCGAAGAGCTCCAGCTCGGACAGGAAGTCGAAGCAAAGATTCTTGAGATAGATAAGGAAAGACGTAGAATTTCTCTCAGCATCAAGGCTACTCTTGATGCGCCGGAAGCTGCTGAAGAAGCCAAGGCAGAGGAAGCGGTCGAAGAAGCTACAGCAGAAGAAGTAAAAGAAGCTGCTGAAGAATAATAACAGAACGGTAATTTAATGGGACGGTCTCTTGACCGTCCCATTTTCTTATCTCGAAATTATATTTATTTCTTTCTTTTATCAGGGAACGAAGTCCTCGTAGGTCCCGCTGCCCTTGTAGATTCTGTAATAGGCGTCATATATGCCCTGTACCTCGGGATATGAAGTGCTCATGTAATTGAACATCCATCCTATGGTGCCTCCGAATCTTCCGTTCAGTATGTACTGGGCTTTAAGGGCGGAAGACCTTGCTTCCTCGACGTAGAATTTGGCCAGATATTCCACTCCGTATCTGACGTAGGGCTGCTCCGCATAGTATTGACCGGTATATTCGTCCCACCACATGGACATGCCTTCCTGATCGGACCAGACTCCGTTGAGCGTCAGCCAGAGACTTCCTTCCATATAGTCGCCGCTCCAGTAGGTGTATCTCGTATAGTCAGCGACTCCCATAAGGATCCTTTCATGGGGCGCGAGGGTCCCTATATAGTCCGTGCCGGCGATATAGTAAGGCCGGGACATCGGTGAAAGTGAAGAAGATATATCTTCGTTGTACACCATCTCGCATATGAAGTCGCAACATTGCCCGAGAATATCAAAGGGGTAGATTGTTGCATTGTTCCATACGGTGCCGCAATAGGTGCAGACGGAGGTGGTGATGCCCAGCTTGTCCGCATGTTTGCAGAGGGTCTGCATAAAGGTGATGAAGTAGTTCCTGCATGAGGAATCCATTTCCTCGTAGTCTATATTTATCCCGTCGGCGTCGTAGAGACAGGTGTACAGAAGATATTTAGCTATGAGCTGCTTCGATGCGGCTCTGTCCTTGAGATTGGAATCTATATGGTCGTAGGTGTGCCCCTGGGAGGTGTTGAAGTTTTGAGCGCAGAGCCACCACTCGTAGCCTCTTGAACGGGCGGTCTGTATGATGCCCCAGTTGCATGCGTTTACGCAGCCTTCATAGGAGCTGCCGTCGCTGCTTGCCCATGGATAGAATGATATGTCCGCAAGAACGTCGAGCCCATCTATCTTTTCCGGACAGTAGGAAAGGTCGCTCCACATTGCGTTTATGGGCTGATCGAAAGTGTCCTTTCTGCGGTACTGCCTGCTGTAGGAGTGAACTTCTTCGGAACTGCTGACAACGGTCAGCTGGTCGCTTGGAACGAACATGACGTTTCCTGCTGTATCGGTAAGTCTGGTGCGGTCCCCGCTCGTTCCTGCTATTCTGAGAAGCTGATTTTCTCTCAGGCAGGGAAGTCTTTCATCTCCGCTTTCCGAAAGGTAAACGTCTTCGGTGCCTTTTGCGAGGGCGAAGGGAGCGCTGAAGCTTTCATAGGGAACTATATATACGGCCCCGTCTCTGTAAGACCATTCGAGCCTTGCTATATCGGCGACCAGGCCTAAAGAGACGTAGTATCTGTAAACGCTGTCGTAGTTCGAACTGATGCCCTTGAGCTGTATCACTATAGTTCCGGCGTTTGCTTTTACGAATTCGGTAGTCTCATCGTCTCCGAGGAAAAGATCGAGATCCGCGGCGCCAATCAGCAGATTCTCTCCGTCTGTGTCGAATAACCAGCTTTCGGTATCTCCGTACTGCTGCAGAGTTTCGATATCGATATATATGTTGCCCGTCTGTATCGTTGCGGTTCTTGATATTTTGCTGCCGTTTACGTAGATGTCGCATGGAGTGTATGATGAACCGGCCGGAATCGTGTCTGCATGACAAAAGGCGGTTATCGACAATACGAAAACCGCTGCTACGATTGCTTTGATAACAAGACGTAGTGTTTTATTCATAGCATATACATTATATATTGTGGTAAAATAGTAGTCAATGAATGGAGAGGGAAAATGGATCAGCCTATTTTGATATACGTGCTTTTGGGTTTGGGGGCTTTTCTTCTTATAGGGATAATCGTCCTCATAATTTCGGTCGTCAAGCTCAGAAACAGCGTAAAAAAGAATACCAGAAGAAACGCGCAGTCCGCAGAGTACATGCAGCAGAGCATACGTCAGGATATACAGAACGTTCAGGACAACGTCCGTGGACTTCAGACGACTATGACTCAGACCATGACCCAGAGCTACGCGAGTCTCAATCAGACCCTTGACAACAAACTTCAGGGTTCCTTCGACAGCATCAACGCGTATCTTCAGGATATGAACAAGGATCTCGGAGAGATGAGGAGCGTGGCCAACGGGATAGAGGACGTAAAAAAGGTTCTCACAAACGTTAAGAGCAGAGGAATACTGGGAGAAATACAGCTGGGTTCCATACTTCAGGATATACTGGCTCCGTCTCAGTATGATACCAACGTGGCGACGGTTCCGGGATCTTCGGAGAGAGTGGAATACGCGGTAAGACTTCCGGGAGGAGATATACCCGTGTACCTGCCCATAGATTCTAAGTTTCCCGGAGACGCCTATTCCCACCTTCTTGACGCCTACGACGCGGCTTCGGAAAGCGAAGTCAAGGCTACACGCGCGGTCCTCATGGGTCAGTTCCGAAAGGAAGCAAAGGATATTTCCTCCAAATACGTCAAGGTGCCCTATACGACGGAGTTTGCAGTGATGTTTCTTCCCTTCGAAGGCCTTTATGCGGAAGCCGTAAATATGGGCGCCATAGAGACGCTTCAGAGGGAATACAACGTAGTCATTGCCGGACCGTCGACTATGGCTGCGCTGCTGAACAGCCTTCAGATGGGCTTCAGGACTCTTGCCATACAGGAAAATGCCGAAAGGGTATGGCAGGTCCTTGGAAATGTGAAGAGCGAATTCGCTAAATTCGCCGACGTTCTGGATGATACCCAGGACAAGCTAATGAAGGTCAACGAGGACTTGGACAAGCTCATAGGGGTCAGAACGAAAAAGATACAGAAGGCTCTGCTGGAAGTTGAGAGCCTTGAAAAATAGTCGCCGCACTCTCGTGGCTTCAGTCATGAGTTAGGCGACAAATATACTCACGCAGCCTCTTGAACATTTGTTCTTTCGGTGGTATAATGATTTTAGAAATCAAGTATCAAGTATCAAGAAATCACGTACTCGCAAAGAACATGGGAAGGAGGCAGCTGCTGTGGAATTG
>JAEEGL015614767.1_pt1 | contig 12789 bp, 13 predicted proteins | sample 9134231 | NCBI WGS metagenome assembly JAEEGL01 (sample SAMN16246548, study PRJNA631951) | gut metagenome | biome: gut microbiome; feature: rumen; material: fiber-attached | host: Bos | place: Iran: Karaj | collected 2018-10 | reverse complement strand
TGCTATCTCCCTATTGCACACATTAGAACTCAGGATGCTCTTAAAGGGCACATATCCAGTATTTCCATCACCATAGCGGACAAAGGCTGCGCTAATATTCTTTACAATGTTTTCAACCCTGCATAGATAAACATCACCTCTGTCAGAGTCATGAAGGACAGAAAGATGTTCAAGCCTGTAATCTATATAACAGGCTACTACAGAATTTTCATTGTATTTTGATACGAGAATATCAGCCATTTATGTATACTCTTTCAGACACATCACCCGGTATGAAAGGCTCAATATAGAGCTTATCCCCATCCATTCCGGAGGTATATATATCAATTCTATGGATTGCAAGGGCCAAAGGATTAAACTCTTCTCCAAGACTCTTAAAGAAATATTCAAACAAAAGAGCTATCTTAAGAGTCTCTACACTGCTCATGCTCAAAAGAAATGTAGCACTATCATCTTCTCTGTCGAAGAAATAATCAAATATCATGTGCTTCATATCTATTTCTTTTTCACCGCTCTTGGTCTTCTTCATGGCTGGAAGTCTGTCGGCGCTTAGATATTTCTCCATTTCTGAAATCCAGTCAAAAGATGGCTTAAGACTATCCCTGAATCTTACTTTGTACTTCGCTGCATAAGAAGTGGTCATTGCTTTTTCGGCGTTTTCAGGAAGTTCTTCCACAGCCAGAATCTCTATGCCCTCATTCATTACGTTATTAAGTCTGTTCATGATATCTGAAGTACTTACCATGGAATTAACAGTCATATCAAGGTATTCTCCATCACTTGTTGCCCCTACAGAAAGAGGCTGCGCAAAAGATAACACCTGATGGGGAGAAAAGCCTTCTGAATACTTTATATCCACATCAGCTCTTCTTATTGCTTTTTGAAAATATCTCATTACATCAAGATGGCCTATAAATTTAATAGGACCATTCTTTGAAAATTTCACACGTAATTTAATCATTGGATTTACTTTCCTTACATACTCCTACGCCGTAAGCTGCTGCTCCACAGCCAAGACATCCCTTTCTGCAGTTGGTAGAGGGCTTGCCTGACAGAGCTGTTTTCCACTCTCTAAGCAGGAATTCCTTAGTTACACCACAGTCGATAATATCCCAAGGGAACAACTCATCCTCAGTTCTTTCCCTGGTGGTGTAGAAAAATGGATCTATATCACATTCCTTGAAGGTGTCCATCCACTTGGCAAAATCAAAGTACTCACTCCAGGCATCGTATATGCACCCCTTCTCATAAGCCTTTAAGATAACCTTTGAAAGCCTTCTGTCACCTCTTGCAAATATTCCCTCCATCATGCTGGCATCAGCTTCATGCCAGTTATATTTGATATGTTTCTGATTAAGCTGAGACATGATTCCTTTTCGTGTCTTATTAGCCTTATCCAGGAATTCCTCTTTTGTATTCATTGGCGCCCACTGGAATGGTGTAAAAGGCTTTGGAACAAAGAAAGAGGTGCTTGCAACAATATCAATTGTTCTTCCATTTCTCTTTTCCTTGGGTACTGTCTCAAAATACTCAACAGCAACCTTATTTGCGATATCACCGATACCAAGAATATCTTCATCTGTCTCAGTGGGAAGTCCTAACATGAAGTACAGCTTAACTTTATTCCAACCACCCAGGAACGCTTCGTGGGATCCTCTAAGGATATCCTCCTCAGTAAGACCTTTATTTATAACATCTCTCATTCTCTGGGTTCCAGCCTCAGGCGCAAAGGTAAGACTGCTCTTTTTTACATCCTGGACCTTACTCATTACATCAAGGGAAAATGCATCGATACGAAGGGAAGGCAGTGAAATGTTCACTTTCTTCTCGTTGCATCTGTCTATCAAAAAATCGATGAGTTCAGGAAGTTTAGAATAATCACTGGAACTTAAGGAACTTAGTGATATCTCTTCGTATCCGGTGTTATTTAATGCTTCCACAGCAATCTCTTTTAGATGCTCCACATCCTTTTCGCGAAGAGGCTTATAGAGCTGTCCTGCCTGACAGAATCTGCAGCCTCTTATACAGCCTCTCATGATCTCAAGGACAATTCTGTCCTGAGTGCATTTAATGTATGGAACAACTGGTTTTGTAGGATAAAAAGCATTTGTAAGATCGGTGCAAAGCTCTTTTTCTATTCTTTTAGGTATATCATCATAAACAGGTGCGATGCTATCTACTGTAAAGTCTGACTTATATTCAACCTTGTAAAGAGAAGGTACATACATTCCGGGTATTTTGGCTACCCTGTGCAGAAACTCTTTTCTGGAATAGCCTTCTTTCCTGTATTCCTTGTACAGGTCAAAAAGTTCTCTGTATCTTGTTTCACCCTCACCTACGTAAAAGATATCAAAAAACTCAGCTATTGGTTCAGCATTATAGGTACAAGGGCCACCACCGATAACGATCGGATCATTCTCATTTCTTTCTTCAGAAAGGAATGGAATACCTGAAAGATCCAGGACCTGAAGTATGTTTGTATAGCACATCTCATACTGCAGGGTAAAGCCAAGGAAGTCGAATTCTTTCACGGGATCCTGAGATTCAAGCGCAAAAAGAGGAATGTTCTTTTCTCTCATGAGCTTATCCATATCCATCCAGGGAGAATAAACACGCTCACACCAAACATCCGGGTAAGAATTGAACATTCCATACAGTATCTGTATTCCCAGATGAGACATGCCTATTTCGTAAACGTCAGGGAAACAAAAAGCAAATCTTATATCAACCTGTGACTTATCCTTTGTTACAGAGTTGACCTCATTGCCTATATATCTCTCAGGCTTTTCGATGCTAAGTAATGTCTCATCTGATAAAGCTAATTTAGTATTCATAGATTTTCCTTTATCGTCTTGCCAGTTCGTCAGTTATGTCCTCCCAGCTGACATTTTTGACAGCCATAAGGACCATCATATGATACAGGAAATCTGACATTTCGTAAATAACCTCATTATCATTTGGGTTTTTAGCGGCTATAACCATCTCTGTAGCCTCTTCTCCAACCTTTTTGAGGATCTTATCAATGCCTTTTTCGTAGAGATAATTTGTATAAGAGCCTTCTCTTGGATGCTCTTTTCTGTCCTTTATAACCTCGTATACGCTGTCTAAAACCTTCTGAGGATTCTTTTCGCTGTATTCTTTCTTGGCAATCTCGTTAAAGAAACAAGAGTAGCTTCCTGTATGGCAAGCAGCTCCCACCTGTTTAACTTTTGCAAGAATGGTATCAAGGTCACAGTCAGCATAAAGAGCTTTCACATACTGGAAATGAGAACTTGTCTCTCCCTTTAGCCAAAGCTGATTTCTGCTTCTGCTAAAATAAGTCATCTTGCCTGTTGAAAGAGTCTTTTCATAAGCCTCTTTATTCATGTAAGCCAGCATAAGAACCTGATCAGTCCTATAATCCTGAACTATTACAGGGACCATACCGTCAGAATTCTTCTTAAGGCTTTCCCAGGAAAATGCAGGTTCAAGGGCGCATATCTTAATGCCTTTATCTGTGAGAGACTGCTTATATGCGTCAATTTTCGAGAAGTTGTCGTTAATAATGTTACCAGTAATTCCATCAATGAAATCATTAGTGGCAAATAATTCATCAGGCTCATTCTGGATGGAGTCAATTAATACGGAAAATGGCAGGTCAATTGATGGCTTTTGTAAGTCATTATTGTCCTTAGGGAAAAGAACTATTTCTGAGCCAAACTTCTCCACAGCCTCTTTATTGTCTTCAAGTACAGAAGGATTGCTGTAACAGATTACAATCTTATCTGCGCCGAACTTCTCAGAAACTTCCTGAAGGATTTCAATATTTCCGGGCTTTTCAAAGTTAAGACTTCCACGTTTGCATCCGGCATACAAAAGCTTTTTGATGTCTTCCATACGCTTAACATTTCCGGCACCGGTAACAGGAACATCGACGGCCTTGCAGATATCCTTGATCATATCAAGAGCCTTTTCGTGTTTAGCATCATCTCCAGAAGGGGAAAGATCAAATACATATATTTCATCAACATTGGAGTCAGAAAGCTTTATAGCGAAAGAAACAGGATCTTCAGAGATCACCTGCTGATCAGTAATGCTTTTAACAATCTTCTCATCTTTTAGATAAACAGAACCAATAAATCTTTTTCCTGAAAAGCCCATATTAAAGCGCTCCTTTTGTGCTTAATACATCTGTTATTCTGGGATCGATCGTAGTTGCCTCATCCAGGGCTTTCGCAAAAGCCTTGAAAAGAGCTTCGATCTTGTGATGATCATTTAATCCCGACAAAACCTTAAGGTGTAAATTCATAGCTGCAGAATAAGATACAGCATAAAAGAATTCTCTCACAAGCTGGGTGTCAAATCCACCGACCATAGGTGCTTCAAACTCTGCATCCATAGAAAAATAAGGTCTTCCACAAAGATCAACAGCTGAAAGTACTAAGGTTTCATCCATTGGTAAGATCATGCTACCATAGCGCTTAATGCCTTTCTTGTCCCCAAGCGCCTTTGCAATGGCCTGCCCAAGTACAATTCCGGTATCTTCAACAGTGTGATGACCGTCTACCTCAATGTCTCCAGACACAGTGACATCAATGTCATAAAATCCATGTTTTGCAAATCCCTGAAGCATGTGGTCGAAAAAACCGATCCCTGTAGAGACGTTTGAAACGCCACTACCATCAAGATTAATGGAAACTTTTATGTTTGTTTCTTGCGTTTTTCGCTCTACTGTCGCACTTCTTTTTTCCATAACTTGTGTCTCCTTAGTATTTAAGCCTAAATATTGCGATTTACGTTTATAAACATAGTATAAACTTGCAGTTTACATATAATTTAGAAAGTTAACTTGCAATTTTTACGCTATTAAATTTAATTACAAATGTAATTTAAGCTTATTGACTATAACAGTCACGGTCCAACCTCATCGACTGATTCACTCAAACCGAACTGCTATAGAATTTGCATGAGCAGTCAAGCCTTCCTGGGCTGCAAACAGTTCGATGTCCTTATGAACATTTAATAAAGCCTGTTGTGAATACGAAATAATACTAGTTTTCTTAATGAAATCATCAACAGAAAGAGGTGAAAAGAACCTTGCAGTTCTGTTTGTTGGAAGTATGTGGTTAGGACCTGCAAAGTAATCGCCCAAAGGTTCCGATGAATAATCCCCCAGGAAAATAGCGCCTGCATTTTTAATCTTGGTCATTGTCTCATAGGGGTTCCTTGTGATTATTTCAAGGTGTTCAGATGCAACTGCATTAGCTGCTTCAATAGCATCCTCCATATTATCAGCCACAAAGATATATCCATAGTTATCCAAAGACTTCTTAATTATCTCAGCTCTGCTTAAGGTCTTTAAAAATCCATCAATTTCATCTGATACCTTTTCTGCAATGTCCTGAGATGTGGTAATGAGAATTGCGCTTGCCATTTCATCATGTTCAGCCTGGGAAAGCAGATCTGCTGCAACAAATCTTGGATTAGCTGTATCATCTGTCAAAACCAGAATCTCGCTGGGACCGGCAATGGAATCAATAGAAACGTGACCAAAGCAAGCCTTTTTTGCAAGTGCAACAAAAATATTTCCGGGACCTGTGATCTTATCTACCTTAGGGATAGACTCTGTACCAAAAGCCATTGCTGCAATTGCCTGCGCACCACCAACCTTATAGCTTTCGGTAACGCCTGCTATATCAGCAGCTACAAGGGTTCCGGGATTAACCTTTCCATCCTTTCCGGGAGGTGTGCACATTACAATCCTCTCAACTCCTGCAACCTTTGCAGGAACAACATTCATTAAAACGCTGGATGGATAAGCTGCCTTTCCGCCAGGGACATAAACTCCTGAAATCTCAATAGGAAGGATACGCTGTCCAAGAATAGAGCCATCTTCTTTTGTATCAATCCAAGTGTTACGCTTTTGCTTCTCGTGGAATGCTCTGATATTTTCAGCACTCTTTTTCATAACCTCAATAAATTCAGGATCAAGTGCTTTATATGCCTCTTCTATCTCCTGTCTGGTTATCTTAACGCTTGTAGCATCAAGCTGACATTTGTCAAACTTTAGTGTGTAATCAAATAGAGCTTTATCACCGTTTTTACGGATATCATTTATTATTTCATTTACTGTATTCTCATATTCTGTATAGCTTCCGGGATTTCTGTTGAGAAGATTTCCGAGAAGTGCATTTTTAGTTTCTTCAGTGAGTTTTAGTGTTCGCATATTACCCAAGGTTCTCCTTCATATCTGCAAACAGTTTTCTGATCCTTTCTGTTTCCATCTGCATGCTTACCTGATTTACAATCATTCTTGCAGATAACGGACAGATTTCTTCAAGTACTTCAAGTCCGTTTTCTCTTAAAGTGGAGCCTGTCTCAACAATGTCAACAATAACATCAGATAGGTTTACGATAGGTCCAAGTTCAACAGATCCATTAAGCTTAATAATATCAACTGTCTGATGCTTTTTATTATAGAAGTAGTCTTTAGCAATATTGGGATATTTGCTGGCTACTCTTATCATTTCTCTGTGCTCCAAAAGCTCTTTTGCCTCATGAGGTCCGCAGACACACATTCTGCATTTCCCAAAGCCCAGGTCCAGAACTTCATATACTCTTCTGTTTTCTTCCAATATAGTGTCTGCGCCAACTATTCCAATATCAGCAGCACCATATTCAACATAGGTAGGAACATCAGGCCCCTTTGCCAGGAAAAACTTAAGCTTCAGTTCTTCGTTGGTAAAAATAAGCTTTCTGGTCTTCTTATCCAGGATCTCTTCGCATTCAATTCCGCATTTATTAAGTATTTCCATGGTAGAGTTAACAAGTCTTCCCTTACCAAGTGCAAATGTAAGATATCTCATATTATTCACCCTTTACCCCTTCTTATAACAAAGGGCAACTTTGGCGCCTTCTTTTCTAAGTTTTGCAGCTTCTGATAGCTTATCTGAGAAGCTATTCTCATCATATTCAAGAGTTACAACCGCTTCTTCCTGCTGTATCTCAATATTCTGCCTGTAAAGCGCAGACATAAGATCATCAAGAATTATAACGAAGCCAATAGCCGGAGCTTCCTTCCCATACTTGCCGAGAAGCGAGTCGTATCTTCCCCCCTTAGCAATGGCATCTCCAACACCGTAAGTGTATGCGCTGAAAATGACACCTGTGTAATAATTGAATTTACTGAGCATTCCCAGGTCAAAAGACACATACTGGTTGCATCCGTATTCTTTTAAAACCTGGTATAATCTTTTGAGTCTTGCAATAGCGTTTACTGAACGCTCATTGGTTACTTCCTTTTCAGCCATATCAAGAGCTTCGTCAGATCCAATAAATTCAGAAACCTTTACAATAAGGTTCTTATACTTATCAGGAATGCCTCTTTCTCCCATGATATTCTCTGCAGCAAAGTAGTTCTTCTGAACTATCTGTTCCCTTATGAGAGATTCTGTTTCTTCATCAATTCCTGCAACTTCACAGATTCCCTTGTAATAATCAGCATCTCCGATACTAACCTGAAAATCTGTAAGTCCTGAAGCTTTAAGATTTTCTATTAAAAGAGCTATCATCTCAGCATCAGCATAAACTGAATTGTCATTATACAGTTCTACACCGATATTGAAGTTCTCTTTAAGTTTACCCTGTAGATTAGAAGTATTAAGGAAGGATTTCCCCTGATAAACTACTCTTACTACCTCTCCGTCTTCCAGCATTACTTTTGAAGCACACCTTGCTATTGAAGGGGTAAAATCAGGTCTAAGTACTAAAGTATTTCCTTCTTTATCAAAGAATTTGTAAAGCTCTTTTGCATCAGAAGTATTGATCTCCTCAGCAAATACATCAAAATACTCAAAGGTTGGAGTATCAATATCTTCATAACCAAAACTCTTAATCTTGTCATGGATCTTATCTGTGATAATGAGCCTGTCTCTGCATTCTGATCCGTAAATATCCCTTACTCCGTCCGGGGTATGTAATAAGACTTTGTTCATAAAAACCTCACTTTAGTATTGCGCAGTGCTAATTTGGTAATTCGCTATCATAGAGAAGAGTTTACATTATATCAAGATACATGTCAACAATTTATTCCCTGGATTCAAGGTCAATAGAAAGGGCGTCCAGATATGGAACAAGAAGCCCTGAATCACCGGGAGACTTTATAACATATTTTTCATCTAGCTCATCGTGGCGAAAGCTCTTTCTTCCGCCGTTTTCAGCTCTGTCCCAAAAGATCTTCAGCTGTCTGTAGGGAAGATAATAAAACTCATTAAGTCCGGTATAATAGATCAGGAAAAAAGCCACGCCATCCTGCTTTTCAAAATTTTCCATGAAAGCAACCTGATGGGGATGAATGTTTTCAAGAGTAAAAGTCTCGTAAGCACATTCCTTGGCATCAAAACATACAGGTATTCCCTGTACAGCGCCAATATAGTCTACGGTACTCTTCTGATCGAAATAAGCCAGGGTGATATGCCTGGTCTCCTTCTCTATGTTAATTGGTGTAATTGGTGTGGGGATTTTCTGAATAAGAGCAAGACCCATTTCCAGATATCTCTCATTGGTCCTGTTGATCAGCTCTTCTAATGTAGATCCACGAAGCCCCCTGGATTTCCATGTAGGCATATCAACCTTCTCATTCTAAGAATTCTTTGAATTTGTCGGGAAGCTGTGCTATAAATTCTCTTCCCTGAATATCAGTAAAAGGATCTCCCATTTTGTCTGGGAAAACCAATCGATAGCTGTGAAGGAGCTGTGTATTTAGCCCCTTTATCTTCTTTCCACCGTACTTCACATCTCCAATGATAGGATGACCTATACTGGATAAATGTGCCCTTATCTGGTGTGGTTTGCCTGTTACAAGCTTAACCTCTAAAAGAGTCAGATCCCTGTCTTTAATGTATTCAATAGGGTCATACTCAGTCTCAATATAGGAATAAGACTCATCCTTGGGGTCCTTATCCTTTATTGTAACCTTATTACTTTTCTCATCCTTTTTAAGAAACCCCTTTAAAGACAGTCCATCTTTAATCCTTCCAGTAACAATGGTCCTGTAGTACTTCTGTACGGATCTGTCCTTAATAATCTCATTCATAGTCCTGGCGCCTACAAGTGTCTTGGCGCATATAAGAATACCACTGGTATTTCTATCAAGCCTGTTACAGATAGAAGGCCTGTAGGTAGATAGGGATTCTTTTGTGAGCTCACCTTTATCGTAAAGATAATCTATGAGCCATTCATTAAGGCTAAGGTCGTCCTGTCTTGCCCTTTGTGAAAGTACACCCCAGGGTTTGTTTACAAGTACAATATTGTCATCCTCAAAAACAACAGGAAATTCCCCAAAGGTCTTAAGAGCATCTCCAAGATTTTTGAAGCCGGAGCTTTCCTTTTGCCCTCTGAATTTCTCAAAGGTTTCATCTGAAAAGAAAAGCTTGATTGAATCTCCGTTAACCAGCTTCTCTTTTCCATCTGCCTTTTTATTATTGAGGGTAATGTTCTTTTTTCGAAGCATCTTATAGATAAAACTTCCGGAAGCTTCTTTAAGATAGGATTTCAGAAAGGAATCCAGTCTCTTGCCCTCTTCATTTGCTCCAATTGTGATTTCTTTCATATTAATACCTTACAGAGATATTGATAAAAGAACTGATGCAGGGGTCTGGGTTGTCCCGGGAACCCAGGCATCTTCAATTGCTGCCGGATCAATACCTTTTTCATCCCTGAGTTTTTCAAGTTGGGATAGCCTATCCAAAAAAGCATCAAGCTTGTCAAAAACCTTAATACTATAAGAAGAATAACCGCTCTGGGCCATCATTTTCTTTATGTGCTTCTCCAGATCAACGGTATCATAGCTATGATCTGAAGTGTAACAACAGATATTCTTATCAAGTACAGTTGAGGCTGCAACATTGAAGTTTTTATCATATGAAGTGATCACATGATCGTAATGAATAAGCAGTCCGCCTTTAGCTTCCTCAATCTTATTAAAATCACTCTCCAGACAAGCTTTTGCCCTCAAAAACATTATCATATTTACTGCGCTCCAGCCTGTAGGAAGGCAGCCAAGAGCCGCAATGATGCTAAGGACATTTTTCTGGGAGCCGTACATAATAAGACCTGTAACAAATAAACCAACCACAATAAGTAGGCAGATTGCTGTCCTAATGATAGCCACATTCTTTCTGTAGCTAATATAACCAAACTCACCCTTATATTTCTTCTTCATTAGATAAATCCCCAATAATCTTCTATATAATAGTCTGCAAGCTCTCTTTTGAGATCATCACTGTGCATTGAGTAGTCGTCGCTAACAGCTACGACAGTCATTCCGGCATTTTTACCGGCTTTTATTCCATCAACCAGGTCCTCAAAAACAAGGCATTTCTCCGGTGCAACATCAAGCTCTTTTGCAACAGCCAGATAAACATCAGGAGCAGGCTTTCCCTTTAGGATCTCGGTACCTGATTTGATACTGCCAAATCGCTCCTTTATATTATGGGAAGAAAGGACCTGTTCTATCAGTTCCTTGGAATTGCTGGAAGCTATGCCAAGTTTAATGGATTTCTTTTCACACTCAGATAAGAACTCAAAAGCCCCTTCCTTCAATGGAACTTCATTTGTGTACTTATCCCAGGCCATTTTATTCCAGTCGTCACCAATCTTTTCGACAGAATCCTCGATGCCAAATCTCTCTTTAAAATATTGAGCTGTCTCTACAAAGCTCCTTCCACCAATCTCCTTTTGGAGGTTCTTTGGAGGCTCTATTCCAAAGCCTTGAAGGTATTCAATGTCGATTGCCTTCCACATCCACATGGAATCAACCAGTGAACCATCCAGGTCAAATATAACTGCTTCAAAATCATTTAAAAATTCATTATTCATAGAAAAACCTAATTCTTTAATTCATTTATTTCTTCCAAAGTAAGAGGCCTGTACTCTCCACAAGGAAGGTCCGAAGGAAGTTTTAAGCTTCCCATTGAGAGTCTTTTCAAAAATAAAACCTCATTATCAACAGCTTCCAACATTCTCTTAACCTGATGGAATCTGCCTTCATGGATAATAAGATGTATCACAGGTCTGCCTTCGCTGTCATGGGAAAGAACTTCAACCTTTGCTGGAAGTGTCATCTTTATACTTCCATCATCGTTGGTATCACCGATATCAAGGCCCTTTTCAAGTCTATCTATATCGTCCTGGGATAGCTCTTTTGCCAAATGGGCTTCATAAACCTTATCAACATGCTTCTTGGGAGATAACAGTTTATGGATAAGATCTCCGTCATCAGTTAAAAGAAGTAAACCTTCCGTATCAATATCTAACCTTCCGCAGGGACTTAAGCCCTTGACATTCTCTGCAGAAAGAAGCTCTAGAACAGTCTCATTCTTGCCATCCCTGGTGGCAGAAACCACACCAACAGGTTTATTTAACATGTAGTAATGAAAACGGCTATATGATAGCTGGACACCGTCAAAGGTTATGACATCCGTATCTTCGTTGATATGAACATCTGGCTTGGTTGCTACCTCTCCGTTGACATGACAGCGGCCGTTTTTTATGTATTCTTTAATCTGTTTTCTGGTACCAATATTCTGGTCCCCTAAGAATTTATCAAGTCTCAATAGTTTTATTCCTTAATAATTGAAGGTGCTCGTAACTGGTACCGCATTACTCTGAGTGCCCTTTTCATAGTTGTTGTAGCACCTGCAGACAATTGTAGGATTCGTGGTTCCGGATGGAACTTTAACATTAAAGGACTGGGTGGTCTTGCTTCTGTCCCACATCTGCAAGTAACAGAAATTATTCCCGCCGTCATAGCTGTAGCTGAAATAGATAACAGGACTCTGATTGTCCTTTGCTGTCATTTCCACAAGGATATTACCGCTTGCAGGATCAGTTGAAAGCACCTTTATCTCGCAGGTTTCTGGCTCTGTCTCATCCTGATACATAGTGCCTGAAGGCTTTTTAACCGAGGTATAGGAATAATTTGAATAATCAGCTCCTGTAACTGATGATTTCAGTTTAAAATACTTGGCTATGGCTGTTGCATCAGCAGCACCAAGCTTAGCAAGGAACCCATCACTCTTAACTTTAGGAACATCATAACCATGGTCAAGGTAAGCATGCTCTAAGATTACGCATGGAATCTGCCTTGCTACGCAGTGCCTTATAATGCCATAATAGTCCTTTCCTGAGTTTCCAACCTTAGACTTCGTGCCCTTCTGATACAGGCCGAGAGCATTCCACTCAGCGCCAACTATCTGTCCAAAGTTATATCCCATCTGATAACCGTTTCCAAAGGCTGATGTCCAGACCTCGGAGCCATAAAAATCGTGACCGGCAGAAGCATTAAAGTGGATACTGTACACAAAATCAGCATTTACACTCTTGGCATATTTAGCCCTGTCTTCCAAGGAAACAAGAGTATCTGTGGTTCTTGTCATGTAGACATTAACGTTGTCATATTTTTCCAGCTCTGCTTTTAAAGCATTTGCAACCTGAAGTGTAAGTTCTTTTTCTGAAAGTCCGTTATACTGAGCTCCAAGATTCTTATCCCCAGTACCCCCATGACCGGGATCAATTACAATATTTACGGTTTTATTGGCTGCTTCCACAGTCATGCTATTTTCAGGGAAAAGAACTATAGACATAGTAAGGACTATTGCAGATAGAAATAGACAAAAATACTTTTTCATAACCCCTCCGAAAAATAAGTTAAAGAGCTGTCGCAAAAGCGGCAGCTCAAAAAGTCGTAGCATATCAGTTTAACATATCAAGATTTAAAGACTCAGCTTCACCACCGGCGTTTCCGTCATC
>JAEEGL015237327.1_pt1 | contig 12789 bp, 20 predicted proteins | sample 9134231 | NCBI WGS metagenome assembly JAEEGL01 (sample SAMN16246548, study PRJNA631951) | gut metagenome | biome: gut microbiome; feature: rumen; material: fiber-attached | host: Bos | place: Iran: Karaj | collected 2018-10 | reverse complement strand
TCGTATTCTTTGTAAGAATTAACGGCGGTCGGGTGTTGAATAACGCCCGCCGCCGCTACTGTTTAAGGTTGCTTATTACGGGCAAGTATGAAATTAAAGTGCGCTACCTACTGCCGTAATTGTTACGTTGCCCGCTACGTTATCAACGGTTACTTTGCCCGTGCCTGCGTTGAACGCGCCCGCAACTTCTACGCCGTTAGCAAATACAACGACGCTTGCAATTTCGTAACCGTCGGCGGCGGTAAGTGTTTCTTCAAGGTCGTCGCCCGCGTCGATAGTGTTACTTGTTGCGTCGGTTGTAACGTGTGATAACTGACGTGTAATTGTGTATGCGGTTGGTGCGCCTGCTGCTTCAACTTCGCTATAAGTAATAAGTGTACCGTCGCCGTCCATAGGCAAAGCGTGAAACTCTGCGTCAACAACGGTTGCTTCGTCTTTCTTAAAGCCTAAAGTAAAGCCCGCTTGGTTCTGTCCGACAATCATTAAATAAATGTCGCCGTCAACTGCGTCTACGTGGTGGAAACAAATAACATACTTTGCGCCCTTTGCGTTGCCTGCGCCACCAACTTTTACTTCTCTGTAAGTCTTGCCGTCGATTGCGTTTGTACGCTCTGTAACGCGGGCGGTATCGCAAAGCATATCTAAAGTATTGCCCGTGAAAGTCATAATGCCCGCTTTAAGGGTTGCTTCTTCCTCGGTAATAATAGACTTTGCAACTTTGCCCATATCGTCTTTTGCTTCGTAAAATTCGGGGCTATACTCTAATTCTGCCCCGCCGCTGATGTACGCGAATTTGTTACTATCGGTACAAAAGTCTTCGGGGTTGGGAATAATCTGACCTTTTGTAAAGGTAGATACGTGAAGATAGCCCGACCCTAAAATAATTCTTTCTGCTACGCTCATTTGGTTTTACCCCTTTCTTTTTAATCTGTGATTTTCTCAACAATAGAAAAATCAAAAGCCGTTTGTGTCATGTTTTCGTCACGAATGAAGTTTTGCGCCTTGACAAAATCAACGTCGAATAATACCGCCTTTTGAAAAGCCTTTATCTTTTCTTCATCTGCTGCGCTTATGCGTCTATCGGTATAAAATTCAAACGACGCTTCGGTTGTCTTTATTCTTACGCGTTCGTCCGTTCCCGTGTACCTTTCTATACGCTGATAGCATATAAACGGTAATGTCGGGGCGGGGTTCTGCTTCGTGACCGTAAATTCGTTTTCGGCGATTGGATAGCCCAACGCCGCCGCCCTTGCGACAAGTTCGTCGAATGTTGGCATTGTTTAAGCCCCCTTTCAACCATTGTTTGCACTTTCTACAACTCTTTTAACGATTGTTTCCGCTTTGCGGTCAAGTTCTTCAAGGGTTGGTTTCCAATGTTCAAACGCCCGTGTTCTGCTGCCGCTGCGCGTCAAATGTCCGTGTTCAAGAAGATGTGTTATTTGATAGTGCTTTTTGTTGTGTATCGTGTAACTTTCCGCGCCCGTGGCGGTTACGGCGTTCTTTCGCTGCGTTACCGCAAAGCCTTTTGAATATTTACCCGTCCTATCGTGGTACGGGTGCGTGCTTTGTAGTTTTGCAACGCCTGCTTCTGCAAGTTCTTTGTAAGCGGCGTTTAATCCCTCGACAATATCTTGATTGTATGCTTCAAGTTGCTTTTGCAATTCTGCCGAAAGTTGGTCGTAACCAATATTAACTACCATTGCCCGCCCTTTCTGCCGTATATAGTTCGGTCTTATCGTCGCGCCGTGCGCCGTAAGTTCGGTAAATCGAAAGACGCTTGCCGTTATACTCAACTTCTTCTTCGCCGCTATATTCTGCCGCCCAAACGGTAAATTTATATTCGGCTTTCATGCCGTTTTGCCCTGCCGCTTCAAATTCGTCACGACCCACGGGGTCAACGGTTGCGAAAACTTGCGTTTTAACGTCTTTGTCTGCGCTTTCTCCGACGCTAACTAAAGTAATAAGTGCGTCCATAACTTCGCCCCCTTAATCGCCGTTTTGATTGTCGCCCCCGTCGCCGCCGTCGCCGCCGTCGCCGCTTGGTGTCGGTTCGGGTTCGGGTGTTGGTTCGGGGTCTTCATCTTCGGGCGCGTCGGTGTTGAAATACTTTAAGTCGCCTTTTATCTTTGTCAAGACCATGTTGTAAACGCCGATAAGCGTTTCGTAATTGTCCGCGATACTGTAATTTGCTTTCACGTAAGACAAAACGGCTTCAATGATAAGCGGGTCTTTGGGCGTGGTAAGCCATGAAGATTTAACGCCGATACGCTCTAAATCTGTTAAAGCCGTGTCGATAAGTCTTTGTACGTCGTCGTCAAGACTATCGGTTGCGCTTTTCCTCACTCTTAACTTTGCCGCGCTTAATAGTTCCGCTTTTGTCATTTTAGCCGTTACCTTGCCTTTCGTTTATTACTTGGCGTTGTCTTCCGCGCCCTTATCGGACGCGGTTGACTTCTTGCCGCCTTTCTTCTTTGTTGTTTCTGCGGGCTTGCTTGCCCCTAATGCTACCGCCATATTAACGCCCCTTTCTACTCTGCGCCCTGCAATACAAGGTCGCGAAGTGATAGTGTTACGCTTGACGTTACGCCGCTTTTAACTGCCGTAAATTCGACGGTCTGTTTAGCGGGGTCGGTTACTCTTGTGACCAAGATACCGTCGCTATCAAGTGTTACTTCGCCGTGCTTACCGCCGTGTAACTTTGCTTTGATGCTATCGGCGGTCGGGTGTGTTGCGTGCAATACTAAATAATTGCCGCTCTGTTCTTCTTCGTCGCCCGAAAAGCCCGTGTAACCCGTTACGTATTTAAGCGTTCCCGTTACGGTGTCTTTCCCGTTCACTTTAACGCCCTGCTGCAAATCTCCGATAACCTTACCTAAAAGGTCGGTATCGGCTGCAACGTCTACGTCAACGGACGGGCTAATTAAAAAGACCCCTTTTTTACACGGATAAAGCCGTTATGCGCTGCAACTGCGCCGCCGACAAACGCGCTTGCTCTGTAAGCAATCTGACCCGTTGCAAACTTAAAGTCTTCGGATTTACGCGCGTCAATGTCGCTAAATACTGCCAACTCAAAGTTTTCAAGTACGCCGTAAGCCATGCAATAAGCGTTTGCGCTTGTTGCTGCTGCGGAAAGTGCTGCGCACGCTGAATTGATGATGAAAGGCACGCCGTCAATAGTTCCGCTATTGCCGTTGTTTACGATTGTGTAAACCTTTCTGCCTAAATCGTCACGAAGAAGCGCGAAAGCCTTTAAGTCTGCCTTATTAAGAATAAGGGTTGCTACTGCTTCAACGTCTTCGTCGCCGCCGTATGAATAAATGATATTGTCAAGTGTTGTTTCGTCGATAGAGGCAACTGAAATATCTGTGTCGCGGTCGATAACGTCGTCGGTTGCGCTTGCGGGATTGAAGAAGATACCCTTAATATTTCCCGTTGTGCCGTCGCCGTTGATAATCTGACGTGTGATAATGCGGCGAATAGCGCGTGTTACGCTGCTTTCAACAACGCCGTCATAATCTGCATTTGGCAACTTAACCATTTCTTCGGGTTCTTCGGTGTATGCGGTTACTTTCTGCTTCTCGATAGTAACGTAACCGAAAGCGGGTTCGTTGCTTGCGTAACTGCCGCCCTCTGATGTTCCCATTTCGCCGCCGTTGCCGTAAGACTTAACAAAGCCCCTTGTGTAAGTTTCGCCACCGTTAAGCGGTACGGCTTTAACTCTGTCAATAAGGCTTGAAACGTCGTTGAAAGTTTCCTTAACGTCGTTTGCGGTATGTGTTACGGGTGCGGTCTGTGATACGCTCAAAGAAGCGTTTACGCCGCGGGCAATGTTCTTTGCTGCAAACTTTACGCCCTTGCCTGCCTTAACTGCTGCGCCACGCTCTGCAAAAGCCTTTACCTTGCCTTTTGCTTCTTCTGTTTCGCCCTCTTTGCCGTCGTCGCCGTCGCCGTCTTCGGGGTCTGCTACTGCTGCAAGCCCTGCCAACTTTGCGCGGTTCTTTGCGTCGGCGATAATTGCCTTTGCATCTTCTACCTCTGCAACGATTGCGTCAAGTGCTTCGCCCTCGGCGGTTTCGCCCTGCTTTGCAAGTGCCGCAATGTGCTTTTCAAGTTCTTTTACGCTCATCTTGATAAGTTCATCGTGTTTCATTTGGTTTTACCCCTTTCTTTTTACTGTGAAATGATTGATAAATAACTACGTTTGATTGCGTCGCGGGTCTTCGCGTTTTCTTTCGCTTTCTTTTCCGCTTCGCGCTTTGCCATTGCTTCGTCTTTCGACTTTGCAAATAGCCCTTTTGGTACTTTTGTTTGGTCGGCGCGGTTCATATAATCGCCCACGGCTGCGGCTACTTCTACCGCGTCGGTAACTTCAACGTCAAAATACTTTGCCGCTTCGTCGCCGCTTAACCATGTTTCGGCGTTCATAAGTTCCGCGATTGTTTCCGCGGTTACGCCCTCTTTTAAGTGCTTGCCGTATATGTTCAACATACCGACCGCGATTTCGTCCAAATCGTCCGCCATTTTACGAAGTTCGGCGGCGTTGCCCTCGCCATAACTCCATGGGTTGTGTATCATCAAAAAGGCGTTTGACGGGATTTTAGGCGGTTCGCTGCCTGCAAACGCTATTACCGACGCTATACTTCCCGCTAAACCGTCAACATAGATTTGCACTTTGTTTTTTGTCGCGTGTCTTTGTATCATGTTGTATATTGCAATACCCGCAAATACCGACCCGCCGCCCGAATTGATGTAGATATTTAGGTCTTTGCCCGCTTGTGCGGTTAAAAAGTCCTTTACCGCGTTCGGGTATTGGTCTTCATCTTGCCACGCTCCCCACCAATCCGAAACAATATCGCCGTAAAAGTAAAGGTCGGCTTGCTTGTCTGTTTCGTTCTTGATTTCAAAACAATTTAGGATTTTTGGCACGTTTTACACCCCCTTTCTTTCGCTTTTCTGCGTCGGAATATATAAAAATGCGCTTACATTCTGTTTAAGTCGGGCGGTGTTTGCGCTCTGCCCGTCGGCGTTGTCTTTGTCGCTATCGTCTGCCGCTTCGCCAATCTGATATTGCGATTGCTCGTCGGCTTTAACGTAGTTTAGCGATACCATGCGCACGTCGCCGTCTTCTATCGGTTCGAAATACATCATTTCGCGATATTCGTTAATTGTGATAATGCCGCGGTCGAATAACTGCGACCCCAAATTAACGCGGGTTTGTAATGTGGCATACTGTAAGCGGTTAGCCGTGAAGATGATTTTGTTACCGAAACCGCGTTCACGTTCTGAAAGAAGTTTGAACGTAAATTCAAGCGATAATTGTATCGCTATCGGTTCAATAACGGCTTCATAAAAGGCGTTCCACTCACTTTCACTATATGACGAATTGAGTATCTTTTCGTTGATGTTGTAATATCTATACACGTTTTCACGCAAGAAAGCGGATTGTGTGACGGGTATTTGCTGCGCGTGCTGCGTGATTTCGTGAAATTCCATACTACTATCAAGCCCCGCAATGCCGCCGTCGTTCCCTGCGTTCATGTAAGCGTTCTGAAAGTCTTTTACTTTCTGCTTCAAGTCTTCATCGTCTGAAAAGTTGTTATATTTCAAATAGCCTTTAAGGTTTGCGCTATTCTTTACGGTGTTGCGCAAACTTTCGCCCGTGGTGTCAAGAAGTTCAAGCGTTGTTTTTAACTGCGTTTCGGGCGAAGTTCCCAAAAAACGCTTTTTGTCGTAACGTGCTTTCAAGTGAATAACGGATTGATACGGCAATGTGTATTCTTTGCCGTCGTAATCCCAAACAAAGCGAAAATAAATTTGCCTTGCGTCTTCGTCTTCCCAAATTCTGAAAGAACGGGTTGTTATTGGTACTATGCTTTGCACGCGTGTAAAGTCGTCATTGTAGAAAATGACCGCAAAAGCGTTTGACTTATACACAAGGTCGCTTGCCATTTTGTAAAGACCGTCAAACGGTGTAATTTCGGGCGACCAACGAAGCGACAAAAGCCGCGACAAATAGTCGTCTTTGTACTTTAGCCCGCTGCCGTCGTATCTAATGACTTGCGGCGACAACTTGCCTAAATTCTGCCCGATACAATGGGCGATTGCTCCGACTACATCACTTTCGTAAAGGTCGCTTGACGCTTGATATTCTCCACGGAACGCGAAGACGGGCATATATTTATATTTTCGGATATTAAGCAAATCGCGAATAATTCCCACGCTATCGCGCCCCCTTTCTTTTCCACATTCTACCCACATATTACACAATAAAAACGGCAAATTGTACCAATGTTTTACAATGGCGCAATCTGCCGTTAGTCCGCTTGTTTACTACGTTTTCGGTCGGTTTTGTAATTGCCGCCCGATTTCGTCGTGATATTTCATTTTGACCGCCAACGCGTCGAATACTGCGACCGCGCCGTCGATGTGGGCGCGCTTTTCGATTTTTACGGGTTTCATTCTGCTATCGTTCAAGTTTATATCAACGGCGACGTTTAAGAAATGCGATTGCAATAAAGCATTGTCGCCGATGTTATATTTGCCGTCTTTTAAATCGCCCTCAAAACTATGTAATACGGGCGTTAAGTTTGTGCCTTGATAAACGTCGTCCATGTGAAAGCCGCAATCTTTCATTTCTTGCACTAAATATTGCGCGCTATATCTATCATAGCCAACTTTTAACGGCTTAATCTTGTAAATCTTTACCAAATCGAAAAACCATTTGTAAACGTCGTGATAATCAACGGCGTTATCGCCCGACAACTGCAAAAAGCCGCGTTCTTCAAAGATGTTATACGGCGTATTTTCTTCGTTGATTGCTATTTTGTAGCGTTCGCGCGGCATAAACATTTTGCAAATAATATAATTTACGTCGTCGCGTTCAATGATGATAGCCGCCGCCGTTAAGTCGGTCGTGCGTGAAAGGTCGATACCGCCGACGCAATAGCAACCCTTAAAGTCTTCAAGCGAAAGCGACACGGGGTCGCCCTGCTTGTCTTTTCCGACCGCCTTTTCAACGTCTGCGTATTCAAGCCACGCGACCGACGAATTTTGTTTGATGTTGCAATACTTCGTCAAAAACTCCGCTTTTTTCGACAACGACGCGCGGGCGATTGCGATTTGTTCTTGGTAAAATTCCCATGATACGGATATATCCAAATTCGGGTTTGACTTTTCAAGTTCTTCGCGACTATCCCATAATTCGGGGTCGTCGATGATGTAAAGGAACGGTAAAAGGCGGGTTTCGTTGCTGCGCCCTTTCAAAAACGCCGTTGCCCTGCGCATAAGTTCGTCAAAGATACCGTCGTTGATATACCCCGCCGTTGATGTTGATAAAATAACGGGTTGCCGCCTGCTGCCGATTGCGCTTGTCATAACTTCGTATTGCTTCAACCCTTGGTCGCCGCTCCACGCTTCCATTTCGTCGTTAAGCACGAAGTGCGGGTTAAAACCGTCCGACTTCTTGGAATTAAACGCAATCTTTTTTATCGTCGTGTTAAATTCCTTGATGTAAATATCGGCGCGGCGTTTCTTCGTGATACGGTCAAGTTCGTCTTCGCTTTGCACAATCTGATAAAACGCGTCAAAACATAATTCGGCTTGGTCTAACTTTGGGGCAAGGCAATAAAGTTTCGCGCCATATTCCCCGTCAATATATGCCATGTATGCCATGATAGCGGCGGCGAATAGTGTTTTGCCGTTCTTTCGTGCTACAAGTAAAAAGACCTCGCGAAATTGCCGATAGCCCGTCGCGGGGTCAAGTAGTCCAAAAATAGACGCAACTATGGCTTTTTGCCATAACTCCAACTTTAACAAGTCGCTTCGCCCCTCGGAATGGTGGCAAAAGTTTTCTATAAAGCGAATTGCCTTGTTTGCTTTCGCTCCGTCGTAGATGTAAACGCCCTTTTCAATCCCTGCCGTAAGAATTTTATAAATTGCTTTGATGTGCTTACCGACACGGACGCGCCCCGCCGTAATTTCTGCGTAGTAAAGCGATATGTAATTTTCATATTCTGCTTTTGGGGCTGCTGCTGCCCCTGCTGCCCGTTTTGCCATATTGTCTTATACTCCGTCACGCAAAGCCGCCAACGCTGACTTCGCTTTTTCTTCTTTGGGCGGCAAATACTCGATAAGTTTGTCGATGTTGCTTTGGTACGCCCTGCAATATTTATCATAAACCCCGACGGCGGGGTTTTCTTTTTCGTACTGCTGCTTGCCGTTTTCGACGCGGGATTTTAACCCGTCCGTCATAAGGCTTTCTTTTGCTTCTCTGATTGCGACCGCTTGGAACGCGATTTCTTCAACCTTGCGCGCAATCAACTTTTTCTTGCGGGTGTCTTTTATGCCCGCAAAGAAACGCGCTAACTTCTTGCGTTCTTCTTCAACCGCTTCTTCGGTCAAGATTTCGCCCGCGGCTTCGCGCTGCGCCCGCTTTAGAAGTGCCGCCCGTCTATCTTCGGGTATCTTGGCGAATATTTCCAAAAGTCCTTTTAATTCTTCCAATGTCGCGTTATCTGCTGCAACCTCTTTTGATTTCGCCGTATTTGTCGCCCGTTTTGGGGCGGTCTTTTTGGTTTTTTCTGCTGCCATTTTGACCCCCTTACGCGCACGCGCACGCGTAGGGTTTTTTTTAGGGCACTCCCTCGGTTCTTTTGCCGCCCTTATTTTGGGCGATACGGGGGGTGTATCTCCGCGTGGTTATGCGCAATATGTAATATTTTTGTTGTGTAATATGTTTTTATCAAAAAATATTTTGAAAAATAATTTTTGCTTCGGTTATACCTCAATAACCCGCCCGTGCTTGTCAAAACTGTATCGTTTTGCCTTGCTTTTGTGTTCTTTGTTGTGGTGTTCTTCACAAAGCAATTCAAGATTGTCGAAGCAAAGCGCGACGCTTGGGTCGTGTAAGTTGTCGGGCGTTATATATTCTTTGTGGTGTACTATAACCCCCGCGTTAATATCTTCAAGCCTGCGCCGCCCTGCTTCAAACTCACGGGCGCAACGTTCGCATTGTCCGCGCCGAAAGATGTAATACGCCTTGCGCGTCTTCTTCCATGCGGGCGAATTGTAAAAGTCTTTCGCGTACTCTTTCGCCATAACTAACCGCCCCCGCCTTTCTTTTTGTCCTCGACGATACCGAACGCCCGCGCAACGTAAAACAGATAACGACGGGCATAACCGTAAAACGTGTTGCGGCTACAATATGTTTCGCCGATGTATTCCCACGCAATACCGCTTATAATATTTTGCTTGACCTTTGCTAATAGTTCGTCGTCGATGTTTATATCCGCGTTTGCTTTCTCAACCGCTGCCGCTGCCTTTCTGTCAAACGCCGTTACTTGCTTTCGGTTCTTACGTGTGCGCTTATTATCAAGGCGCACTATCGCGCGGGCTATTCTCTTTTCGTCTTCGTCAAGATAATATCGCCCCAACTGCTGCAACCCCCTTTTAAAACGTTTCTTCTTGTGTGTCGGTGTATTTAGTCTTTACGCGTATGTCGTTATGTGCGTCGGTGTCGAACGCGTAAAGATACTTGCCCGACTTGATTGTAATACGTCCGAAATGATGTTCACTAACTGCTTTGATTGCACATAATACCGCTTGTAACTTTTCGGGGCTATTCTCAAAAACATTTTCAGCCCACGCGCCCGCCGCCTGCAATTTCATTTTGTGGGTTGCCTGCGCCTTTGCCTGCTCACAACTGCAAGTTTCGCTTGCCACATAGTCGGCGGCTTCTTCGTCTGACAAATCAAAGTTCTTTGCCGCGCTCAATACTTCAAGGCGTTCTACTGCGCGCGCCTGCCCGCAATACTTGCATACCCCGTAAATAATTTGTTCTTCGCTCATTGTGGTTTATCTCCTTTCATTCAATCCCGTACCATACGGGCGTATATATAAAAGCCGCCGTTAAATTGATTTGTGTAAATCGTCGCGTCAATAAAGCGTGCGCCTTTATATTTCTTTTCAAGATGGCTTTGAAGTTCTGCCGCGTCAAATGCCATTTTGCGAACGGTCGTTTTTCCAAACTTGGAATACGAACGCGTTACGGTTGGCTTCTTCAAACCTTTCGACGTTTTCCAACGCCTTTTATGTTTCGGGCGTTCTTCGCCCTTAATGTCTTTCGTGATGTATTTAATCAATCCCGTTATATGGGTGTCGGGGTCGGGCGCAAGTCTTTTTGTTTCGGTTCGGTCGCCGTGCTGCCATAAACTTTCTATTTCGTCGCGGTCGGTCGCTCCGTCGAATATCATGTGATGATGAACGCGAACGCCCTTTTGTGGGTCGTCGCTCCACTCCGTCACATAGATATATTTTAAATTGCCCTTGCCTTGCTTCTTTCGTCTGCGATTGACGCGGCGTATAAAATTACCGAATAGCCTTTCGGCTTCGTCAATGTCGGCGGGTTCTTCGCCCTGCCTATATGTGAACGTTCCCCACAAATCCCCCTTGCCGAAATTCGCGCTTGCTAATTGGTTTAAATATCGCTTTGCCCTTTTGTCGTTAAGGTTCTTTTGTGCGGGGCGGCTTTCTCTTTTTCTTTGGGTGCGTGGCATATCGTGACGGCTATTAAACGTTGGGTAAATATCAACTTCTATCATCTGCCCCGCTTCGGTCGTTGTGGTTCGATACCCTGCCCCCTTATGCTTTTTTGCTATCCTTTCGGCTTCTGCTTCTTCTAACTTTTCGCATTGCTCTTTATATGCTTCTTCGTAATCGTAGTTGTCATATTGCTTTTTATACACTCCGTCAACCCGCCTTTACTCTTTTCTATTCTCCACATATTACACAATATATATTTATCTATCCTTTATCATTTACATATTGCGTAATATATATTTATCTATTGCATATTGCATAATATTTACGGTTAGTTAATACCCATTACAAGGTCGTCTTAAATAGTTTCTTCTATATATAAGAAGAAACACTTTTAAACCTTGCGCGCCTGCTGCCCCTGCTGCGCTTCTAAATCGGCGCACGCTTTACTAAAGACGTGGGCAAAATCTGCGCCCGCTGCCGCGCGTTCTGCTGCCGTGTCGGGTTCTTTCTTATTAAATGTCGGAAATTCCCGCCCGCCGTTCAAAACGTCGCAAGCCCAAAATATACCGCTTATCGGTTTTACGCGCGTCATAATTTGCCCCCGTTCTTTAACATATCCAATACGCCCGCTTTGAAGTCGTCCGTAAGCGTAAGCGTCCACAAATGAAGATAACCGCAACGCCCGCATTGCCTTATTACTTTGAAATGTTCAAGCAATGTTTGTTCGGCGTAAGCGTCCATTGTGTGCCGCTTCTTGCAATGCGGGCAAGTCCACGACTTCGGCAAGCCCTTATTGACTAAATGGGTTTCGTCTTTCGGGTCAATATCGTCTTTTGTAACGGTAGTAACCCGCCCGTAAATCTGTTTATCTTCCATTGCTGCCCCCGTTCTTTTCTTCGCCTTTAAACATTATTCGCGCGTGAAATACAAGCCAACTAAAACTAACCGTTACCGTCTTTTCGAAATAACGCGGGTCGTCCGTGTGTATTTCGATAGTCGGTAATATGGTTATCCAATCTTTAAATATGTAGAAATTCTTTTTATAAAACTTCATCGTGGTTTACTTTCCTATTCTCTGCGCGTCGATATACGCGCTATATTCTTTTTCAAGTGCTACAATTTCGCGGCTATACTCTGACGTTGTAACGCCCTTTTCCCATAACTTCGCGGCGTTGCCTGCGCCCATGTTGTAAGCCATTAAAACTTTATGTACTTCATCTTCGCCGTAAGCGTTGAAAAGGTCGCGAAGAATGGAAACGCCCGCCGATACGTTGTCGTAAGTGTCAAACATATCGGTAAACCCGCGGTTTTCCATTTCTTCAAGGTTGCAATCGTTGATTTGCATATATCCGCTATCGCCCGTTGCGCTGCGTGCGTCCTTTGTAAATTCGCTTTCGTGTCCGATGATAGCCATAACGAAAGTAAAGGCGATACCGTTGTCGTTTGCGATTTCGAAAACGATACGTTGTTCGTCTTCGGGCATATCAACGGGCAAGACAACAAATTCTTGCGGCTTCGGTTCTTCTTCATCTGCTGCAACCGCGCCCAAATGTGCTTTTGAAAAAACGACGGTTTCGTCTTTGGCTTCGCCTGCCGCCGCTTCAAATCTTTCGGGGCTTGTTTCGATAACCTCGGTTTCGACCGTCATTTCTTCAACGGGGCTTGCGTATGCTTCGAATAGATGAACGCAAAGAAGTAACCCGCATAATATAAGAAGAAACGTTAATATTACGGCGATAACCGCAACGCCCGAATAAAAGCAACGTTTGCTATATGCCCGTTTGCCTTTTCTTTTAGTCTTCATACGGTAGGTTGTAATCATGTATTACCCCTTTCCCGATTTCCCTAAATCGTTCTTTTTCTTCTTTTGGCAAGCGGTTATATGTTTCGTCGTAATATATAATTGCTTGCAAATGCTGCGTTGTGGTTTCTTCGTACTTTTTAATCTTTTCGCGCAACTTCGCGTTTTCTTTCATAAGTGCAAGCGTGTTTTGTGCCATTTCTTCAAGGCGGGTTATCCCGTCTAAAAGCATTTTGCCCGCTATCTGCTCCGCTCTGCGCTGCGCGTCGTACTCCGTATAAATCTTTATTGTTTCTTCTTGTGCTATCATTGCCAAAATCCCGCCTTTCTGCTATAATAGCCGCGTGGTTTATTCGAAAAGCCGCCGTTTTGGTTTCCCGCCTTGCGGCGGCTTTTCTTATGCCTATTCTTCTAAAGCGTCGAAGTCGCAAACTTCTAATTTCGCGCTT
>JAEEGL015174867.1_pt1 | contig 12789 bp, 10 predicted proteins | sample 9134231 | NCBI WGS metagenome assembly JAEEGL01 (sample SAMN16246548, study PRJNA631951) | gut metagenome | biome: gut microbiome; feature: rumen; material: fiber-attached | host: Bos | place: Iran: Karaj | collected 2018-10 | reverse complement strand
CTTGCCCCAGCGTGCGGTCTCTTCGTCGCAGGCTTCCTGGATGGCCTTGAAGATCTTGTCGCTCAGCTCGAGCATCTCCTTCTGGCCGTTGGAGCGGAAGTTGATGGTGAAGGTGGCCTTCTTCACGATGGCGTGGATGGATGCGTAGCTGCCGCCGTAGAGGCCGGATACCGCATAGGTGGTCTTGGGCTCAGCGGGGACCTGGATGTCTGCGATCTTGGCGATGGCTCTGCCTGCGGCGTGGGCGGGATTTGCGATCTCGCCGAAGCTTCCGAAGGCGTGTCCGCCGATGCCGTAGAAGTTGATCTCGTAGGTCTGCATGCCGGTCGCTTCGTAGGTGATCTCGGAGAAGCCAGCTCCGTCGATGGAGACGGATGCCTGAAGCTCGGGATGGTTGCTCACATAGTAGTCCATGCCGCCGAAGGCTCCCATGCCTTCCTCTTCAACAGTGCCGACGAAGTGTATGTCGCCCTTGGGCTGAATACCGGCTTCCTTGATGGCTCTGATGACGGAGAGCACGGATACGCAGCCTCTGGTGTCGTCTACGATGCCGGGGCAGTAGATCCAGCCGTTCTCTCTCCTGATCTCGAGCTTGGTGTCGAGGGGGAAGACGGTATCCATGTGGCCTTCGACCAGGGTGGTCTTGCCGCCGCCGGTTCCTCTCATTATGCCCACGGCGTTTCCGTGCTCGTCGACGCGGCAGTCTTCGAGGCCGTATTCCTTGAAGAGTTCGACCATTCTGGCGGCTTTTTTCTCTTCGTGGAAGGTGGGGGCGGGGATGAGGGTCAGCTCGATCTGCCTCTGGATGATGTACTCGTTGTCATCGACCATGAACTGCAGGGCCTTTTTGACCTTGGGATCGGCGGTCAGAGCGTTGAGGGTGTTCTGTACCTTGGGGGATACTTCGTATGCCATTTCGTTCTCCTTATCTTTGATAAAGCATTAAATGATAACAAAAACTAGTGAATGGATTACCCGGCGCCGTGAAAGGGCCGGTTCCGCCCTTACTATATCAAAAACTGCAGGATCCTACAAGGGGAGGACTTGACAGGATAACACGCAGCCCGCTTCATATTATGCGATTTACCCCGAAGGCTAAAGCGTGTATAATATATGCTGAAAATTACAGTTGAAGTTGGACAGGAGGACATATATATGTTCAGAGAGATCGTACGATTCAAGCAGGCCATTCCCAGGGAGGAATGCATCGAGATCCTTAAAAATGAACCACGCGGGGTGCTTTCTGTGCTCGGCGACGACGAATATCCTTACGGAATGCCCATAAACCAGTATTACAGCGAGGAAGACGGAAAGATCTATTTCCACGGCGGCATGTCGGGGCACAAGATAGACGCCATGAGGAAGCATGACAAAGCATCGTTCTGCGTAATGAACAGCGGAGAGCATGTGGACGGCCAGTGGTTCCTGACCTTTAAGAGCGTCATAGTATTCGGCCGAATCGAATTTATAGACGATCATGAAAAGCTGCTGGATATAAGCAGAAAACTGAGCTACAAGTTCACCAAAGACGAGGAATACATCAACGGGGAGCTGCTTCATTCGGGTCCCAGGACTCTGATGTTCGCTCTTGTGCCCGAGCATATAACCGGAAAGAGAGTCACCGAAAAATAAAAATGACTTATGTTATAGGGGATATACACGGGGAATACGGCCAGCTTAAAGACCTTATGGCTGAGATGGATCCCGGTCCCGAAGATACCGTTTATGTGCTGGGAGACGTAGTCGACAGGGGGCCGGAACCCATAGAGGCGCTTAAATACCTCATGGCCCGTGACAACATGGTCCTGATAGCCGGCAACCACGAGCTCATGGCCCTTCAGTGCATGAAGTTCCTGCTCAAGGATATAAACGAAGAGAACATTGCGTCCGTCACCGAACTGGATATGCGGCTGCTGGCCGACTGGAGGATCAACGGCTGCGATACGACTCTTAAAGGCTTTAAAAAGCTCGATCCTGCCGAAAGGCGGGAGATACTGGAATACATGGCCGACGCTGATACTTACGAAGACATAAGAGTTGACGGCAGGCGGTATGTTCTGGTCCACGCGGGTCTGGGAGGCTTCAGGCCCGAAAAGCCGCTGCGGGATTACAGCCTTGACGAACTGGTCTGGTTTTCAGCCGACTACGGCCGCAGATACTTTGAGGACGCGACTCTTGTGACCGGCCATACGCCGACCCAGCTCATAAAGGGCTTTGAAGATCCGGGCAGGGTATACATCAAGAACGGGCATATCGCTCTGGACTGCGGCGCCTGCTTTGAGGGCGGTCGTCTTGCCGGTATATGCCTTGATACCGGCAAAGTATATTATTCGCGCTGAGATATTACGCAATCTGCAGAAGGTGTGGATTATGAAGAAGTTTTTATCGACAGTTTTGGCTCTTTGCCTGATAATGGGACTCGCTCCCGCCGCGCTGGCGGAGGACAGCGGGGAAGTGCACAGGATAGTGCTTAACACAAAGGAAGAGGGAGGGATATGCATCCCCGAGGCTTTCATTGACGGCAAACCGGTCGAGTACTTTGAGTATGTCTGGCATGCTGACCCCTCGCAGGTCCACGAGGACGTCAAAAACAGCCCGGCGGAGTACTTCACCGGTGATAAGCCCGATACCGGCGCTGCGGCATACATAGCCCGGGACATAGAATACTGGCCTTTGCTGGATACTTCCGGCCTGGTCGAGCAGAGCTACGACAAAAATGTTGAGTGGTGCTATTACTATACCGCCGAGGAGTATTCAGACTACATCTTTGCGACCCTGCCCATAATAGGAAGTGAAAGGGCCGACTGGATGATGCACAGCCCGGAGGAAGCGTATAAGAATCCGGTGCTTCACATCACCAGACCGGGGACCTACGAGATCTCGGGCAAGTGGCAGGGCCAGATCAACATAGACCTGGGCGACGAGGACGAGACCTTCACCGATGAGAACGCCAGGGTGACCCTCATACTCAACGGCGTCGAGGCTGAATGCACGGTGGCTCCGGTCCTGATCTTCAAGAGCGCCTACGAGTGCGACAACACCTGGGAAGAGATGAAAGAGTACAGCCCGACCGTCGACACTTCTGCCGCCGGGGCCAACCTGATCATAGCCGACGGCAGCGTCAATGAGCTTAGAGGGGCCAATGTCTACCGCATGCTTAAGACAAAGTACAAGGATCCCTCAAAGCAGAAATTCGGCCATTCGACTGTACAGAAGAAGGCCAGAAAGATAGACGGGGCGGTATACTCCTACGTTTCTATGAATATAGACGGGCAGAAAAGAGGGGACGGCGTACTCAATATATACGCGAAGTACGAGGGTCTCGATTCGGAACTCCATCTGACGGTAAACGGAGGACGGCTCAACATCTTCTCCGACGACGACGGCGTAAATGTCAACGAAGATAACGTTTCCGTGTTTACGGTAAACGGAGGCCGGATCCACGTACTCGCCGGTCTGGGATACGACGGGGACGGCATAGATTCCAACGGCTACGCAGTCATCAACGGGGGCACCGTCATATCCGCCGCCAATCCCAGGGTCGATTCAGGTCTTGATTCTCCCCTTGGAACCTTCATCAACGGAGGTACGGTAGTCGCTCTCGGTTCCAACATGGACTATGCTGCTTTCGACGATTACGCGGAGTCCGGCCAGGCGACATTCAACCTGAGATGCGCAAATATGAAAAATGACGACGACGCAATAATAGTTACCGACAGCGGGGGCAAGGTGTTATTTGCCTACGATCCTGACAAAGATGAAGTGATCTCAGCTCTCAAGAGGCAATACAGGGGCGCCATTATTTCCGATCCGAATATTCTTATCGGAAATCATTGCAATCTTTACATCGGAGGCACGGTAGCCGGCACCGAGACCGAAGGCATTTATGACATTGCAACGGTCAGCAGTCTCAACGGCTCCAAACTCCAGTGCTACGATGTGAACGAGACGCTCAAGACCCACAGCTTCTACGGCAGAAAATCCGATAAGAAGCTGTACAGCATCGATTTTTCCACGGAAAAGAAGGTGAACAATTTTTCGGGAGTGATCGATTGGGACGGCTCCAAACCCATGCAGGAGGAGGCCGCCGAAGCCCAGACCTTTGGCTTTAAGGACGTTTCGCCCAATGACTGGTTTTATGAGGACGTACAGTTTGCCTACGATACGGGCCTTATGGAGGGAAGCTCCAAGACCGCATTCGATCCGAAGAAGGCTGCAACCAGGGCGATGATCGTCACCATGCTGCACCGCCTGGAGGGAAGTCCCCTGACCGAGGCAGAGCAGCCCTTCAGCGATGTTTCGGAGGATTCGTACTATCGGATGGCCGTCGTCTGGGCAGCCGAGAACGGGATAATCGACGGCTACGGCGACTGGACCTTCAGACCGGGGACAGAGATCACCAGAGAGCAGCTGGCGGCAATAATGTACCGCTATGCGGCCTGCAAGGGCTATGATCTAAGCGCCGCCGGAGATCTTTCCGCCTTCTCCGACAGCAAAGAAATCAGTTCTTATGCTGAGGAAGCCATGAGCTGGGCCAACGGGACCGGCCTCATCAACGGGCACAGCGACATCGTGATCGCTCCAAAAGGCACCACTCTGCGCTGCCAGGCAGCAGCCGTATTCCGCAGGTTCGCCGAAAAATTCATGGAGGACGAACTGAACTGATAAGCGCCGGCATGCCGTTTTGTGAAGATAAATTCTTTTGACAGCTGCCGCAATTTGTGTATAATACAATTTGCGCAAAAAGTTGAACGGTATGCTGAGATTTTTAAAAGCCCAAAAACTATATATCATAGCATTCGCACTGCTTCTCGCTTTAATACTGGTCTTTTCGTCGGCCTGCGGAAATTCGAAGGAGGATCCCTCTCAGAAAGCAGCCGCCGTCGATGCGGCTCCCAAAGCCGTCAAAAGCGACGGAGTCATGACCTACGAGGAATACAGAGCTGCTGAGATAGGCGATGACGTTGTCATAGAGACCTACGTTCAGGCGGCTCAGGCCTGGTGGAACGACAGCATAGTGCTGTACACCTGCGACGAAGACGGGGCATACTTCATATACAATCTTGCCTGCACCGAGGAAGAAGCCGAAAAGCTGGTTCCGGGACAGAAGATAAAGGTCAGCGGTACCAAGGCCGAGTGGTTCGGCGAGATAGAGGTAGCCGACGCCACCTTCGAGTTCGAAGAGGGCAGTTATATAGCGGAGCCTCTCGACGCGACCGAGATACTGGGTACTGCCTACCTGGAAGCACAAAGGGACAGATTCGTATCGATCAAGGGCCTGACCGTCGAAGCAATGGACGAGAGCGGAACAGCATTCTACTACGGCTGGGACAACTCGCAGAGCCCGGGCACCGACTCAGACCTGTATTTCAAGGTATCAAAGGGCACTCAGGAGTTCATATTCGTAGTCGAGTATTACCTCTGCAACGAAGAGAGCGAGGTCTACAAAGCGGTCAGAAAGCTTGAAGTCGGTCAGGTCATAGATGTCGAGTGCTTCCTCTACTGGTACAACGGGGTCCAGCCCCATGTGACCAAAGTGACGCTGTCACAGTAAAATATTAAGATATATAATTTCAAAAAGCGCTTCGGCGCTTTTTGTTTTGTTTCGCTTCCACTACCAATTTTCTCCGCTTTGTGGTATAAGTGTACTTGTTGTATTATGTCCGGAGGATATATGAGCAGTATACTGAAGAACAAAGCGTATTTGTATATAACCGAGTTCTTTTCGGGAGTCTCTGTCATGGCCGTGGAGCTGGCCGCTTCAAGGCTCATGGCCCCGTATTTCAGCTCCTCCCAGATAGTTTACACCATCATTATCGGAACGGTCATGATCGCCATGGCCCTGGGCAACGTCTACGGAGGAAAGACCGCTGACAGGAATCCGGATCCTGCCGTATTATACCGCCGCATGCTCATCGCGGGAGCATGGATAGCCGCCATCCCCTTTATAGGAAGATATCTTATACTGGCCATATCCGCGGTCCTCATACTCACTGTCAATACCAATTTTCTGGTCATCGCGGCCTTCGTATCATGCATGCTGATCTTCGTCTTCCCCCTGTTTCTTCTTGGTACGGTTACACCGTCCCTGGTCAGATACATCATGGAAAACGCCGAAGAAAGCGGGGAAATAGTCGGAAGGCTGGGTGCTTACAACACCATAGGAAGCATTATAGGTACTTTTCTTCCGACCTTTGTGACCATCCCCGCCGTCGGCACGGCAGCGACCTTTATCATATTTTCGGGAATACTCATAGTCATAGCTTCAGCCTATTTCATAAGCATTAAAAGGATACCCAAAGCTCTTATCGTTACGGTCGTGGTTTTCCTCATCTGCGCGATACTGGGCACCGGCGTGTCTTTCGCTTTCTGGGATAACGGACTGGCCTACGAGGGCGAATCGGTGTACAACTACCTGCAGGTCAGCGAGTCAGAAGACAGGGTCGTGCTTTCCACCAACGTGCTTTTCGGAGTCCAGTCGGTGAGGATGAAGACCGACGAGCTGACTGGCATGTACTACGACTACGCACTTGCTGCTCCCGCCATGGCTCTGTCGGGAAGGGAAGGAGACGGACCTCTCAGTATACTGATACTCGGCAACGGCACCGGAACCTTTGCGACACAGTGCGCCCGCTTTTACCCGGGATGTATCATCGAAGGAGTCGAGATAGACGGCAAGATATCGAGGCTGGCCTACGATTACTTCGATATGTCTGAAGACGTCAGCCTCTTCGAGTACGACGGCAGGGCATATCTGCAGGCTTCCGAAGGCCGCTATGACGTAATAATGGTCGACGCCTACCAGGACATCACCATTCCTTTTCAGATGAGCAGCATCGAGTTTTTCGGCCTTGTGAGGGACCATCTCAACCCGGGAGGGATAATGGTAGTAAACATGAATATGTATTCCGACGGCGAGGGCTCGATAAACCAGTATCTCAGCGACACCATACTCAGCTGCTTCAGAAACGCGGCGACCGTCGACGTGCCGGGAAATTCCAACAGGGAGCTCTTCGCCTGCGTTTCCGAGGATCCGATCGGGCTTCTGAAGAGCTTTGAACGCGAAGGCTGCGGGGAGATGCTCTCCGAGCAGCTTGACAGGATAGAAAACGGCCTTGCGCCATGTAAAGCCAGCGGCAAAGACCTCATCCTGACCGACGACAAGGCTCCCGTGGAGGTTCTGGGCATGTCGATGATAGACCGGCTCATAAGCGACGAGATCGCCTATTACAAGGATATATACCGCAGGGAAGGCCTTAAGGCCGTAATTCAGTCTGTGCTTTAGGAGGCCGTCATGGGTATGAGCGAGACCGTCACAGGCAGCGGCTGGCGCCTGATAAAGGGAGGACAGGGGCCTCTGGTCATCATAGGAGACTCGCACGAAAGGGACGGATACGCCGAAGCTATCGTGAAAGAGTGCGAAGCTCTGGGCGCCGGGGGTCTTGATCTCATGGTCTTTGAGGTCGGGGACTGGGACAGGGACTTTTCCCCCTGGCCCGCAAGAGGCATGGACGAGGATCATCCTCTGGGAGACGGAGGGCCGTCTACCCTTGCAAGGCTCGAAAGCGAGATAGTTCCTTTAGCAAAGAAGGAGCTTGGCGATGTGCCTTTGATCATAGGAGGCTATTCGCTGGCAGGGCTCTTCGCACTTTGGAGCTTTTTCGAGAGCGAGGCTTTCGAAGGAGCGGTGTGCTGTTCAGGATCATTATGGATGGACGGCTGGATGCCCTACATGGAAGAGCATAAGGCCAACAGACCGGGCTGTGTTTACCTTTCCCTGGGCGGAAAGGAGGAGAAGAGTCCCCATCCGCTTCTAAAGACCATAGGCGACTGCACAAGAAGGGCAGACGCGATCCTCTCAAAGGATCCTCTCCTTTACGCCGAAAAGCTCGAGATGAACAAGGGAGGCCACTTCGCGGATTCCGCCAAAAGGCTTGCCAAGGGCATAGTCTGGGCCCTTTCCGCCATCGAAAAGCAGCATAAAAAGACCGGTTTGTAATGCGTTCAACGCTTAAGATATACAGGAGGTATTTATGACACAGCTTGAAGAGATAAAAGGCTACGTTGAGAAATACAGGGAGCAGACCCTGGATATCGCCAAAAAGGTCTGGGAATACGCAGAGCTTCCCTTTGACGAGCACAAGTCGGCGGCTCTCTTCAAAGAGGCCCTGACCGCCCGGGGATTTGAGATCACCGACTGTCTGGCGGGCATACCAACGGCTTTCCTCGCCAAATACAAGGTCGGAAGCGGAAAGCCCGTATTCGGTCTGCTGGCCGAGTACGACGCCCTCGATACCCTCAGCCAGGAAGCCGGCCTCACAGTCAGAAAACCCGTTAAGGAAGGGGCTCCCGGCCACGGCTGCGGCCATAACCTGCTGGGCGCGGGCTGCTACGGCGCCGCTCTAGCGGCGAGAGATTATCTCATTGACCACGGACTCGACGGAACCGTCATCTTCTTCGGCTGCCCGGCTGAAGAGGGAGCCGGCTCCAAGCAGTTCATAGCCAGAGAAGGCTGGTTCGACGATGTTGACTTCTGCTATACCTGGCATCCCTCCACTCACAACGAAGTCGGCAATACCGGCAGCGTCGCAATAATGGGAGCCAACTTCAGCTTTGAGGGAATAGCATCCCACGCGGGCGGTTCTCCGCATCTGGGCCGCTCGGCCCTCGACGCCGCCGAGCTCATGAATATAGGCGTCCAGTTCCTGAGAGAACACATGATAGACCAGGCCAGGGTCCATTACGCCTTCACCAACGCCGGAGGCACCGCCCCCAACGTGGTCCAGGATCACGCTTCCATGAAGTACGAGGTGAGGGCTCCCCACGTGAGCCAGATGAAGGAGCTGTTCGACAGGGTTGTCCACATAGCCAGAGGCGCCGCTGAGATGACCGAGACAAAGATGAACTATGAGATCACCATGGCCTTCTCCGATTACATAGGGAACCCCGCTCTATCCGAGATGCTTTCCGACTGCATGGAGAAGTTCGGACCTCCGGTCTGGGATGATGCCGACTACGAGATGGCGAGGAATATGCTCGGAAGCTACAACGAGGCGACTCTCAAAAGCATTAAGGACTCATTCGCCGAAGAATTCGGCGCTGACAGAGTGGATGAGATCCTTGAAAAGCCTCTGCACAGCGGACTCAACACCTACGAGAGGGTGAAGAACCCCGTTTACAGGTCCGGCTCCACCGACGTGGGCGACGTGGCGTACGCGACTCCGACCACCACCCTGAACATCGCCACCAGCTGCCTGGGCAACGTGGGACACAGCTGGCAGAACACCAGCTTCTGCGGTTCGCAGATAGGCATGAAGGGAATGCTGAGGGCTGCCGAGGTCATGGCCCTGGCCTGCGTAAGGACTGCCGCCGACCCTGCTCTCATCGAAAAGGCAAAGAAGGAGCTTTACGAAAAGAACGGCGGACACTATACCTGTCCGCTTCCCGACAGCGTGCTTCCGCCCGTAGGCAAGTATTAACGTAATTAATTTACGGTAAATATAGCTGAATTTTTATTTGTTTATAAACTGTACTTTATTATATTGTCATATCCTGCAAGAAATACTTACAGGACAGACCAAAATGGAGGATCAAAATGTCATACTCATTGCCCTTAAGCTCCGGCTTTACCGGGGCCAGAAACCGCAGCCAGTTCCTCACTCCGATGTCGGGAATGTGCTCCTTCTGCACCGAGGAATGCGCCGGAACCTGCGAGATCGCCATGGCGGCGGTTCTCGGAATGCAGACCGTTTACCCCATGACCACCGGCTCCAACCAGATCGCCGGCGAGAAAGACTATCCCCTCGACTGGTCCTGCTTCAACATCAACGGCAGGGTCTTCGGAGCGCAGGGCACAGGCGCCAACTTTGAGGACGCCGAGATATACAATGTGAAGCTCGAGACCTCCTACGGCAAAGATCATCCCGTAAAGATGGCTCTTCCCATCGTGCTTCCTGCCCTGATCAAGCTCAACTGGAAGGACTACTTCGGCGGAGCCGCCATGGCCGGAGTCAGCTGCATGGTCGGAGAAGACGCCAAGAGCAAGGACCCCAAGCTCGTGCGCGAGAACGGCAGGATCACCGAGTTCCCCTTCCTCGGAGAGATCATCGAGAGCTTCAGCAGGTATTACAGAGGCTACGGACAGATAGTCGTACAGTCCAACACAGAAGACGATATGCAGGGCGTTCCCGAAATGACGCTCAAATACGGGGGCAAGGCAATTGAATTCAAGTTCGGTCAGTCCGCCAAGGGCACCCAGCCGGTGAACAGGCTTTCCGGCATAGAGCAGGCAAGATCCCGCAAGCAGGCCGGAAACCTTGTAAAGCCCGATCCCGACGATCCCGCCGTTATCAAGGCCTGGGAAGAGGGCGTCTGCCCCAATTTCTATCAGTATTCGAGGCTTCCCCAGTGGACCGAGGAATATCTGGTGAAGAGGATCGCAGAGCTCAAGCAGATGGGCGCCGAGAACATAAGCTTCAAGATGGCCGGATTCGACCCCGCCGACATCGAAAAAGTCATGCGCATGGCTTCCGCCTGCGGCGTTGACCTGATCACCTTCGACGGCGCCGGCGGCGGCAGCGGCTACAGCCCCTGCCACATGATGAACGAGTGGGGCTTCCCGGCTGTTATGCTTGAGGCCCACGTGGTAAAGATCGCTGAAAAGCTCAGGGCTGAGGGCCTGGAGCTGCCCGCTCTCGTTATGACCGGCGGCTACGCGACCGAAGATCAGGTCTTTAAGTCCCTCGCCATGGGCAGCGGAAATATAGCCGCTGTAGGCCTCTGCAGGGCCGGAATGGCGGCGGCAATGACCGGAAAGGCTGTTGGAGACGCGATCAAGGCCGGCAAGACTCCCGCGCTCTTCGCCAAGTACGGCAATACCGTAGAGGAAGTCTTCGGCGATCTGGCCGACCTCAGGGCCATCTACGGCAAGGAAGCCAACGGCTTCTCAACCGGCGCCATAGGCGTTTTCTCCTACCTCAACAAGATAGGCTTCGGCCTGCAGCACTTCGCCGCCCTTAACCGCAAGTTCGATATAAGGCTCCTCGGCCGCGAAGACCTCATACCCCTCACCGCCGACGCCCGCGACATCCTCAAGTAAGCCATGGAGTTTATCCGCATAGTCCCCGCGGGGGACAGGGCGCTGCTGGCTCAGCTGGAGCAGAAGATCAGCGAGGATATCAACGACAGGGTGAGAGCCCTGATGGAAGCCCTTAATGCTTCCGTCTCCGAAGGGATAGTCGAGATGATACCCTCGTACTGTTCGCTGCTGGTCTTCTACGACCCTCTTAAGCTCAGCTACAGCGAGCTAAAGGATGAGGTCTTAAGAGCTGCGGCGCTTGAAAAGGAAGGGGAGAAGCCTCCCCAAAGGCTGCTCCGCATACCCTGCTGCTACGGGTCCCACTTCGGCCTCGACTTAAATGACATGGAAGGCCTCACAGGCCTTTCGAAGGATGAGATCGTCGCCATCCACAGCGGCACCGATTACCGGGTGTACATGCTTGGTTTTCTGCCGGGTTTCGTCTACCTTGGAGGCCTCGACAAGCGCATAAACGCTCCGAGGCTCACAACTCCCAGGGTAGGCATACCAAGGGGCTCAGTCGCCATAGGAGGAGCTCAGACCGGGGTCTATCCCCTGAGATCTCCGGGAGGCTGGCGCATAATCGGCGCGACTCCCGTGGAATTCTTCGACCCTTCAAGAGATGAGCCGGTGCTCTGCAAAGCCGGAGATCTTATACGCTTTGAGCCTGTTACTGCCTGCGATTTCTACGACATAAGGCAGGAGATGCTCAAAGGCCGCTACGAAGTAAGGATCACGGAGGCGGATGATGGGAATTAAAGTCATCATCGCGGGCGCCCTGACCACGGTCCAGGATATGGGCAGGACAGGCTATCAGCAGTTCGGCATACCGGTCTGCGGAGTCATGGATCAAAGGGCTGCCGCCGCTGCCAACAGGCTGTGCAAAAATGACGAAAACGCCGCAGTTCTTGAAATGACACTGCTCGGAGGCTCTTTCCGCTTTGAAGAAGACGCGCTCATCGCCCTCACCGGGGCTGACATGGAGCCTCTGCTCAACGGGGAAGCTGTCCCAAGGTACAGGCCCGTGTTTGCAAAGGCAGGTTCCACTCTTGAGCTGGGAATGGCTAGGAAGGGCTGCAGGGCATATCTGGCTGTCTTCGGCGGCATAGACGTCCCGGTCGTCATGGGCAGCAGGTCGACAGATCTGAAGAGCGGCACCGGAGGCTTTAATGGGAGAAAACTCGCATCCGGCGACACCGTGCCGTACAAGCCTTTCACAGGCGATCTGAGCGCGTTTCGGGGTCTTCCCGAGCCGGAGCCCGGCTTTCCGTCAAAGGCCCGCATAAGGGCTGTGGGAGGCCCCCAGGAGGATGCCTTTACCGAAGACGGCCTTAATGCTTTCTACGGCGGAGAGTACCGCCTGACCGACAAGTGCGACCGCATGGGTTACAGGCTCGAAGGAGAAACGATAGAGACTGCCTGCGGTTCGGATATAATATCCGACGGCATAGCCTTCGGCTCGGTACAGGTCCCAAGCTCCGGCAAACCCATAATACTGATGGCCGACAGGCAGACCGCGGGGGGCTACGCCAAAATAGCCACCGTTTGTTCCTTCGATCTTCCGGTGCTTGCCCAGCTCAAGCCGGGAGACACCGTTACTTTTGAAAGGATAAGTGTAGAAGACGCCCAAAAACTGATAAGGCAGGGCGCAGGAACGGAGGTTTAATCATGTACAGAGTTGATCTTAACAGCGATCTGGGCGAAAGCTTCGG
>JAEEGL014524881.1_pt1 | contig 12789 bp, 10 predicted proteins | sample 9134231 | NCBI WGS metagenome assembly JAEEGL01 (sample SAMN16246548, study PRJNA631951) | gut metagenome | biome: gut microbiome; feature: rumen; material: fiber-attached | host: Bos | place: Iran: Karaj | collected 2018-10 | reverse complement strand
GGAAATACATAGAGAAGGACTCCGCCCTCGAGAGAAGGTTCCAGCCCATCAAGGTGGACGAGCCCTCGGTCAGCGACACCGTGAAGATACTGGCCGGGATCAAGAAATACTACGAAGACTACCACGGCGTGAAGATCAGCGACTCGGTGCTCGAGACTGCCGCCTTCCTCGCCGAGAGATACATAACCGACAGGTTCCTGCCGGACAAGGCCATAGACCTTATGGACGAGGCGGCCTCCCATATCTCCGTGCACTCGCCGGAGATCAACGAGCGCCACTCCCTGGCCGACAGGAAGGTGGTCATAGAAAAGGCCATGAACGAGCTGGAGACCCAGATAAACAGCCAGGACACCTCCAAGCTCACGTCCGCCCAGGTGGAGGAGAGGTACAGGAACCTTTCCGAACTGAAGGCTGAGGAGATGAGGATCGACAGCAGGCTGGCGGAACTGGACGAGCTCTGCGAGAAGGTGACCATGCAGGACAGCGATCTCGCGGACGTCATCGAGATCTGGACCGGCATCCCCGCCTCCACCATCGCGGCCAGCGACTACGAGAGGCTCGAAGGCCTGGAGTCCAGGTTAAAGGAGAGACTTGTGGGGCAGGACGAGGCGGTGTCCGCAGTGGCCCGGGCGGTCCGCAGGGCAAGGACCGGCGTCTCCTACAAGAGAAAGCCCGTGTCCTTCATATTCGCGGGACCCACCGGCGTTGGCAAGACGGAGCTCGTGAAGCTCCTGGCGGACGACCTGTTCTCCACCCCCGAGACCCTCATAAGGCTCGACATGAGCGAATACATGGACAAGTTCTCGGTCTCGAGGATCGTGGGATCCCCTCCGGGATACGTTGGCTACGACGACGCGGGACAGCTGACCGAGAAGATCAGGAGAAGGCCCTATTCGGTCATCCTGTTCGACGAGATAGAGAAAGCCCATCCCGACGTCATGAACATTCTGCTCCAGATTCTGGACGACGGCATAATCACGGACTCCCACGGCAAGCAGGTGGACTTCTGCAACACCATCATAGTGATGACCACCAACGCCGGCAGCACCTACGCCCAGAACAAGCCCGGGTTCGCCACGAGCCCCAAGGCCATGTTCGAGGACAAGACCAAGAAGGCCCTTGAGGAGTTCCTGCGCCCCGAGTTCCTGAACCGGGTGGACGAGATCATAACCTTCAACCCCCTGTCGAAGGAGAACTTCCGGGGCATCGCCAGGATCATGCTGGGCGATCTTGCTTCGGTGCTGGCAAAGAAGGGCATCGTGGCCGAGTTCACGGACGAATGCGCCGCCTACGTGGCGGAGCAGTCCTATTCCGAGAAATACGGCGCCCGCAATATGAGAAGGTTCATACAGCTCAACATAGAGGACAAACTGGCAGAGAAGCTGGTACAGGTGAGGGGCGACCTTTCAGAGGTCACCATAGACAGCGACGGCACATCGGTCATCCTGAGATAGGCCGCCGGCCGTTTCACCGTCACCCAAAGTGAAATCTTACAGGACATTTTATTGGAAATCTTACAGGACATTTACAGGACATTTTCCGTTACATTGTGACATCACAGAAGGAATAGAGAACAGCGATGAAATACAGGAATTCATGGCATCTTATGAGCAGCGACCGCGTCATAGAGGCATTCATGACCGATATGTACAGGGGGCTGTCATCCGATGAGGCCGAACTGCGCCGCAGGCGCTTCGGCAGCAACGACATATGGCATGTCGCCGCCACGTCGGTGAAGAATGTCATACTGGATTCCGTATTCGACATGGCTGTTCTTCTTCTTTTCATATCGTTCATCATCGCGGCCCTGTTCGAGAGGAACACCGGGACCGTGCTCATGGCGGTGGTCCTGGTGGCGGGGTTCGCCATACACATGCTGGTGCGCTTCACGTCGGTCAGGATCATCGAGAACAGCGAGGAATCCAAGATCCCCACGGCCACGGTCCTGCGGGACGGCAGGATCAAATGCGTGTCGGCCCGGGACCTGGTCCCCGGTGACATCGTGTTCATAGAGGCCGGGGAGACCGTGCCCTGCGACGGGCGGGTGGTGTCGGACTACGATGCCACGGTCAGCGAGAAGAACGTCACGGGCAACAAGGGGCACATACACAAGTTCGACACGGTCATCACCACCGACGGCGACACCGTGGTCCCCTGCGAGTTCCGCTCCAACATGCTGTTCGCGGGATCCGTGCTCATTTCCGGAGCCGCAAGGATCGTGGCCACGGGCTGCGGCAAAAGATCCCTCGTGGTATCAAGCCGCGGCAGCATAGACGTCAGCGACCACAGGACGGTCTCATACGTGGAGAGCGCGTCCAGGTTCGGAAGATACCTGAGCCTGGCGGTCATAGCCGTGTCCCTCATACTGCTGGTCGTGACCATATTCACGGTGGGGATCACAAGCGGCATCAACGTGCTGCTGTCCCTGCTCATAGCGGCAGGCGTCTCGGCGGGCAACCTCCTGAGGGACGCTGCGGTCATGGCCATGGCGGTGTCCATAAGAAGAGCGGGGAAACTGATGGGCAGGGACGACGAGACCAGCCTCCGGTTCAGGGATCTTGAAAAGATAAAGAACGTTTCCGACACGGACTATTTCGTGGTCTGCGGATCCGAGTTCTACAGGTCGGGGAACGTTGAGATAGTGAGCAGCAGATACAAGGACTTCCCGGCCTCCGTGGAGAACGGGGAAGAGGAAAAGGCCGGCGAGGAAAAGACCGGCGCCGAAAAAACCGGTGCGGAAAAGACCGCCGGGGACGCTGAGGCGGATCCCGTCCGGCCTCCCGTGATACCCGGACAGTCGAAGGATCTGGAGAAGCTGCTTGAGCTGGCCAGCCTCGCCACCATGGCGGGAAAGACCGGGCTCACCACAGACCGCGGATTCGCCAGGCTTTCGGCAAACGGCTCCGTTGTGGAGCGCTCCTGCGCCTACTACAGGCGCGTGACCGGGCGGGACATACTGCCGGAGTGCGGCGTCCTGGACCATGCCGAGAGCGCGGCGGAGCTCAGGGGGAAGCTGGACACCTCCATCGTCACGGACGCCGGGCGGATGTTCGCCGTCACCTGCGGCGAGATCGGTGACGTGCTGGAGTGCTGCGGATACGTGGATCTCGGAAAGGGCCCGGAGCCCTTCCCGAAGGATCTGATAGACCGCCTCAGGGAAAGATGCGCAGAGCTCGGGAAGTATTCGTCAAGGATCCTCGGCGTCTGCATGAAGGACGTGAACTACCAGAGGATAGACAGGCCGGCGCTGCTGAACCAGTACATGGTGTTCGTGGGTTACTTCGCCGTGGCCAGGGAGCCCGAGAAAGCCGGTGCCTGCGAAGCCGACGACTATCTCGGAAGGCTCGGGAAGTCGGGCGTGTCGGCGGTGATCCTTTCTGAGGAGCCGGTGGCCGGCTACGGTGAGACCAGGCTTTCCTCGAAGAGCGACCCCGTGAAGGTGGTGCGCCTCGCGGACTACGACGACCTGGACCCGGAGAGCTGCGGCGGGGAGCCGTACATCATAGACTGCTCCGGATACAACGACAACTACACGAGGAACGTGTTCCTCTCCGCATTCAAGAAGATAAGGGAAAAGGCTGCCGACGCCTCCGAGTTCGACGAGGAGGTCAGCATGACCGTGGCCGGGGCCGCGGGCACCGGCACCCCGTCCCTCGCCCAGGCCGACGCGGCCCTGGTCATAGACAACATAGGATACCGCAACCTGCCCGACGCCGTGGGGAGGGCCGCTTCGGCGGTGATATCCACCGACCGGAAGAAGGCGGTCAGCGGCTACGGCGGGTTCATAGGATCCGTGGAGACGGTCTCGGTGGCAAGGCATATAATCGGGGCCATAGAGTCCTCGAAGAGATACATCCTGGCTTCCCATACGGCGAAGCTGGTGTTCATGGTGTTCTGCCTCATATGTGACTACACGGCGGTGATACCCCTGTTCATACTGACCTGGGGCGTCATCGCGGACTGGCTGTACGTGCTGGCGACGGCCTTCTCCTTCAGGGCGGAGCACATATTCAGAAAGACATCCGGCAGAAAGACCGAATCGGTGGCGGTGCCCCTGCTCCTGGGACTGGTGTGGGGCGCCCTGCCTCCGCTGACGGCGGTCCTGGCCGGCCGGGCCTCGGGATCCCAGATAGCCTCCGTGCTCTCCACCGGGCTCTCAGGATCCCTCATATATTCGAATACGCTCATACTGGGCCTGTGCGTCTCCGTTGCCCTGCTCATAAGAGCCGGGAACGTGAGCTTCAGGCGCCTCAGCGCCACCCAGGCCGCGGTGTACGCGGCGGCCGTCATCATATCACTCGTGACCGCCTTCGCGGGCAACGGCCTGCCGGGCCTGTGGATCCTGTGCGGGATCGCAGCAGGCGGCGCCATGATCATGATCCCGGTGATCCTGTGGATCAGGGCTGTCAGGGGGAAGAGGCCCTGTTCGACGCTCTCGAGACATTCATAAAGTCTTAATTAAAGAGATCATACTGGAAGGAGGAAGACTGATTGGACACACAGCAGAGAAAAGGACTTGACAGATATCTGTCAAAAGCGGACGTGTTCGCCATGGCCCTGGGCGTAATGGTGGGGTGGGGCGCCTTCGTCATGCCCGGCACCACGTTCCTGCCGGTGGCGGGGCCGGCCGGCACCCTCATATCACTGGCCCTGGGCACCGCCGTCATGCTGGTCATAGCGTACAACTTCTCCTATCTCATGAGGCGTAACCCCCAGACCGGAGGAGTCTATTCCTACACGAAACAGGCTTTCGGCCGGGACCACGCGTTCCTTTCGTCCTGGTTCCTGTGCCTTTCATACCTCACCATCGTCTTCCTCAACGGCACGGCTCTTTTCATCGTCGTGAGGACGGTGCTCAACGGGGTGGCGGCGCCTGAGCTCCACTACAATATCGCCGGGAACGAGATATATCTCGTGGAAGTGCTGATCTCCCTGGCTGCCTTCGCGGGGATCGGACTGCTGTTCATATTCGCGAAGAAGTTTCTGCAGAGGCTCTTCACGGTCCTTTCCTTCGTGATGCTGGCGGGAGTGCTTGCGGTGGCCGTGATCTGCATACCTCACGTCACGGGCGGCAGCTGGAGCCCCTCCTTCGGCACCATGGGACTGAACCCCGCCTATGCCGTGCTGACCCTCGTGATCCTGGCCCCCTGGGCCTTCGTGGGATTCGAGACCGTGTCTTTCGACACGGCCCACTTCAGGTTCCACGTGAAAAAGACGAGTGGGATACTGTTCCTCGCCATTGCAGCGGCCCTCGTCTTATACGGCGCCATGGCCGTCGTCGGCATATCCTTCGTGCCCGACGGATACGCGGACTGGGGCGCGTATCTCGCCGATCTTGAGAACCTCAGCGGTACGGTCTCCGTCCCCACGTTCCGGGCAGCCGCGGAATACATGGGCACGCCCGGGCTGGTCATCATCGCCGTCGCGGCCCTGGCCGCAATCTTCACCGGCATAATCGGGGCGTACCGCGCCGCCATGAGGGTCCTTTCCACCATGGCGGAGGACAGGATACTCTCCCCGAAGTTCACACAGACGAAATACAGCATAATCTTCATAATGATAATATCGGTGGTCCTGTCCCTCTTCGGTCGCAACACCCTGAACTGGTTCGTGGACCTGACCTCCTTCGGAGCCATAGTGGGCTTCGGATACACCTCCGCCGCCGCCTTCAAGGCGGGAAAGACGGAGGGCAGCCGGGCCGCGAAGATAACGGGCATGGCGGGGACCGTCATCTCGGTGATCTTCGGCATAGTGCAGCTGGTCCCCAGGCTGACGGCTATCGAGACCATGGGCAGCGAGGCCTTTCTTTTGCTGGCCCTCTGGTGCCTCCTGGGCTTCATATTCTATCTCAGGACCGTGAACGAGACCACCCTGGCCCAGTTCACGGGCATGTCCACCTCGGGCATCGTCCTGTTCTCGCTCCTTCTTTACTCCTCATTCATGTGGGCGGCCAAGCTCATAAGCGCGGGCGCTGACGAGGGGGTGAAGAGGACCCTCGCCTGGAGCGGCATCGTGCTGCTGGTGCTGGTGTTCGCCGGCCTGGCCATAATGATGTACATACAGAACCTGCTCCGGAAAAAGCACGAGATCAGCGAGAGGGAGAAGATCAGGGCCGTGGAGGGGAGCCTGGCCAAGAGCCGGTTCCTGTTCAACATGAGCCACGACATCCGGACCCCCATGAACGCCATCATGGGATACACGGACCTGGCAAGGAAGGAGGAGGATCCCTCAAAGACCAGGGATTATCTCGATAAGATAGACGCCTCCAGCCGCCATCTTCTGAACATCATAAACGACATCCTGGAGATGAGCCGCATAGAGAGCGGCAAACTGGAGCTGGAATACGTGCCCACGGACCTTCCGGCCCTGTTCGGGGACGTCCGGGACCTGTTCAGTGAACAGATGGAGCAGAAGAACATGGACTTCAGGGTCCATACAGAAGACCTTTCCCATACTCTCGTATGGTGCGATAGGAAGAACCTGACCCGGGTGCTGATGAACCTGGTCAGCAACGCCTACAAGTTCACCCCGGAAGGCGGGGAGATAGGCGTCTCGGTCAGCGAGGGCTCAGGCAGCGGTGACACGGTCCCCTACGAGATCAGGATCCGCGACACGGGCATCGGCATGTCGTCCGAGTTCGTCGAGAAGATGTTCAACGCCTTCGAGCGGGAGCGCACCAGCACCGACAGCGGAGTCGAGGGCACGGGCCTGGGACTGGCCATAACAAAGAGCATAGTGGACCTCATGGGCGGCACAATAGACGTGCTGACCTCCCCGGGATCCGGGACCGAGATCATCATCCGCATCGGACTGAAGCCCGCGGATGAGACCGCGGCGCCGGAAAGGGAGACCTCCGGTGAGGCTCCCGCCCCGGACTTCAGTGGGAAGAGGCTGCTCCTTGCCGAGGACAACGACATCAACATGGAGATCGCGAAGATGATCCTGGAACAGCTGGGGTTCGAGGTGGAGACCGCCCGGAACGGGAAAGAGGCGGTGGACGCCGTGGCATCCTCCGGCCCCGGGCACTTCGACTGCGTCATGATGGACATCCAGATGCCCGTCATGGACGGATACGAGGCGGCAAGGAAGATCCGCTCCCTCGGGGACGGGACCCTGGCCTCGGTGCCCATCGTGGCAATGACCGCTAACGCCTTCGCGGAGGACGTGCAGGCGGCGAAGGACGCGGGCATGCAGGCCCATGTGGCGAAGCCCGTGGACATCGGGATCCTGACCCGGACCCTGGCGGAGGTGCTGGGGAAGGGCGGAAACTGACATTTTTACCGTATATAGACAGAAATGTGCAAAAAATACGAATATTCAGTATCTGAACCCCCTACTTTGTTAAGCCAACCAGTTGAATTTGCGGGGGTTTTGAGATATAATTAATCGGTTTGAGAATCACCGACCGCGAAAGGAATAAAACATGGCTGAAAACAGCGAATGCACCCATGACTGTTCAACCTGTTCGGCCAACTGCTCATCGAGAGAACCGCAGTTCGACCCCCAGAACAGCCAGTCAGAAATAAAGCACGTAATAGGCGTGATCTCCGGCAAGGGCGGAGTAGGAAAGAGCATCGTGGCATCCATGCTGGCGGTGGTCCTGCAGAGGCGGGACAACAAGGTCGCCATCATGGACGCGGACATAACAGGGCCATCGATCCCGAAGGCCTTCGGGACCAACGGCACCATATATTCCGACGGCAACGACATGATCCCCCTTGAGACAAAGACCGGCATAAAGCTCATATCCCTGAATCCCCTGCTGGAAGAGGACGACGCCCCCGTGGTGTGGAGAGGCCCGGTCATCAACGGTACCGTGAAGCAGTTCTGGTCCGGCGTGGCCTGGGGCGACATAGACTACATGATCATCGACTGTCCCCCCGGCACCGGCGACGTGCCCCTCACCATATTCCAGTCCATAAAGCTGGACGGCATAATCGTCGTCACCACCCCACAGGACCTGGTGTCCATGATAGTGGGCAAGGCCATCAACATGGCCTCCATGATGAACATACCGGTCATAGGCCTGGTGGAGAACATGTCCTACGCGGTATGCCCCGACTGCGGCCGGGAGATAAAGGTCTTCGGCGATTCGAAGGCCGAGGCTGTGTGCGGACAGTACGGCCTTAAGCTCCTGGGCAGGATCCCCATGGATCCCCGCCTCTCGTCCCTGGTGGACAGGGGAGTGATAGAGCTCATGGAGAACGATTACATGGAAAACGCGGCCGACGAGGTCGAGAAAGCCTGCAATCAGTGATTGCGGAGACATAGATCAAAAAAGAAAAATCTGAAATCAACATATTCGGAGGAAGACAAAATGAAGAAACCCATGACATCCGTTCCGTTCAAAGGCACACCGGAGCAGAAGGCACAGCTCGACAAGCTCATCGAGGAGTACAGGGGCAAGGACGGCGCCATGATGCCCGTGCTTCAGGCAGCCCAGGATATTTACGGATATCTTCCCACGGAAGTGCAGCACTGGATCGCCGAGGGACTCGGAAAGCCCTTCTCGGAAGTATACGGCGTCGTCACTTTCTATTCCATGTTCCTTCTCAACCCGAAGGGCGAGCATCCGGTCAACGTATGCCTCGGCACCGCCTGCTACGTAAAGGGTTCCGGCAAGATCATGGACAAGCTCCAGGACGTGCTGGGCATCCCGGCCGGCGGTATCACCGAAGATCTCAAGTTCAGCCTTGACGCCACAAGATGCCTCGGCGCATGCGGACTTGCTCCCGTCATGACCGTCGGTGACGAAGTCTACGGAAGACTCGAGCCCTCCATGGTCGAAGGGATCATCAAGAAGTACAGATAACCAAATATTTTTTCTGAGGTAAAATGTCGATGAAGATCGGAGACATCAGGGAACTTCTGGACGCTGAACTGCTGTGCGGGGAAGACATGCTGGACGAGGAAGTCTACGCCGCCTGCGTCAGCGACCTTATGAGCGACGTCCTGGCATTCGTGAAGGACCAGGGTGTCCTTCTCACCGGACTCGTGAACCCCCAGGTCATACGCACGGCCAGCATGATGGACATGGTATGCATCGTGTTCGTCAGGAACAAGGCTCCCTCTGAGGAGATGATAGAGCTGGCGAGGGAGAGCGGCATCGCCGTCATGAGATCGGCAAACCGGGCATACGAAGCCAGCGGGATACTGTATTACGCAGGTCTCGGCCGCGAGGTGGAAGATGTCTGAGACCATCAGGCTCCACTATGACGTGGACGGCGAGAACTTCGAATCCGCCGGCCAGGCATCATACAGCGTGAAGAAGAGTCTTCGCCAGCTGGGCATGCCCCCCGAGATCATAAGAAAAGTGTCCATCGCCATGTACGAAGGCGAAGTCAACATGGTCATACACGCCAACGGCGGTGTGGCCGACGTTGAGGTGGACGACGACGCCATAACCATAATACTGAAGGACCAGGGCCCGGGCATCCCGGACATAGACCTCGCCATGCAGGAAGGGTATTCCACGGCGAAGGACCATATAAGGTCTCTGGGCTTCGGCGCCGGCATGGGTCTTCCGAATATGAAGAAATATACGGACGACATGAAGATCGACACGGTCCTGGGAGTCGGCACCACCATCACAATGAAAGTGAACCTGTAAAAATCCCCGGAAGGAGGACAGCCCCATGGCATACAATCACTCGGTGTCTCTTGAGCTTGAAAAGTGCAAGGGCTGCACCACCTGTCTCAAGCGCTGCCCCACGGAGGCCATAAGGATCCGGGACGGCCACGCCGTCATAAGCAAGGACAGATGCATAGACTGCGGGGAATGCATAAAGGTATGCCCCTACAAGGCGAAGAGATCCGTGAACGACGACCTGTCGGTCATAGAGAACTTCAGATATACCATAGCCCTGCCGGCCCCGTCCCTCTACGGCCAGTTCGACAACATGGAGAACATCGGCTATATCCTCAGGGGACTGAAGCAGATCGGCTTCGACGAGGTGTACGAAGTGGCCTGCGCCGCGGAGCTTGTATCCGCCTACACGAGGCAGTACCTCAAGAGGAAAGACATAAAGAAACCCATCATAAGCTCCGCATGCCCGGCGATAGTCAGGATGATCAGCATGAACTTCCCGTCCCTCTGCGACAACATCATGCCCATCCTGCCCCCGGTGGACATAGCGGCGCACCAGGCAAGGAAGAAGGCGAAGGAGGAGCATCCCGAGCTTTCCGACAGCGACATCGGGGTGGTGTTCATATCCCCGTGTCCCGCCAAGGTCAGCTACGTGAAGAACAACTTCGCGGGGGACCGGAACTACATAGACGCGGTGGTGTCCATCCGCGACGTGTACTTCAGGCTGGTCGACGTGATGAACAAGATGAAGGAAGAGCCCGAGGAGAGCACAGAGGCCGGCATGATCGGCATAGGCTGGGCCTCCACCGGCGGCGAATCAACCGCCACCTTCAACGAGCGCTATCTGGCGGCCGACGGCATAGAGAACTGCATCCGGGTGCTGGACCAGATAGACAACGAGGACATAAAGAACATAGACTTTGTGGAGCTGAACGCCTGCAACGGCGGATGCGTGGGCGGGGCCATGACCGTGGCCAACGCCTATATAGCCCAGGCAAGGCTCCAGACTCTCAAGAGATACCTGCCCGTATCCCCCAACAGGCCCGCGAGCCAGTGGATACCGGACGAGTTCTTCAACGAAAACGTGGTGGAATACCAGCCCTACAATCCGCTGTCCGAGGATTTCAGGACCGCGCGGCGCATGATGAAGGACATATATTCCATCGCCGAGAACCTTCCCATGATAGACTGCGGATCCTGCGGTGCACCCACCTGCATGGCCTTCGCGGAGGATATCGTGAAAGGGGAGGCCAACGCCGACGAATGCACGGTGATAATGAGGCAGCTGTTCCACGAGCAGCTGGCGAAATACAAGGAAAACTCCATCTTCGACAAGCTGAAGCCGAGAACGGAAAAGGGAGAAGACGGGGAATGATCCGGAACAGGGAAGGAGGACAGAGAGATGACGCTTGAAAAACTGGCCGGGAAGCTTGAGCTGACTGCCGTCACGGGCGACATATCCGGAAGGGAGTTCAACGGCGTATACGCCGGGGACTTTCTCAGCCGGGCCATGAGCCATGTCCACTTCGGGGAACTCTGGATCACCATAATGAACAACAGGAACGTCATCGCCGTGGCCAGCCTCACGGACTGCGCGGCGGTCATACTGGCGGAGGGAGTGGAGCTCCTTCCCGACGCCCTCGAGGCGGCGGAGGAGAACGATATAGTGATACTCTCATCCCCGAAATCCGTATACGAGCTGTGCGTCTCGGTGCACGAGGCCACGCTCCGGGACGAGTGAGACCGGGATGAACAGGTATTTCTGCGACCTCCACATACATTCATGCCTGTCCCCCTGCGGGGACCAGGACAGCACTCCCGCCAACATCGCCGGGATGGCTGCCCTGAACGGGCTGAACATAGTGGCTCTGACGGACCACAACACATCGAAGAACTGTCCCGCCTTCTTCGTCCACGCGAAGGCCCGGGGGCTGATCCCCGTGGCCGGCATGGAGCTGACCACCTCCGAGGACGTGCACGTCATATGCCTCTTCAGGACCCTTGAGGACGCCATGGAGTTCGATTCCTTCGTGGACGGCCGCAGGATAAAGGTGAAGAACAGGCCTGAGATCTTCGGGGACCAGTTCATAATGGACGAGAACGACGAGAAGTGCGGCGAGGACGGGTATCTGCTCATAAACGCCACGGACCTTTCCATAGACGAGGCCTTCGACGAAGTCGCGAAGCGAAACGGCGCCTGCTACCCGGCCCACATAGACCGGCAGGCAAACGGCATCGTGTCCACCCTGGGCACCTTTCCGGAAAGCCCCGCTTTCAGCTGCTACGAGCTGAACGATGACGGGAACGACGGGGAGTACAGGGAGAGGTTCCCGGTGCTCAGCGGACTCAGGAAAGTGGTGTCATCCGACGCCCACTACCTCTGGAACATATCCGAGGCGCAGTTCGCCATAGAGCTCGACGACGAGCCCTATTCGTCACAGCTGGTGAGGGACAGGCTCATAGACTACCTGCAGGGGAAGACCTCCCCGGAAACGGAGGGCCGGGAAAATGGATGAATTATCCCTCTACGTCCTCGACATAGTTATGAACTCCGTGAGAGCGGGGGCGAAAAACATAGAGATCCTCATAGACGAGGAAGGGGAATGGCTGACCTTCTCCGTTAAGGACGACGGGTGCGGCATGACGGAGGAGCAGGTGAAAAAGCTCTCCGATCCCTTCTTCACCACGAGAAAGACCAGGAAAGTGGGCCTGGGAGTGCCCTTCCTCAGGATGCTCGCCGAGATGACCGGCGGTTTCGTGGAGATAAAGTCCGTCCACGAGTCCGTGAGCGGGGAGCACGGCACCGAGCTTCTGGCGAAGTTCGGGAGGCACCACATAGATTTCATACCGGTGGGAGACCTGACGGGGACCGTCATGACCCTGATCCAGGGATCCCCTGACATCGATTTCGTCTACCGGCACAGAGGGGACGGATTCGACGTGAACCTTGACACAAGGGAGCTGAAGGCGGTGCTGGGGGATGACATATCCCTGGCGGAGCCCGAGGTCCTTGCGTGGATAAAGGACTATCTCAACGGCCAGTACAGCGGCGGCGAGGGCTGAGGCTCCGGCGCGGCTGAGGGAATAAATATGTAAAAAAATGCAATATGCAATAGAAAGGAAAATCTTATGAAGTCTCTTGAAGAATTGATGGCCATCAAGAACAAGATGCAGGACAAGGTGTCCGTGCGTACCGGTTCCGG
>JAEEGL012898164.1_pt1 | contig 12789 bp, 10 predicted proteins | sample 9134231 | NCBI WGS metagenome assembly JAEEGL01 (sample SAMN16246548, study PRJNA631951) | gut metagenome | biome: gut microbiome; feature: rumen; material: fiber-attached | host: Bos | place: Iran: Karaj | collected 2018-10 | reverse complement strand
CCCATCCAGGACGCGCTGGAGGGCATCACCCACTCCCTGTGCTCCCTGGAGTATGAGGCCCACCGGCCCCTGTACGACTGGGTGGTGTCCAACGTCTCCATCCCTTACCACAAGCCCCGTCAGATTGAGTTTGCCCGTCTCGGCATCAATTATACCGTCATGAGCAAGCGCAAGCTCCGCAAGCTGGTGGAGGAGGGCTACGTCTCCGGCTGGGACGATCCCCGCATGCCCACCCTCTGCGGCCTGAGACGGCGTGGTTACACCTCCGCCTCCATCCGCACTTTCTGTGAAAAGATCGGCGTTTCCAAGGTCGACTCCACCGTGGACTGGGCCCTACTGGAGAGCTGCCTGCGCGACGATCTCAACGCCAACGCCCGCCGCGTCATGGCGGTGCTGCGCCCCGTCAAGCTCACCGTCACCAACTACCCCGAGGGCGAGAGCGAACTGCTGGAGGTGGAGAACAATCCCCTGGATCCCGCGGCCGGGATGCGCAAGGTCTCCTTCTCCCGCCACCTGTGGGTCGAGCGGGACGACTTTATGGAGGTTCCCGCCCCCAAGTACAAGCGCCTCTATCCCGGCAACGAGGTGCGTCTCAAGGGTGCGTATCTTGTCACCTGCACCGGCTGCGTCAAGGACGCCCAGGGCAACGTGACCGAGATCCTCTGCGAGTATGACCCCCAGAGCCGCGGCGGCGACCCCGCCGACGGGCGCAAGGTCAAGGGCGCGACCATCCACTGGGTGGACGCCGCCACCGCCGCAGACGCCGAGGTCCGGGTATACGATTACCTCTTCTCCGATCCCGAGCCCGACGGTCCCGACAAGAACTTCCTGGACAACCTCAACCCCGAGAGTCTCACCGTTCTCACCGGCTGTAAGGTGGAGAAGTGCCTTGCCGAGATCCCCATGCCGGAGAAGGGCAAAAACTCTGAGAGCTTCCAGTTCATGCGCCAGGGGTACTTCTGTCTGGACAACCGCGACGCCGCCCCCGGCCACCTGGTCTTCAACCGCGCCGTAGCCCTCAAGGACAGCTTCAAGCGCTGATCGCGGAATCCGCGTAAAAAATGATATAAACTGCAAAAGAGCCTGTGACGACTGTCACGGGCTCTTTTCCATGTTTTCGCATTATATCTTGACAATCCGATAAACCATGTTAAACTGATAATGGTTATGGAAATAAAATTATGTAACCTTATCACAGGAGGTGCGTTTATGAAACGCTGTCTTTCTTTTTTCCTGGCAGCAGTCCTGTGCCTCTCACTCTGTGCCTGCGGCAGGCAGGAGAAGGAGCAGGTGCGGCAGGTCGAGGAGCTGATCCGGGCCATCGGAGAGGTGGACGCGGAGAGCGGGCCGCGCATTGAGGCGGCGGAGCAGGCCTACAACGCGCTGGAGGAAAAGCAGCAGCAGCAGATAGGCGGCGCCTTCTATCTCCCCCTGGCGCGAAAGGAGCTGGAAAAGCTGCTGGCCGAACAGGCCGAGCAGAAAGCCGCGGCTGAGGAAAAGGCGGCCAGGCAGAGCTATGAGCTCAGCGTCCAGGGCGACTGGGACGAGGCGGAGGATATTCTGGAGCAGATCGCCGAGAACGTGGACATGCTGGTGGGCTATCTCTACGAGGAGGCGGACATCCCCTTTGCCGATTTTGTGGAGAGTATGGAGATCCATGCCACGCTGCGTCTGCGCCCGAACCACACCTACAGCGTCTTTCTTGCGGGCGAGGATCTGGAGGTCACGCTGGCCGGCATGCACGAGGGGCTGATGCGCTATCTGGAGCACCTGTACCGCTACGCGCTCTGGAAGGAATACTGGGACAAGGGCTACCGGATCGACGACCCCTATGACGACGATGCCTGGCGGAGGAAGATGGGTGCGGCCTTCGGGGAGATCACCCCGGGCTTCTCCGGCATGAGTCTGGAGGAGGAGCTTTCTCTGAGCGCCGATGAGATCATCGGCAGCATCTACGAACTGCTGGCCTACACGGAGCTTGCCGGCGGGAATTATCAGGTCGAGGAGGGCAAGTTCTTCCTCTCGGACAGTCTGGACGACGCCGTAAAGGATGACAGCTATCTCACCTTTGAACTGGGCGACGACACACTGACGCTGACCGGGCAGCACGACTCCGACGCGCTGACCACGGAATTTCCCGTCACACTCGCGAGAAAGAACGCCGCCCCCGCGGCGTGAGAGAAACACAGCAAACTCCCTCCGGGATGATCCCGGAGGGAGTTTTTGTTTTTATTCCGGTTTGTACCTGATGGCGAGGATCAGGCCGGCCAACAGGGCCGCGGCCGACAGGGCCACCAGCAGCCAGTTCTGGCCGGTGATGGTGCTCTCCGTCTCTTCCGCCGCGGGTTCGCCCGGTGCGATCTCCTGGGTCGTCTGCCGGGCCTGCTCCTGTCTGCCGCCGGGCTGCCCGCCCATGGGCTGCGCAGAGCCCTCTTCGGGCGCGGCGCCGTCCTCGGGCATGGCCGGGGGCTCCGCCCCCTCCTCCATCCCTTCGGGAGGCGTGGGCATCTCGCCGGAGAAATCGGGCCGCTGGGGGCGTTCCCCGCTGCCGAAGTCGGGTCTGCCGCCAACTTCACCCTCCGGACGCTCCGGCCGTTCGGGCATGGCGCCGTCCGTGTTTTCAAAGCCCTGGAAATCTTCCCGGCGCTGCATGCCGCCCCAGTTCATGTTGCCGCCGAAACCGCCGCTTGCGGCATCGCCGTAGGAGGCAGAGACCTCGGTGAGGGTGATGGCCTCCACCTTGTCCCCGACAACCACAAGGTAGCTCTCTCCCAGCTTCAGCTCGGGGGTGGAGAGGGTCACAGAGGAGAAAGAGTTGGGCGCCTCATAACTCAAAAGCACGTTGCCCTGGCTGTCCTCCAGGCTGATGACGGTTCCCGCCGCGGCGCCGGAGGCGATATTGTAGAGGATGGAACACTGGGTGGAGTTCTCGTCAAAGCCCTCCGCCATGCCGTAGCTGCCGCAGGCCACCACGGTGCCGCCGCTGACGGTCATGGTGCCGCCGCTCTCGCTGCCGTAGTCCAGCGCGTTGTTGGAGCCGGAATTGACCATACTCACCCGGACAGTGCCGCCGGAGATCACGATGTCCCCATTGGAGTCAAGACCGTCGGCGTCGGTGCCGGTGTCGTTTGTCACCGTGACGCTGCCGCCGCTGATGTGGATCCAAGTCTCCTCCGTCTCGGTTTCCGTGCTCTGCTGCTCAGAACCGAACCCGCCGAACCCGCCGAAGCCAAAGCTGTTGCCGTTGGCGTTGAGCCCATCGTCGCCGGCATGGACATGGATCTCGCCGTCATATACGTCGATGGTGACCGCTTCAATGCCCTCATAGCAGTCCTGGATCTCGATGCTGCCGCCGGTGATCACAAAAGCGTTGTCCGCGTGGATGCCGTCGTTTGCCGCGGTCAGGGTGATATTGCCGCCGTTCATGACGAAATCGGTATCGGCGTGGATACCGTCATCGGTGGCGCTGATATTCAGGCTGCCGCCCGCGATGAGGATGTCCCCCACCGTGTGGATGCCGTCGTCCCCGCTCTCGATCTCCAGGGTGCCGGACTCGATGTAGAGCCCTCCCTCCAGGTGGTTGACCGCGAGACCATCGTCCCCGGCGTGGATTTGGATATTCGCCCCGCAGAGGTGCAGGGCCTCGTTTGCCCGCAGACCGTCGGCCGGGGCGGTGACGGTGATGGTGCCGCCGGTAATAATCAGGTCGTCGTTTGCGGAAATGCCGTGCTGATAGCCCGCCGTGACCGTGAGCGCGCCGTTGCCGTTGATGGTGAGATCATCGTGCGCGAAGATCACGCCGTCCGTGCCGTCGTCCAGGGCGGTCTGGGAATAGCTCTCCCCGCTGGCAAGGCTGTTTTCACTGCCCTCTGCCAGGGTCAGGAAGACCTTGTCCGCGTTGTCGACACGCAGGCACGCGTCGTCCGTGCAGGTGATGTCCACCCCGTCGAACAGCAGCCAGACCTTTGACGTGTTCTCGGCGTCCACGATGACGCTGCCGTCCGTGAGCGTGCCGCTGATCACATAGCGGCCCGCGCCGGTGATGATCACGTCCCCGTTGTAGGCATAGGCACCGCCGCCGTTTACAGCGGCAGTCTCCCCCTTCAGGGTAATCACGGTGGCGCCGTTGACAGACCAGTCGCCCGCCAGGTCGTTTGCCGTGAAGAAGGCGCTGCCGGAATAGCCCTCGGCATCCTCGTCCACGATGACCTGAATTCCCAGGCGCTCGCCGTTGATAAACAGGACGGTGACCGCCAGTGTCAGCAGCAGCACGACAACGCAGATGAAATCAAACAGTTTATGCGTTGACATGATGTGTATCCTCCGAAAGCCCGCTGTTTGCCGGCCAATGGGGCCGGCCGGGCCTTCTGTCTCAGCCCATGTAATCCCCGTTGTAGCTGACCAGCACCGCGCTCTGCACGCCCGGGATGCGGGAGAGGGTGTTGATAAAATCGGTGTCGTCGCCGCGCAGACGGACCTCCAGATTGATTTCCACCTCACCCCGCCGCGCGCTCTTGCTCTTGACGGAGCAGCGCTTGGTATGCTGCCGCAGGTATTCCACAGCCCGCTTCTCGCTCTCATGGCCGTCGCAGGTCAGCACCACGATATAGGGGTTGGACATATCCTTGTGGTTGGCGAAGATCAGGATGATGATGCCGATGAGCACACTGCCGAAGACAGCCAGGGGGATCATCCCCGCGGCCAGCACGATGCCGTCGGCAATGGCCCAGAACAGGAAGGCGCTGTCCAGCGCTTCCTTGATGGCGGTGCGGAAACGGACGATGGACAGGGCGCCCACCATACCGAGAGACAGCACCACGTTGGACGTGACCGCCAGGATCACCAGCGTGGTGATCATCGTCAGCGCCACCAGCGTGACGCCGAAGCTGGAGGAGTACATGACCCCCGCGTAGGTCTTCTTATAGATGAAGAAGATGAACAGGCCCAGGCCAAAGGCCAGCACCATGGCCAGCACCATATCCAGGACGCTGACGGCGCCCACGTTCTCCAGAAAGCTGGATTTGAAAATGTCATTGAAAGTCATAGCTGATGGTCTCCTTTGTTAACCGTAGATTCTGCACTGCGCGTATTTGGAAAAGGCGCCGGCCCGCCGGTTGGGCACCGAGACGGCGTCGCGGATGATCTCGGGCAGGTAGGCGTCCCACTTCACTTCCATCAGGATGGGGGAATTCCCGGCAGGGACAGTGACACAGTCCGGATTGAGAAAATCTGTACTCAACAGCCCTGTGCGGATATGGTGGTCAAAGGTCACCCGAACGTTGCCGGGGCCGTATATATAGGGCTCGCGGGTGTACTCCACGATGGTCTTGGGCCGCAGACCCTGGGTTTTCATCTTGCAGTAGAGCTCCTGAACCAGCGGTCTGTCGCTTTCCATCATCCAGTCCAGGTCTCCGTCCACGATCTTCTGGGCCTCCTCCGCGCTGAGCGCCGCCCCGAACTTGGTGCCGAGACCGTTGCGCCGGCTCTTCTTTTCCAGGCGGATAAGGGAGGTGTCCCCATTATAATAACGGATGCGGAATTTCTCCCGCATGTTGACGCCGTCAATTTTTTCCCTCAGCGCCTTGTCCGCGGCGTTGTCAAAATACAGGGAGCGGATTTGATACTGCCAGCCGATGGCATGCGGGTCAGGCCTGGCCACGGCCTGCAGGCGCTGCCGGATGCACAGCAGATCGGTATAGCTGATCTCAAACTTCCACTCATGCCGATATTGAAGCTCCATGTCTCATCACCTTTCAGGTCCCTTTTTGTTTCTGGATGCATCTTACCGCAGCAAGCTGAAAGAAAGCTTAAAAAGAGTATGATCATTTTGTTAATCATACTCTATTTTTCCTTCCCGCGCAACCACGGATTCTGCGGGGGCCAAGCTCCCGGTTTTTCAGGATCTTCCGCCGGCTGCTCTTTTGCAGCCAGTCCATTCAATAAGGGAACCGGCGGGGCCAAAGCCCCGCCGGTTTTCTCTTTCCGCTTGTGTTCAGCAGCCGCAATCACAGCCGCAGTCGCAGGGCTCGTCCCCGTGGCAGCCGGAGCAGCCCGCGCATCCGCCGGAGCAGCCGCCCTCCCCCATCAGGGGAAGCTGGCCGAGGATCAGCAGATCCGCCGCGTCGTCGGCAGAGCCGGCAAAGCCCGCGATGGGCACAATGCCCATGCTCAGCAGCGCGGCCTTGGCCTCGCCGCCCATGTTGCCGGAGATGACCGCGTCCACCTTTTCCTCGCGCATCAACTCCGCCATGGCCTGGTGGCCGTGCCGGTCGCCGGTCTCCACCAGCTTCTTGGTGCAGCGGTTCACGTCCGCCTCGGCATAGTCATAGATGGCAAAGAGCTTGGCGTGGCCGAAGTGCTCGCCGATCTCACCGTCCTGATAGGCAACCGCAATACGCATCTCAGACCTCCTTCTCGATCGCATCGATGAGGGGACTGACAAACTCGCCGGTGATGGACTCCACCTCGCCGGCGTCCACCATGGTGGCGTAGACCGGGTCGATGGGCAGCCGCACATAGTGGGGAATGTGGTACTGCCCGGCAAGCTCCTCAACCCGGCTCTCGCCGAAGATGGCGTGCTCCTTGCCGCAGTCGGGGCACTTGAAGTAGCTCATGTTCTCCACCAGGCCGATGACGGGCAGATGCATCAGCTCCGCCATGTGCACGGCCTTCTCCACAATCATGCCGACCAGATCCTGGGGCGAGGTGACGATAACGATGCCGTTGACCGGCAGGGACTGGAAGACCGTCAGCGGCACGTCGCCCGTTCCGGGAGGCATGTCGACAAACATATAGTCCACATCCTGCCACTGCACATCGGTCCAGAACTGGGTCACGGCGCCGGCGATGACGGGGCCGCGCCAGACCACGGGCTCAGTCTCATCCTCGAGGATGAGGTTCATGCTCATCAGCTGCAGCCCGGTGTGGGTGGTCACGGGGAGCAGGTACTCCTCGGTGCCCATGCAGTGCTCATGGATGCCGAAGGACTTGGGGATGGAGGGGCCGGTGATGTCCGCGTCGAGGATGGCGCAGTTGTGGCCTCGGCGCTGCATCTCGGAGGCCAGCAGGCTCGTCACCAGGGACTTGCCCACGCCGCCCTTGCCGCTGACAACCGCGATCACCTTTTTGACGCTGGCGCCTTCCCGCAGGGGCTTGCGGAAGCTCTCCGCCGTGCGCTCGGAACAGGTCTTGCCGCAGGTGGAGCAATCGTGTGTGCATTCGCTCATATCAATACAATCTGCCTTTCCAGTTTGATTTCGACTTTTCTATTATACCCGTTTTGCGCAAAGTGTCAAATCCTCATGTTGCGCAGCGCACGGATCAGGTACATGGCGGCAAGACCGGTGAACACACCGGTGAGCACACCCGAGACCGCGAGGATGGGCGCGTAGGCGAAAATGCCGGGGGTCTTCACCACCAGGGCGCAGGTCAGAAGCTGGCCCGCATTGTGGGCAAGCCCAGCCAGGGCCGAGACGATCCAGAGCTGCTTTTCGTCAAACAGGCCCACCGTCAGGCACATGACGAGCCAGGCGAGAAAGCCGCCCGCCGCGCTGAAGAGCAGCGTGGAAGGGCTACCGGCAAACATGGCGCCCATCAGCACCCGCACCAGCAGCACCGCCCCGGCCTCTTTTTTCCCCAGCAGCAGCATGGTCACCAGGGTGATGATGTTGGCAAGGCCCAGTTTCACGCCGGGGACTGGCACCGGCGCCGGGAGCTGATTTTCCACCACAAAGATCGTCAGCGCGATCGCCGTGAGCAGCGCCATCAGCGCGAGCTTCTTCGTCTTAGGCATCGAAGTCACCGCCTTCGATCTCGATCACCAGCCGGTGGGGCATGCAGACGATGGGGATCCCGCCGCCTGAAAGCTCTCCCATTTTCACGCAGATCTGATCGGGACAGTCGGCCTCGCTTACCGAGATGGCACCGGGCGCGACATGGACCGTGTTCCGGCCCCATGGGGTGTCAAACTGCAGGTCGTAGCTCTTCCGGACTTTTGAGAGGTCGATCCTTTCCATCACCTCTCCGTTGACCGAAATCACCGCCACCGTCCCGCCAGTGCCGCTCAGATGCCGGACCAGGAGCAGCCCGCCCAGAACCACCGCTGCAAAGATCAGAATCCACAGGATTGTTTTCTTTTTCATGCCGCTATTGTAGTTGACACGCTCCTGCTTGTCAATAAGCGGCCTTGTGTGGTAAAATAATATAGTTTTGATCTCTGTGGACGGGGAGGTGTTCTGCACGGAGGGTCTTGCCGACTATACGCTCGCCATGAGCAAATACGTTCTGATTCTGCTGTCGATCGCCATGATCGTCCGCTGCATCCGCTCCATGCTCTCCGAGCACTACGAGCCGGAGACCTGGGGCTATCTCCGCCACGGCGAGGATACCTTTACCCTCACCCACTGGGAGAACATCATCGGCCGCTCCATCAACGCGGATGTGCGCCTGGTGGACGCGGGCGTGAGCCGCGTGCACGCGGTGCTCCGCCGCGGCAACAAGGGCCACTGGCGCGTCTACGACATTTTTTCCAAGGGCGGCGTTTGGATCAAGACCGCGAAGGCCGGGCCCGCTGGGCTGCCGGTGCAGACCGGAGATGTGATCAACGTAGGCGGCCAGAAGCTCCGCTTCCGGGAGGTCACCCCGGACAAGCAGGAGAAGCTGGAGAAGAAGCGTACCGCCGCGGGTCACGGGGTCTCCCCCGCCGTCACACTGCTGGAGCTGACGGTGTTTGAGCTGTTTCTTCTGGGCCAGCACGCCATGTCCGCAAAGCCCGAGCATATCAAGGCCATCGCCGTGGCCTTTGTCGCTCTCATCGCCCTGCAGTGGGCCTGCTACTTTGCCATGCGGGTGGTGGAGCGCTCCGGCTTTGAGATCGAGACTCTGGCCTTTTTTCTCACAAGTCTCGGCCTCTCCGTTGCGGCCTCCTCCACGCCGGAGGATCTCTTGAAGCAGATCCTGCTGATCATCGCGGCGGTGGTTCTGTTTCTGCTGCTGGGGCTCTGGCTGAGAAAGCTGGAGCGTGCCACGGCCGCCCGCGCCACGGTGGCGATCCTCTCCATCGGGCTGATGCTGGTCAACATCCTCTTCAGCGACGCGGTGCTGGGCGCGAGAAACTGGCTGCAGTTTGCCGGCTTCTCCTTCCAGCCCTCAGAGCTTGTGAAGGTGGGCTACATCTATGTGGGTGCCTCCACGCTCGACCGGCTCTTCCGACGGAAAAATCTGTATCAGTTCATTTTTCTCTCCGCCTTCTTTGTCGTCTCTCTGGCCCTGATCGGGGACTTCGGTACGGCGCTGATCTTCTTTATCACCTTTCTTGTGATTTCATTTCTGCGCTCCGGCTCCATCGCAACGGTGCTGCTGGCCGTGGCCGGGGCGGGTATGGCGGGCTTCCTCGCCGTGAGTGTGCGGCCCTATGTGGCCAGACGTTTTGAGACCTGGGGCCATGTGTGGGACGACGTGTACGGTGCGGGCTTTCAGCAGTCCCGGGCCATGTCCGCCGCCGCCTCCGGCGGGCTCTACGGCAAGGGCGCCGGGGCCGGCTGGCTCAAGAGCATCTTTGCCGCCAATACCGACATGGTCTTTGCCATGATCTGCGAGGAACAGGGGCTCATCATCGGGGGCATCATGGTGCTGGCGGTACTGGTGCTGGCCTTCTTCGCCGTGCGCACCGCGCGGCAGGGCCGCTCTGCCTATTACTCCATCGCGGCCTGCGCCGCCATGAGCATGCTGCTGGCACAACTGGCCATGAACGTGTTCGGCTCGCTGGATATTCTCCCCTTCACCGGGGTCACCTTCCCCTTTGTCTCCCGCGGCGGCACATCGCTGCTCTGCTGCTGGATGCTGATGGCTTTTATCAAGAGCGCCGACAACCGCCGGGACGCGAGCTTTGCCGTTCGTCCCGCGACCTACGAGGAGGAAGAGGAGGAGCTCGACGAGAATCTCTCCGACTGGGAGGTGTGGCAGCCACGAAAAAAATAACCAATCGCGCCCTTTCGGTGCTGCTTCTCGCGGCCCTCGTGATCTGCGGAATGGCAGTCTATGTGATGCGCTATGTGGACCACGGCAAGGAGTGGGCCCTGTATTTCTCGCGGGCCAACTCCGGCTCCGTCGGGCAGATCATCGACCGCAACGGCATTACGCTCGCCTACTTCAACGGCACGGAAAACCATTTCTCCCCGGACCGCATCACGCGCGCTGCCAACTACCACGTCACGGGCGACTACTGGGGCCGCACCGGCACCGGCATCATCACCCGTTTCTGGGGCGATACCCAGACCTTCAGCCTTTTGACGGGCACCACCCGCTCGGAAGACAGACTGATGGAGCTCTGTATCGACGCGCGGCTCAACGACCAGATCTATCGCGCCCTCGGCGAAAACTCCACCGGCTGCATGCTGGTCTGCAACTACCGCACCGGGGAGCTGCTGGGTATGGTCTCCACCCCCTCGGTGGACCCCATTGACGGCAACAACAACCCGCGCGAAGGGGCCTATATCAACCGCTGCATCTCGGCCTCCTTCACCCCCGGCTCCATCTTCAAGCTCATCACCGCCGCGGCCGCCATTGAGAACCTGCGCAACCTGGACAGCCGCAGCTGGTACTGTGAGGACGGCATCAAAATCGCCGGAGTAGAGATCACCTGCATCGCCGACCACTATACGCAAAACTTTGAACAGGCCCTGGCCAACTCCTGCAACGTGGCTTTTTCCCAGATCGCCGTGGAGCTGGGCCAGAACCGTCTGATCCAGTACGTCACGGATTACGGCTTTCTTGACTCGCACGAACTCGACGGCATCCCCACCGCAAAGGGCAGCTACCCCACGGAGTTTGTGGGCGACCCGGAGACCGGCTGGTCCGGCATCGGCCAGTCCACGGACATGGTATGTCCCTTCTCCATGCTGCGCTTTCTCTGCGCCGTGGCAAACGGCGGTACCCTCATCGAGCCGCACATGATCCAGCGCAGCAAGGCCCCCGAGGTGAGCGTGCTGGTCAAGCCCTCCACCGCCGAGCGGCTGACCCAGCTCATGCGCAACAACGCTGTCACCCACTACAACGCCGACACGCTCTTCCCCGGCATGGCCATCTGCGCCAAGACCGGCACGGCGGAACTGGGCGACGGAGATTCCCACTCCTGGTTTGTGGGCTTCCTCGACGACGAGGAGCACCCCTACGCCTTCGTCACCCTGGTCGAGCGGGGCGGCTTTGGTCTGACCAAGGCCGGCGCCGCCACGAGCGAGGTGCTCAAGTGGGCTGTGGAAAACCTGGACGACTGATTTTTCACCAACAAGGAACACACGGTATGACAGATATTTCCGTAAACAATCTGGTCAAATCCTTTGAGATCGGCCGCAATGTGCTCGACGGGCTGTCCTTCACGGTCACCGCCGGGGAGCGCGTGGGCATCCTGGGCCACAACGGCTGCGGCAAGACCACGCTCTTTCGCCTTTTGACGGGCGAGCTGCGCGCCGACGAGGGGGACATCGCCATCGCGCCCTCCAAGCGCCTCGGACTCATCTCCCAGATCCCCGTCTACCCCGAGGGCTGGACCACCGAGATGGTCCTGAAGGACGCCCACCGGCGTCTCTACGCCATCTCCGACCGTCTGGAGGAACTGACCGAGCAGATGGAGCGCGACCAGTCCCCCGCCCTGCTGCGGGAATACGACAAACTGCAGGAGGACTTCCGGCGTCTGGGTGGCTACGAAATGGACGTGGACCGCAGCCGCGTGGCAAACGGTCTTGACATCCCGCCCGCCATGCTCTCCCAGCCCTTTGACTCCCTCTCCGGCGGGGAAAAAACGCGGGTCAACCTCGCCCGCCTGATCCTCGAAAACACAGACATTCTTCTGCTGGACGAGCCCACCAACCACCTGGATCTCCACGCCACCGAGTGGCTGGAGGACTATCTGCTTCACTTTAAGGGCACGGTCCTCGCCATCAGCCACGACCGTTACTTTCTCGACAAAGTGGTCCAGCGCTGCGTGGAGATTGCCGACGGCAAGGCCGAGTTTTACAGCGGCAACTACAGCTTCTACGTCCAGGAGCGGCAGCGCCGTTTTGAGGAGAAGCTGAAGAAATACGAGAAGGACCAGGCCAAGATCGAGCAGCTCACCCGGGCTGCCGAGCAGATGCACCTCTGGGCCTTTATGGGCAACGACAAGCTGCACAAGCGCGCTTTCTCCATGGAAAAGCGCATCGAAAAACTCAGCCGGAGCGAAAAACCCACCGAACAGCGCAAGCTGAATGTGAAGTTTAAAGAGCGGGAATTTGTGGGCGACGAGGTGCTGGTGATGGACGGCATCCGCAAGGGTTTTTCCGGCCGGACGCTGTTCTCCGATCTGGAGCTGCTGGTCACCGGCGGGGAGCGCATCGCCCTCATCGGCGACAACGGCACCGGCAAGTCCACCCTTGTCAAGCTCATCATGCAGGAGGAGACGCCCGACGCAGGCTATCTCTATCTCGGCCCGACGGTGCGCACGGCCTACCTGCCCCAGCTGGTCGGCTTTACCAACGAGCAGCGCTCGGCCTTGGACACCATGCTCTATGACTGCCGCTGCAGTCCTCAGCAGGCCCGGGACCGCCTCGCCGCCTTCGGCTTCCGGGGCGAGGACGTGATGACGCCGGTGGGCGCTCTCTCCGGCGGGGAGAAAAGTCGGCTGCGGCTCTGCATGCTCATGGGCGGGGACATCAACTTTCTGATCCTGGACGAGCCCACCAACCACCTGGATATCGCCAGCCGCGAGTGGATGGAGGACGCGCTCTCCGATTACGAACAGACCCTGCTCTTTGT
>JAEEGL012376914.1_pt1 | contig 12789 bp, 13 predicted proteins | sample 9134231 | NCBI WGS metagenome assembly JAEEGL01 (sample SAMN16246548, study PRJNA631951) | gut metagenome | biome: gut microbiome; feature: rumen; material: fiber-attached | host: Bos | place: Iran: Karaj | collected 2018-10 | reverse complement strand
TCCGAAATCTGTTTTGTAGAGCTTGAACCAAGACTTGTAATTACAATTACCGAGGCAACACCAATAATTACACCAAGCAGAGAAAGAAAAGTTCTTGTCTTGTTGCGCCGGAAGTTATTGAGCGCGTTTATAAAATCTTCCCACATAATTACTCCAAAAATGTGTCATTGTCGGGCTTGACCCGACAATCTCTTACTAAGAGAGATTCCCGGGTCAAGCCCGGGAATGACAGTGGCATTATTACCCTTCTACTATTTTACCATCCAATATTCTTATACAACGCTCCGTCGAAGCACCAATTCCCGGGTCGTGGGTAACGATGATTACTGTTGTGCCCTCTTCCTTATTAATCCGGCCAAACATTTCCATAACCTGCTTTCCGGTTGCAGAATCCAGGGCACCGGTTGGTTCATCGGCAAGCAGAATCTTTGGTTGTGTTATCATTGCCCGCGCAATTGCAACACGCTGCTTTTGACCGCCACTAAGCTCGTGCGGTCTGTGCTTAAGGCGATCTCCAAGACCTACTGCTTCAAGCGCTCCCTTTGCACGATCCACACGTTCACTGTGTTCTACACGCGCATACTTTAACGGCAGCATTACATTTTCCAGAACGTTCATGGACTGAATAAGATGATACTGCTGAAAAACAAAGCCTACTGTCTGATTTCTCAAAATGGCCAGTTCCTTTTCGTTCATTTTGGCTGTCTCTTCACCGTTAATTTCTACAATACCCGAGGTTGGACGATCCAGGCAGCCAATCATGTTCATACAGGTAGACTTGCCCGAGCCCGAAGGTCCCATGATAGAAAGAAATTCTCCCTGCTGAATCTTGAACGAAATGCCTGCCAGCGCGTGTACTTCGCTTTCGCCCATTGAGTAGGTTTTTACTACATTTTCAAGCCGTACTACTGTTTCGCTCATTTTATCTTCCTGGTACGCCACCAAAGTTTGGCATTGCGCCGCCGCCGTTTCTGTTGTTACCGGAGTTTCCTGTGTTACCACCAAAGTTAGGCATGTTTCCCTGCCCGCCTCTGTTACGGTTTGCAGCGCTGCCGGATTTAGGAATCTCTCCTGCCTGCAACAGTACTTCACCGCCATTGAGTCCGCTCAAAACCTTTACATAGTCGCGTCCATACTGAACAACTTCTACATTGCGTTTTTCGTTGCCGCGGGCAAGAATTACATAGGCCTGTCCGTCTTCATAGCCGATTGCATAGCGGTCTACAGTAATTGTATCTACCGGCTCTTCTATCTGGATTTTTCCGGTAAAAGAATAATTTGGAAGAATCTCTTTTGGATAATCATCAATGTGGATTGTTGCCCGCACAATGGAAGCACCACGGTTTGTAAGCTCACCAATAGCAGGCCAGCTTTCTACGTAGCCGCTTCCCTTAGTAGAGGAGGCATTAAATTCAAGAATAACTTTCTGCCCTACTTCAAGCTTGGCTACATCAGTTTCCGGGATTTCAACCTCGGCAGTAAGATAATCAAGATTTACCAGGGTACCAATTTTATCACCGGACTTTACAGAGTTTCCTTCTACGGCATTAAGCTCTACAACAACCCCATCAAAGGAAGCAACTACCTTGCGGTCTGCAATTTTCTGGACAAGGGCTACACGCTGGGTTTCCATAAGGCTAAGATCCCGCGGAGAACCATTGAGCTTGGTTGTTGCCATGTTGTAATCGTGCTTTTCGAGGTTGTAAACTTCTTCGGAATCATCAAGTTGAACAAGAATGTCACCTTTTTTTACGGCATCACCCTTTTTAACATAAACCTTTTTTACAGTACCGGCACCAAGGGCATTAAGGGTCTGCTGCTGGGCGGCACTTACGGTTCCGGATATTTCAATGATATTTTCGTAGGTTTCTTTATTTACAGTGTAGTACTGTACTGTATTGGTATCTTTATGCAGGAAAAATCGCAGTCCTATAAGAACTCCTGCAATTATAACTGAAACAATCAAAAAGATAATCAGGATTTTTACACCTTTCTTCATCTTTTTATTTTTCTTTTTCATACTTTTTCTCCTTTTATGTTCACAAGACAAATGCGAAAAGCTTTGCAGCTGCCTGTCATCTTTTAGTCTACAAACATAGCAGTAACTTCATTATTATAAATTATTAAATCTATATAACCACTTATCTGCTTAACTCTGGCTTGAATGGTATTGTTGCAGGCAGAAGAATAATCCTTTTCCGAAATGAGACCGCGTGCATAATAACTGCTCATATTCTCTTCTACACTTTTGTACATTTCCAGATTTTTTTGATTTGTTTCAATAGTCCATAAAAGATCTGCAAGTTTGAGCTCTCGTTCCTGTATGGTAGAATCATACGAAGAATAAGCCGCATCAAGCTTCATCTGCTCCTGTTCTATAGAAATTTGTGTAAGCTCATCCGAAATCTTATTTTTCTTTGTTGTATTTGGGGTCCAGGTAATTCCCACTGTAAGAGATGGTGAATTTCTGTCGTCCGAAACAGGCACATTCACACTTGCATTAAGTCCAAGGCCTTCGTACGAACCGCTTACTCCTGCACTTACCGTGTTGCTGGCGTTTCCGTTGTTATTTCTGTAGGTATATCCGCCGTTTGCGGTAAGTGTAAGCTTAGTAGAAGCATCCCTGGTCATCTGATTTATTGTTTTATTCCATTCGTTGCTTTCAATATCCTTGTAGGAGTTCTTGTCAAACGAAGTAATATCTACTGCTTGAACCTGCACAATATCTGTAGGAATAAGAAGTGTAAAATCTACATCTTCCGGAATTTCAATTTCGCGGCCACAGCTTATATAAAAGGCTTTGTAATCTTTTATGAGACTGTGTACGGCAGCTTCCAGATCTCGTTCAGAAGAAACAAGCTTCATTTCTGCTTTTACATATGAAGCAGAGTCGGGCGCATAACCCTGCAGCTTTATTTTTTCAAAAGAAACATTGTCGTCAAAAACCGATGATTTCTTGCTGAGCACAGAGGTAACACTGCTCATAAGGGAGCTTAGACTTTTGTAAAAGCTCTTTTCTTTATCCAGGGCTTTGGTAGTAAGATTACGTTCTGCTTCCAGAACCTTGCGTTCCTGTTGAAGAAGGCTTATATCACGGTTTGCCTTATTTGCAGAAATTACATCAACCGAAATTGTAGCACTTGCGCTGTCAAAGTTTGTTTTTCCGTCTGCAACACTAAGCTGGGTGTTTACATTAAGTCCAAGATTATTTGCCTGTGGAATTGTTGCGCTTACTCCCGGCTTTACTGTAAACGAGCTGTTGTCTCCAAAGTTAAAGGTCATATCACCAGTCTGAAGCTTTATGCTAAAGCCCTTATCAATCAGTGTAGACTGTTGGTTAAGCTTTGCTTTTTTTAATTCGAGCGTAAGATTTTTAAGGTCGGAATCCTTTTCCAGATAGGATGCAAGCAGATCTGCAGTTGGAACAAGACTAACCCTGCTTTCTGCAGCCCAGAGCCCCGCAAAACCTAAAAGAAAAACAAAACCTGTAAGAAAAAGTTTTTTCATAAGTAATCCTTGTATATAATATCTACGATTTTGTTTTAAAATTCCATATAAGGAATGTTATATAACAAGTTGTTCTATAAGAGATTTCTTAGAAATAAAAGCCTAAAACATACCCTATAGTATATCTTATTCCGGGCTATGTAACTTGCCCGATATCATAATTGTTTTATTTGCAAGAGGTGAAACATGAAATCAGTTACTAAAAAAGCCTTTATTATTGGTCTTGTTTTGACTTTAACAGGGAGCTTCGCTTTTGCAAACGGGCTCGAAAATAAAAACGCAATCGGTATGTATGTTATTGGTGCCGAAAACAGTGTCGGAGGCCTTCAATATGAAAGACGCTTTACAGATATTATAAGCGTTAAATTCGGGACCTTTGCCATGTATCGCAGCAATACTTATTATAATAATGGAAATGAAGCAAACTTTAATTTTATAGTAGAGCCTGATTTTACTCTTTACGAAACCTGCTGGGGTGATAAGGTAAGTTCAAGACTTTTTGCTTTTGGTCTTGCAGGCTACGATTTTACAAAACAAATTGACAGTATTTGGGATCCTGATACCGGAAAAAAGCTTGGAGAAGAAACAAAGTACATTAACTCTGCCATTGCTGCAGCCGGTTTTGGCTTTGATTTTATCTTTTTTGGGCATCTTTCAATTCCGGTTCAATTCGGGTTTATGGGAAGAATAAACACAGAAGAACCAAATGCGGGTTTTTGTGCAGGTATAGGAATGCGCTACAGCTGGTAAGTAAAGCCGGCTGGACCTTAAGTAAATCTTGCCTATAGCTGTATTTTTTTGTATTATTGGACATATGAATATGAAAAAGATTTTTTATGCAAGTGCAGTTTTTTGTTTACTTGCCTTTGCTTTTGTTTCCTGTAATTCTACAAAGGAGATTCCCGACGATCTTACTGCGCCTCAACTTTTACAGAGAGGTCAGGCTGCCCTTGACTCTGCAGATTATAAAACCTCGGAAAAATATTTTCTTAAAACAATAGATGAATATGGCAGCGACACAAGCACCTATATAGAAGCAAAATATGAGCTTGCTCATCTTTACATAAAAACCAGAAATTATAAAAAGGCCTATTATGCCTTAGACGAAATTCTTGAGCTTTATGATTACGCAATGACAGGGGAACTTCCGCCAGCCTATAAAAAGCTTGCAAATATAGAAATGGGAAAAATTCCTGCAAACAAAATAGAAGAATACAAGGTTGAGCGCGCACAGGAAGAAGACTAGTCGATTAGTTAATCAGTCGAATACTTAATCCGCCGCTTAGTCACTCGGCAAGAGAATTGTCTTTACCTTTATCTCTCTTTTTTCGGCAGCAGCCATTACAAAATCCTTAGAATATTTACCTAGTCCGCGTGGTTTTGGATGAGGCTCTGCGTCTCCTATAAGAATTATCCTTTTATTTACTCCGAGCCGCCAGTTATAAAATTCACTGGAAGCATAAATTGCTTCGTAAACTGCTTCCGGAATATCGCCGCCTTCCTTGCCAATTATTTTGAGAGAATTTAAATTTTTGTCAAAAGCAGTAAGATTTTCCGTAAAGCTATAAAATCTTACAGGCAGCCCCTTGTAATTAAAGGAGTCTCCGTAATCTCTGTAGAACAGCAAGCCAAAGCGGACATTCTTTTCCGACTGGAATTTTTTTGTAAGTGCAGGAATTAAATCCTTTTTGAGTGTTTCAATATCATTTTTCATACTGCCGGTGGCATCAATTGCAAAAACAACATCAAGATCGCTGCCTTCGTCCTGAAGAACCTCCAAAATATCTTCTACAATTGTTTCCGGCCCTTTTGAATAAATAACAGTATCGGACATTTCGCTAAAACGCTGGCTTGCAGCAGGATTATAGTCGGCGGTAAGTACTATGTCCGGCTCCGGTTCAGGTTCCGGCTCAGGCGGATCCTTAGGAACAGGCTTAGGACGTTTTTTTACTTCCAGATTGAACATGAACGGGCTGTCCATGTAATCGCCTGTATAATCGGCATAAGGTTTTTCAAAGGTTCTTATATTAATGAACGTGCCTTTTCCTATTTCTACTATGCCGTTGCGGCTCCATTCATAACCAAACTGAACCACTGCCGGAATATAAACATGAAAAGCCTGTCCAAAAAAGTCTGTTGTCTCCGGAGTAGAATCTATAAGACTGTATTTTGCACCCTCCGAAACAAGCTGCTTGCCGTCAAGATAACGAATTTCATCTCCATTTATTGGATTATATTCAAGTGCGCGGTAGGCATAATTGTCTGCTTTTCCACTCGGATCTCGGGTTGTTTCTGTAAGAAGAATGGATTCTACACCCTTAATTTTCCTTACATAAAGATGATAGCCTGTTGTTTCACCTTCATCATTTTTATCCTGAACAAGTCTTATATCCTGGGGAGTAATGCGCATGGCGTTTTGTTTTTCGGTATATTCTATAGTCTGCTGGGCCCAAAGCCTTATAACCGTAAAAAGGAGTAAAACAGTTGTAAAAAGTGCTTTTTTTCGTAATAACATAGTTACTTATCGGCTTTTTGGGTGTTTTATATTAGGAATTGCAAATATCTGTATATGGGGGTACAATATGAGTATGAAATTGAAAACCTTTGCTACTATTTTAGCCTTATTCTGTTTCTCAGCATCGCTTTTTGCACAACCGGTAACCTATTCTTTTTCCGGTTTTGGAGGAGGACTCCCTGCTTCTGCAAAAAAAGTGTCTGCTACACGCCTTTCAGATACCGATACTGCAACCGCTGAAAGAATTATTATCAGCGAAGACGACTCGGAAGACAGCAATGACAAAGAATATGACTATTATGATGAACCAAAAGTTAACAAGTCTAAAAAAGCAGCTCTCATAACCACATACGTTGTTATAGGTGTTGTTGTTGCAGCCGGAATTGTAGTTGGAGCTGTTTATCTTTCCAATGAATCTGCACAGTGCTGTGAATCTACATCTCAAAATCTAGCCGATGGCTGTGCCGGAGGTTGCGGAGAAGCCATGGGAGAAGCCTGTGGAAAATCTATGAGTGAATCCTGTTCTTCCAGCAGTTCATCTGCAAATTGTTCAACTAAATCTTTTGAAGCTTTGCTCGCAGGTAATTTTACTCTTCTGCCAGTATTCGTCCCATAATACATTCCATAAAATGGAAAATAAAACTGTAAAATTTACTTTTCTGATATTTGCATTTCTCACTCTTTTTTCCCCCGGGATATATTCTTCCTCGAAGAATATATCCTTTCTTTATCTGAACTTTGAGCGGAACGAAAGCTATCCTTCTGAAATTCAAGCCCAGAGTGCCAGTACTATTAAAGGCAGCATTACCTACAGTAAAGCTCCTTATTATTTTATTTTTAAAACTACTTTCCCGCAGGTGCAGACTATGTACTGTAACAACGACGGTGCCTATATTTTAGACGGTAATACCGTAACAGAGATTCCGGACGGAACCGAAGCTCTGGAGCAGATTTGTGCAGATTTTTTAAACTGGTTCAAGCAGGACCTGGGGCTCAAAGAATCTTTTTTTGCACCAAATCTTGTCTGGCAGGAAAATAATCAAACTGTTTCGCAATGGGACTATCAAAAACAGGATGAACACCCTATTGATAGTGTAATTGTTTATTCCGATTCTCTTGGGCGGTTTACCAAAGTAAACATGTTTATGAATTCAGTTTCGGAAACGCCTGTTACTTCAACAAGCTTAGAAAATTTTGAATACGATACCGGCTTTTACTATCCTTCAAAAATTACTTCTATTTCATACGAAGGCGAAGAAGCAATTATAAAAACTGAACTTTGTTTTTCTTCTGTAAGTTTTAATAAAACCGGTAAGGAGCTTTTACCATCAAATATAAAAGACACTACCGAGCTTTTGCTTGTGGCAGATCCTCAATCTGATCTTTCTATTGCACACACAATTGAGTCTCCACTTACTCCTGCAAGTCCTGTTTACAGGGTTTCCATTCCTTCTGTGCTGACAAACGCTTCTTTTAAATTTTACAAAAAATTTATTACGAATCAGGATATGACAAACTGTCCTTTTTCACCAAGTTGTTCGCAGTATATGCTGGAAGCAGTTTCGGAATACGGTGCTGCAGGCTTTTTTATGGGGCTGGACAGGCTCAACCGTTGTACATCAACCGAGCATAAAAGAAACATGTATCCTACCCTTAGTAATGGCAAGCATTATGATCCGGTTCCGCCTAAGCAAAATACAGGAAGTAAGAAATGAAAAAAGTTTATCTGATAAAACGCATATTTTGCGGCGCCATTTTTTTTGCACTTTTTACCGCAGTTAGTTTTGCCGAGGTTTCTCCCTACGAGCCGTCGGTGGTAAAAGCTTTTGCAGACTCCCTTTACGAGGAAGGTTTTTTAAGTCAGGCAGAAGGTGAATATAAACGATTCCTTTTTTCATTCGACAATAAAAACGATGTGCAACCTGTCGATTCTCCGGAGCTTCAGTCTACTTTACTTTCGCTTTGCAATATTTACAAAGTTCAGCAGAATAAAACCGGCATTAACTGGTTAAACGACAGTTTTTATGCTTACGCATTACCAGAAGTAAAAGAAAAAATCAGTTTGCTGCGCGCAGATCATATTTTTAAGGAACGGAATGCGTCTGCTTTTTCAGATTTTAAAACAGGAATTGCAAATGATATTTCTCTCTTTTCTCCGGATTTTTCAAGTTTGATTCAGGCTTCGGATTTTTTACTTAACAAGGATTTTGACTCTCTAAAATTTAATATGCCGTTGTTTGCGGCACAGTCTGTAAACTTTGAAAAACTGAATGAGCTATGCAGCTCCTACAAAACAAAAAGTCCCGGCCTTGCACTGTTTTTTTCCATGGTTTTGCCAGGATCCGGAAAATGGTATACGGGCTCTTTCCCTGCCTTTGTCTCTTCCTTTGTTACAGTCGGTTCGTTTATTGCCGGTATGGTAGTAACGGGAATTCAAACCGAATGGGAAAGCTGGCAGCCCTATGTTTTTGGTACGTGCGGGCTTGTGGTTTACATAACACAATTATACGGCTCCTATAAGAGTGCACAACGGTATAACGATGCATTGTTCCGCGTCTTATGCGAAGAAACGGAAAACATTTATGGAAAAATTTATTAAGTCTGCGTTCTGCGGACTTTTATGTCTGCTTGGCGCAAGGACAATTGTTTATGCTTCTCCTGTTGTAAGCGATGCTTTTGAAGATCTGTTTTTTTATGCACAAAGACTGGAAGCAGGCGGTGCATTACAACAGGCAGAGGTCGAATATAAACGCTATATTTTTATGCAGGATTATTCTGCGGGTACACATCAGACTCAGGCATTTGAAAGCCTTGCAGGACTTTATGCCAAAAACGAACAATGGGAGCTTGCTGCCGAAACAGTTCAAAAAGCAATTTTGAGTTCGGTTGCTATGGGCACTCCGGAGACGCAGACAGATGAACTTAGAAAAAAGCATATCTTTTATCTTTTGCAGGAAGCACAAAACAACAGGACAAAGCTTTCGGAAAATCTTTCAGTTTTTTCATACATAAATCTACCTGATTATTCTGCAGAAGTAAAACAGACCGCTATGTGTGCAAGCTTTAAAAACCTTATTCAACTTGGACTTTGGGAAACTGCCAGAAATGATTTTGAGCTTGCTATGGAAGCTAATTCCCTTTTATATACTGAAGAGCAAGCCTCTGTTATCCGTACAAATCTGGAAAAAATCATAGCTTTTAAGCCAAAAAACCAAATCCTTGCGGGTTATCTTTCTTTTTTTCCGGGGCTTGGACAGCTGTATGCAGGTGACTATAAGGATGCGCTCAATTCCTTTTTATTAAATGGCTCGCTCATTGCCGTAAGCGTTTATTCAATTGTAACTTTGGATTTATGGACCTTTTCGCTTTTGGAATTTAATCCCCTTATACATTTTATGCAGGGTAATATGTATAACGCGCAAAAGGATGCCTATGAATATAATACGCGTCGGCTTGCAGTTTATAGTAAAGAAATCATGGAAATAATTGAAAAATAAAAAAAATACGTTATAATATTCTTTATAAATACTTAATTTCTTTAGAAATATGTCAGAAATCAACAATTTTGAGCAGGTAGATTTAAGCACTTTTTTTGACTCACAGGACACAAATCCCGTGCGGGACGAAAAAGCGGAAATGCTCACTACAAAGCAGAAGGAACTCATACAAGAAGTAATGCCTCAAATAAAGGCTCTGGATCCGGAAAAAGCAGAAAGCTATCAGGAACGGCTTGATTCTCTGGAGGCATTGGCACAGGCTGTTGCACGATTTCCTTCTTTGCTGGAGCGTCACGAGCTTATTGGTGGAACACGAACCCCAACCTCTCTTATTGATTCTCTCATAGACCATCAGGATGTTGGAGACGCAATCCTTCAGCTTCCATCAAAGGCCATGCTTGGAAAGGGTTTGCTTGTTGCAAAAATGCATACACTTTCTTCGTTTGCAAAATACACACATCATATTCCCGAACTCAAAAAATATTCCAAGGCCTTTGATACAGAAACCGTTTCTTCCATGTACTCTCTGCTCATCGAAGACGTTTACTTAAACCTTATCCGCGATACAACTCAGCCAATAGAATTCCGCCGTGAATGGGCATTGTCTCTGCTTTTGCTGTGGGAACACTGGAATGACCAGGGAAGTGCACAGGTTGCCCCCGTACTTGAATCTGTATGGATGGCACGCCGCCGTTTAGCCCCTGCCTTTGGAACTATGATGGGAACCAGTGAACTCCTGCTTATTTCCATGCAGATGGATGACCAGTGGATTGCATTTATAAAACAAAAACTTGGAGAACCCGGAGTTTCGCAGGCAATGGAGGAATTCCTTTTTGGAATTTCTTTTGAACAGATAAACACACTGCGAACTATTCTTAAAGAAAAAGGCATTCCTGCAATCGGCCGTGACGAGGTAAGTAAATTCCTTGGCGAGCATGTAAAATCGGATGCCGGACTTGATTACCGCGATTTCTACGCAAAATATACAGTACGACGAGATAACGCCCGCTCCCGTACAAGACTCAAGCTTAACGGGCCTCACAAAACTCTGGAAGATTACTTTATTCAGTTTGTAACAGAGCAGAACAAGGAGAAGCAGAATAATGATACTTTCGCAAAATCAAAATGAAGAAGATAAGCAGAAAAAAGTACCTTACCACTTTGGCGAAAAGCTGCGCCAGGTAAGAGAAAATAAAGGCTATACTCTTAAGGTTGTTGCACAAAAAGCAGGAGTAAGCGAAAGTCTTGTTTCCCAGATTGAACGTAACCACGTTTCACCGGCAATTGATACGCTGCTTGCCCTTGCAGATGTACTTGATATTAACCTTGAGTTTTTGTTCGAAGAATATAGAAAGGTTCGCCCTGTTACTGTTATACATGCAGGTGAACGCCCTACCGTCCGAGAAGATGAAATTATTTACGAAGAACTTGCAAATCCAAAGGATTCAAAGGGCGACGTTTCGTTTGAATCTTACATGCTCAAGATTCCTGCCAACACACATACCCACCGTGGTTCTTACGGACACATGGGTCAGGAGTTTGGAATTATCCTTAAGGGTCGCGCAAAGCTCATCTACGAAGACCGGGAATATATTCTGGAAGAAGGCGACAGCGTTTCTTATTCTGCAGCGGTTCCTCATACCGTAGAAAATATAGGCGACTGTGAATTAAATGCCATCTGGGTTTTATCGCCTGCACAGAGATTTACCGGAAAATGACACCAAGGTTACCGGGCGAGGAGCCCCAGCGACGTGGCAATCCACAATTCTTCCTCTACAAGGTCTTTCTTCTTTTTATTATTTTCCTAAACATTAGCTGCGCCACTACAAAGTCACTTTCGCAAAATGACATCCTGCCGCCCGCTGCAGTGGAATGGACAGAGCTCAAACCGGGATATCAGATTACAGGTCAGAAAATCAGGAGCCTTGGTGTTTCCTGGACCTGTGTAAAAATTGACCTGTCGCAACTGGATCGGGAACCTGTTATTGCGGTAAGCGAAAAACCATTGATCGTAAAAACTTTTGCACGCAAAAACACTTTGACAGCTGCAATAAATACAACGCCTTTTTCTATAGATGGTTCAAATACAAAAGCAAAGGGCATTATCAAAGATAAGGACACCATACTGTCTGAACCGGTTGAAAAATACTGTGCCCTTGCAATATCACCGGATGAAGACGGTGTGCTTAAAGGTTCAATTCTGAAAACTCAAGCTTCCTCCGAGATTGAAAAATATGATTACGTAATCGGCGGGTTTTACGTAATTTTACAAGACGGACAGATTCTGGACTTTGCTCAAACCCGTCGTTCCCGCACCGCCTGTGGCACAGATGACACCGGTCACATCCTTTATCTTTTTGCCGTAACCCCAGACTTTTCACTAACCGACAGAAACGGACTTTCCTACCCAGAATGCGCCGCTATTCTTCGAGACCTTGGCTGTACTCAGGCCATGCAATTTGACGGCGGCCACTCAACTTCCATGGTTATAAATGGAAAAAACGTGCAGGCACCCCTGTTTCAGCGAAAAGTTACCGCCGCTCTTGGATTTTAAACCTAACTTCTATTGCACATCCTCTTTAATATTTGTATAATTATTTAATATTATTAAATAATCTGTTGGTGTTTGCGTATATTTATGCAGGAATTGTGCATATATATGCAAAGAATCATTGCGAGGAGGAAAATATGCTTTCAAAATCATCTGATTCTGCAATCTTAAAAAGACTTGAGAAAATGGCCGTCCACAATGATCCTATAAACCAGGAACTGTACAAAACTTATGATGTAAAACGTGGTTTAAGAAATGCGAACGGCACCGGTGTTCTTGTTGGACTCACACGCATAGGAGATGTTGTGGGTTACGAAATGAAGGATGGAGAAAAAATTGCCATCCCCGGACGTCTGGTTTACCGCGGTTACAACGTAGAAGATTTAATTCGCGATGCCGAAAAAAACAAGCAGTTTGGTTACGAGCAGTGTGCATATCTGCTTTTATTCGGAGAGCTTCCAACACAGGCCAAGCTTGACACCTTTAAGGAATACCTTGGAGAATTCCGCGCCCTGCCGGAGCACTTTACAGAAGACATGATTATGAAGGCTCCTTCGAGCGATATTATGAATAAAATTGCCCGTGGAGTTTTAGCCAGCTACTCTTATGATGAAGACCCGGAAGACCGCAGTGTAGGAAATGTTGTTAAACAGTGTATAGAACTCATTGCCCGTTTTTCTACCCTTGCCGCTTATGGTTACCAGGCAAAGCGCCGCTAC
>JAEEGL011769608.1_pt1 | contig 12789 bp, 7 predicted proteins | sample 9134231 | NCBI WGS metagenome assembly JAEEGL01 (sample SAMN16246548, study PRJNA631951) | gut metagenome | biome: gut microbiome; feature: rumen; material: fiber-attached | host: Bos | place: Iran: Karaj | collected 2018-10 | reverse complement strand
CCAGCAGCAGGGCGGCGACGATGGGAATGATGATCAGGACCGCGGAGACGGACTTTTTCTCCTTCTTCGCATCGTCCTTTTGTTCCTCTTCTTTCCCGTCATCCTCCTCCGGCTCTTCCGCGGGCTCTTCCTGCGGCTCCGGTTCCCTGATCAGGCCAAGTGCCTTGGCCTCCGCGGGATATTTGTCGATGAATTCCTCGATGGTGAAAATCTCGCGCCCGGTGCAGCCTGCGATCTCGCACCTGCGGGATACGATCCCGACGGCTTCGTCCGCCTCCCAGGCGCTCCAGCGGTGTTCGTGATCCGCCTTTCTGACCTCCACGGTAAAGGACGTGGTCCTTCCTCCGTAGGAGACGTTGATCACCTGGGTGCCTTCGCTCTGAAGGCGGACGGGATCGCAGACGAACCCCTCGGTGAGGACCTCGGTTCCCTTGGGAGAAACGGCGGAGATCTTCATTCCCGTCGTGTCCAGGGACTCTCCGGTCGTGTATTCGGTCTTGTCCGGCTTGGTCACGACTTCGATCTTCGTGATCTTGGACATGGACGCGTCCTCCGTGATGGACAGGACGTAGGCGTCCGTTTCCGCCGTCTGTCCGGCTTCGTCCGTGACGACGCAGACATACTTGACGGTGGTGGAACTGGGAGCCGTGTCGCAGCTGATCTTCAGCGTGGCCGTATCGCTCCCTCCGTAGGTGACGGACTGGTAGGTCCCGTCCTTCAGCGCGCTCTTGGACGAGCCGGAGATCAGGAACCACTGATAGGTCAGTCCGCTGCCGGACGCCGTCACGGTGAACCGTACGGTCCCCGTTCCGTAGATCTGGGCGGAGGACGCCGCTCCCTTGATCTCCAGGGGCTCGGCCTCCTTCTCCTCCACCGTGATCACCCAGTGGACCTCGGCGTCCCCGCTGACATACTCGCCGAGCTGATTGCGGATCACGCAGTAAAGGTCATGGTTTCCCGTCTCCATCCCGGAGGGATCCACCGTGCAGCTGGAGGCTTCTCCGACGGATTCGGAATTCAGCACCCATTCGTAGGAAAGGTTCCCGTTGGCGGAAGCGGCAACGGTGAATACCGTCGGCTCGTCCGACTGCTTCATGGTCACGGTCCCGGCGGAGGGAGTGTAACTGTCCACTCTGGGGAGATCCGGAAGCTCCACGATGCTCACCGGCACGTTCACCGAATGCTCCACTCCGTTATCCGTATAGGCCACCGTGAAAGTGAGTTCCCCTGCGGACGTCGGGGTGCCTTCATAATAGATGTTCATCGTTTTGTCGTCCGGCTGCTCCACCGTCACGGTGATGCCGCTGCTGGACTGGGAGGCGGCGCTGAGAAGCACCAGGGGGCCGTCCTCCTCGGCGGTAACGGTCGTGTAAAGTGTCTTCTCTATGGGCGTGCCGACCTGTCCGTCGACCGCAAGCGCCCCGCCGACGGGAAGCGCGGCCAGCAGGCATAGTACCAGCACCGCGGTCAGCCATCGTTTTTTCATTGAAGTCTCGTCTCCTTCCGCAGCCCGCTTTCTGCGGGCTGTCGTCCGCAGGCCGGTCATGGCCGGCCGCGGCGGCGAATCCTGTCTGCGTATCCTACCAGTTTCCCCGCGGATTGTCAAGGAAAGCGGCTCCCGGCAGCGGCGCGCCGATGCGGATGCGCCTCATTTTTTGTCTTCCTTTTGAAGAGTTAGGTATTTTCCCACTTTTTTCTTTTCAGACACGCCCGTGAACCGCCGTTTTCCTCAGAAAAAGCCCCTGTTTGCGCGTTTTTCTACCAGTTTTTCTACCTGTACCGCCTGTTTTATGTAGTTTTCTACACATTTCCCGACCCCCCTGTACCCCTTGATTTGTATTTTTTCCTTTGTTATAATTTATCGGTAAAAGTCTTTATGAGAGGTGGAGTCGGTTTGAAAAAACTAACCCGTAAAACACTGAAAGTAAACGGCGTGGAGCGTTTCTTCATCGTCGAGCCCGAGAAGGATTCTCTGGCTGAAGTACTGAGAAGAAACGGTCTCACCGGCACGAAGATCGGCTGCGGCACCGGCGTCTGCGGCGCCTGCTCCGTGATCCTGAACGGCGAGCTCCGGCGCGCCTGCACGGTCAAGATCTCCAAGGTCGAGAATTATTCCGAGATCCTCACCATCGAGGGGATCGGCACTCCTACGCAGATGCATCCCCTGCAGCAGGCGTGGGCCTATGTCGGAGCTGCCCAGTGCGGTTTCTGCTCCCCCGGCTTCATCGTCTCCGCATACGCGCTTCTTCTGAAGAACCCCTCCCCCACCCGTGAGGAGGTCCGCGACTGGTTCAAGAAGAATCACAACGTCTGCCGCTGCACCGGTTACAAGCAGATCGTCGACGCCGTCATGCTGGCCGCCGAGGTCATGCGCGGCGAGAAGTCCATGGCTGACATCACCTACGACGAGGCCGGCGAAAAGGACGTCTACGGTTCCTCCCGTCCCCGTCCCACCGCAGTCGCCAAGGCCTGCGGCCTGACGGACTTCGGCGACGACATCAATCTCCGTCTGCCCGAGGGCTTCGTGCATCTGGCCGTGGTCCTGTCCGAAGTCCCCCATGCGAAGATCAACAAGATCGACATCGAGGAGGCCGAGAAGGCCACCGGCGTGTACAAGGTCCTGACCGCCAAGGACGTGAGGGGCACCAACGAACTGGCTTTCCCCATGTTCAGCCCCCGCCGCAAGGGCAACGGCATCACGAACTTCCCCGTCATTGCGGGCGATATGATCAACAAGATCGGCGACGTCGTCGCTGTCATCTGCGCCGACACCGAGGAGAATGCCCGCGCCGCCGCGAAGCTCGTCAAGCAGGATCTTGAGATCCTCCCCTACTACATGACCGCTCCCGAGGCCGTTGCGCCCGGCGCCATGCAGCTGTATCCCGATCTGCCCAACTACCACACGGTGCAGCCCGTCATCAAGGGCGAGGACGTCAACGAGCTGTTCGACAAGGCTCCGTACGTTGCGGAAGGCAGCTTCTCCAGCCAGCATGAGCCCCATCTGCCCATTGAGTCCGACATGGGCCAGGGCTACATCGACGAGGACGGCCTGTACACCATCCAGCTCAAGTGCCAGAACCTGACGGAGACCCGCGGCTCCACCGCCGCCGCCACCGGCCTCGCGCCTGAGCAGCTGCGCGTGATCTCCAACGCTCCCGGCGGCATGTTCGGATACGGCATCATCAGCCCGATCCCCGGCATCATGGTCACCGCCATGCAGGTCCTGGACCGTCCCTGCTGCATCAGCCTGAACTACGCCGAGTTCAACCACATCTCCGGCAAGCGCTCCGCCACGTTCTCCAACGGCCGTATCGCCGTTGACGAGAAGGGCAAGATCCTTGCCATCGAGTACGACTGCGAGCTGGACCACGGCGCCTACACGGGCGTCGCCCCCATGATCTTCAACAACCTCGTCACCGTGGCCTTCCACGGATACAACGTGCCCAACATCCGCGGCCTGGCCCGCGGCGCTGTCTCCAACCACGGATTCAACACCGCCTACCGCGGCTTCGGCTCCCCCCAGATCTACACCACGTCCGAGGCGCTGATCGACATGGCCGCCGAAAAGGCCGGCATCGATCCGTGGCAGTTCCGCTATGACAACTGCGCCCGTCCCGGCGACACGACCATCAACCAGCGTCCCTACAAGGAGTATCTGTATCCCGCGATGCTGGAGCAGATCAAGCCCTACTACGACGAATACAAGGCGATCGCCGACGCCGCCAAGGCCGAAGGCCGCCACGTGGGCGTGGGCATGTCCCTGGGCGGATTCCTGTGCACGACCGGCGCCATCGACTCCTCCGAGATGAGCATCGAACTGACGCCCGACAACAAGTTCCTGGTCAAGAACACCTGGGAGGATGTCGGCCAGGGCGGCGACATCGGCACGCTGACGCACACTCTGAAGGCTCTTGCCCCCATGGGAGTGACGGCGGATCAGGTCATCCTGCAGATGAACGACAGCAAGACCTGCCCCGACTCCGGCCTGTCCGCGGCCAGCCGCCAGCATTACATGACCGGCAACGCCACCATCGACGGCTGCAACAAGCTGATGGACGCCATGCGCAAGCCCGACGGCACCTACCGCACCTACGATGAGATGGTCGCCGAAGGCATCCCCACCTGCTACATCGGCCACTACGATCAGTTCAACCAGGGCATCGACATGGGGCCGAACCCCAACGACGGCTCCGGCGACAAGGATTCCGCCTACATGTACGGCCTGAACGTGTGTCTGGTCGAGGTCGACGTCGCCACCGGCAAGACCCAGGTGCTGAAGTACACCACCGTCGCGGATATCGGCGTCATCGGCAACCGTCTGGCGGTCATGGGCCAGGCGTACGGCGGTCTGTCCCACTCCATCGGTTTCGCCCTGAGCGAGAACTACGAGCCTCTGACCAAGAAGTCCGGCAACATCGTCGGCTGCGGCATCCCGCAGATCGACGCGATCCCCGATGACTTCAACGTCATCCTCAATGAGACGCCCAGGCCGAACGGACCTCACGGTTCCTCCGGCTGCACCGAGTGCTTCCAGTCCAGCGGGCACATGGCGGTCATCAACGCCATCAACAACGCCTGCGGCGTGCGTATCTACGCGCTGCCTGCCACGCCCGAGAAGGTCAAGGCCGGCTGGGAGAAGCTGCAGAAGGGCGAGGACCTCACGCCGCCGAAGTACTTCCTCGGCTCCGATATCGACGACGAGTTCGACGATATCCTTGCCAATCCCATGTAATCCTATCCGCTGATCCTGCGTGCAGGGCGGGCCGCTTACGCGCGCCCGCCCTGCTTTTCCATCCGCCCACACTCCGGAGGTGACCGAGCATGACCATGCAGCCGGAAGACGCCCGGCAGTATACCGAAAACTGCTTTCACGGGGAGCCGGCATCCTGTACGTACGCCTGCCCCTACCATATCGATCTGCGCGCTCTGCTGAAGAAGGCGGCCCGCGGGCGCTGGGATTCCTGCTTCAAGGATCTGGCTTCCGCCGTCTCCTTCCCCCTCGCCGCCTGCACGCTGTGCGGCAGGGAATGCGAGGCCTCCTGCCAGCGCGCCTGCCTCGGGGACGAACCCGTCGCCGTGCGCGACGTGGAACTGGCGTGCATCGCCTACGCGAAAACACACGTTCCGGACGCCTTCTCCATCGTTCCCAAAACCGAAAAACTCGCCGTGATCGGTGCCGGCCCGGCCGGTCTCGCGGCCGCGTGGCAGCTGGCCCGGAAAGGCTACCCGGTCACCGTATTCGAAAAAGAGGATGCGATCGGAGGCAGTCTGAAGACACTGCCCGGCGCGGAGGCGATCCTGGAGGACGTGCGCGCCGCTTTCAGCGTCACGCCCGTGGATTTCCGCACGGGTGTCACGGTCAGGGACCCCTCGGAAGCGGACGGCTTTGCCGCCGTCGTTCTCGCCACGGGGCGGGACGGCAGCGGCCGGGACCTGGCCGGGACCCGTGATCCCTCGTTCCTCACCTCGAAGCCCGGCTGGTTCGCGGTCGGCGAGCTCTGCGGCACGGACGCTTGCGGCGCTCTGGCGGAGGGCAACGCCGTCCCCAACTCCGTCGAGGCATGGCTTCTGTCGGGAAGCCCGGATTTCTCCTCGGTGGTCTGGGACCGGGACAACTGCTCCCGCTTCGTGGATCACACGGGAGCCGAACGCCGGCCCCTCACGCCGAAAACGGGAGACCTGTACACGAAGGACGAAGCGAAGGCGGAGGCCGGACGCTGCCTGCAGTGCGACTGCACGGCCTGCATGCAGGCATGCGAGCATCTGCTCAAATACAAGAAGACGCCGCCCCGGTTCACGCTGGACGTCTATCAGGACAGCCAGGTCCGTCCCCCGATCACCAGCCACAGCACCACCCGGGCGGTGTACGCCTGCAATCTGTGCGGCCGCTGCAGCAAACTCTGCCCCGAGGAGACCGACCTCCCCGGGCTGTTCTGCCTGTCCCGCGAGAACCGCATGGAGCGCAACGACTATCCCCCTGCCTTCCACGATTACTGGCTGCGCAGCCTCGACCGCTGTTCCTCCGAGACCGCCGTGTTCCTTGACGGCGCTCCGGGATCCGGATACGCCTTTTTCCCGGGATGCCAGCTTGGCGCCGCATCCCCGGACTATGTAACGAAGACATACGAACTGCTCCGCGACAGATACGGCGCCGGACTGATCGGCTGCTGCTGCGGCGCGCCCGCGTACTGGGGCGGGGACCGCACCCGACTGGACCGGAACACGGAGATGATCCGCAGCCACTGGGAAGCCATGGGCCGTCCCACGCTGGTCACCGCCTGCGCCAGCTGCACGCGGATGCTGAAGAAAGTGCTCCCGGAGGCTTCCTCCGTCTCACTGTACGCTCTGCTGGCCGCGGAGCCTGTCCGAGGCCGCTTCCCGGACGGCTGGGACACGGTATCCGTCTTCGACCCCTGCGCCGTGGACAATGATCCGGAGACCCTCGCCGCGGTGAGAGCGCTGGCCGGAGACTGCGGCGTGCGTGTCAGCTCCTACAGTTCCGACGGGAAATGCTGCGGGAACGGCGGCCACATCCGGCTGGCGGAACCCGATCTGTACCGGGAGATCGTAAGGAACCGGGCGGCGGATTCCGAATACCCCTTCGTGGTGTACTGCGTCAACTGCCGCGAGGTGTTCCGCAGCCAGGGAAAGGACTGCCGGCACATTCTGGAGGGCCTTCTGGACTTCGACGCGGGACCGACCCCCCATCTGGATGAGAAAGAGAGAAACCTCATGAAAGTCAAGGTACATCTGCTGGAGAAATACGGCCGGGAGAGCTTCGTCCCCGAAAAGAAGCCATGGGACGATGTGCAGCTGTCCGTCGGCGGCGACGTACGCGCCGGCATGGAAGCGAAAATGATCTCCGACGCGGACGTCAGGGAGTGCATCTGGAACGCCGAGAAAGACGGAGAAGGCTTCTACAACGCGGAGGAGGATTCGTTCCTCGTCTGCCTCGTCCGCTCCGCCCTCACCTACTGGGTGCGCTACCGGAAAACCGGCGGCGGCTTCGAAGTGCTGGACGCATACTGCCACCGGATGCATTTCCGTGAAAACGAGTGAGGAGGCGTGAAGATGTCGACCGATGAAACAAAGTGGGTCTGCCGCAAGTGCGGCGTTCCTCTGGTCCTGAAAAAGACACTGTTCAACTATATGGAGCGCAACTTCAGCGAGGATCTCCCCTGCTGTCCGAAATGCGGCAAGGTATTTATCTCGCCGGAGCTGTGCAACGGCCGCATGGCCGAAGTCGAGCAGATGCTCGAAGATAAATGAAACGGTGCGAAAAAGCGGTGGATTATTCCCCGCTTTTTCGTTATACTGGGATATCATCAGCGGAGAGGAGGATCGGCATGGAAGGCATTCTGGACGGACTGAACCAGGCCCAGCGGGAGGCCGTCACGCAGACGGAGGGATTCGTCCGCGTCCTTGCCGGCGCGGGAAGCGGAAAGACGCGCGCCCTCACCCGGCGCTTCGCCTATCTGGTACAGGAACTGGGCATCCTCCCCGGCCATATCCTGTGCGTCACCTTCTCCAACAAGGCCGCCAACGAGATGCGGCGGCGCATCCACAACATGATCGGCGACGAGGATACCGGCTACGTATGCACGTTCCACAGCTTCTGCGTCTCCGTCCTCCAGGAGGACAGCCACGCCGTGGGATATCCGAAAAGCTTTCTGGTGCTGGACAACTCGGACATAGACGAGATGCTGAAGATCATCTACGAGGAGCGCGGGCTGACGCTGCGCGACATGACTTTCGGCCAGGCCAGGGACATGTTCGAGATCATCAAGCTGTTCAAGCAGCCGGAATACTATCTCGATCTGATCGAACTGCCGGTGGATCAGCTGAAGGAAAAGTACGACTCCGCCGTGACCACCCGGGACATCCTCTTCTACGGCTACCTGTATCAGCAGAAGAAGTGCTTCGGCCTGGATTACAACGATCTTCTCCTCTTCACCCTGTACATCTTCCGCCAGTCCGCGGAGATCCGGGAGAAGTGGCAGCAGCGGCTGGAGTACATCATGATCGACGAATTCCAGGACATCGACGAACCGCAGTACCGGCTCATGCAGGTCCTGTGCGGATACCACAAGAACCTGTTCGTCGTAGGAGACCCTGACCAGACCATCTATACCTGGCGCGGCGCAAACGGCCGCTATCTCATGGATTTCGATACGGCCTTTCCCGGAGCCCGCACGATCCTGATGATGCAGAACTACCGCTCCACGCCCCAGATCCTGGCCGCCGTCAACTCCCTGATCGACAAGAACGGAGAGCGCATCAAAAAGGACCTCATTCCCGTCCTGCCGGACGGCGCACCCGTCGTCTGCTTCCGCGGGAAGAACGCGGAGGAGGAGGCTTCGGCCATCGCCGCGCGCATCGCGGATCTGCACTCCTCCGGCATTCCCTGGCGGGACTGCACCGTCCTGTACCGTGCCCACTACCTGACACGGAACCTGGAGGAGGTCTTTCTCCGCGAGAAGATCCCCTATGCCATCTACAGCGGCGTGCAGTTCTTCGACCGGGCGGAGATCAAGGACTCCCTGAGTTATCTGCGTATGGCCGTCTATCAGGACGACCTCTCCTTCCGCCGCATCGCCAATGTCCCCAAACGGAACCTCGGGCGCAAGAGGATGCGCTTTCTGGAGGAATACACGCAGGCACACGGAGGCACGCTGTTCCAGGCACTGAAAGCCTGCGTCGAGGAGGAGCTCTTCCGCGGCACGAAGGCCGCCCGCTTCATCCGCCTGATCGAACGCTGGTCGGCGCAGTATCACGGGATGCAGGCCTCGGAGGTCCTCTCCGGCATGCTGCAGGAGAGCGGCTATGAGGAATACCTGCGCACGGAGGGCAGCCAGACGCGTCTGGACAATCTGGCAGAGCTGAAGCAGCATCTGTACGAGTTCGAGACCACCAGCGGCGAGGAGAACACCCTAGAACAGTATCTGTCCCACGCCGCCCTGTTTTCCAATCTGGATCAGACCGATCCCGGGGACCGTGTCCGCATGATGACGGTCCACGCCGCCAAGGGCCTGGAATTCCCCTTTGTGTTCCTCTGCTCGATGGATGAGGGCATCTTCCCCTCGAAGAAGGTCCTGACCCGCCAGGCCATGGAGGAGGAGCGCCGACTGGCTTTCGTCGCGATGACCCGCGCGGAACAGGCGCTGTTTCTGTCCTGCTCCGAAGGCAGGACTCTGGACGGCAGTCCGCGGTATCCCTCCCGCTTCCTGCTGGATATAGACAGGCCCCTCGTCCGCTGGGAGACGCCCCTGTCCGAAGGGCTGGTCAGGGAGGCACGGGACTACGCGTCCCGGCTGGACGCCCGTCTGAAGGACGGGAGCGGGACGCCCGCCTTCCGCCCGGGAGACCGGGTGCTGCACGGGATCTTCGGTCCCGGCACGATACTGGAAACCGACACCGAAAACGAAGTATACACGGTCCGCTTCGACCGCCTGGATACCCCGCGCCGCCTCACCTTCAAGGTGAAGCTGGACCGGGCGGAGCAGGCATGACGGACCAGAGGAGATCATCATGGAAGATATGCTGTTGCTGAAACTGGGCGAGATCGTCCTGAAGGGCCTGAACCGCCGTCAGTTCGAGATGAAGCTGATGGCCAACGTGAACCGGAGGCTGAAGGCCTTCGGCTCCTTCCGGACGTACTGCATCCAGTCGACCGTATACGTGGAGCCCGAAAACTCCGATTTTGACATGGACGGGGCTCTGGAGGCCGCCAGATGCATTTTCGGCATCGCCTCCATTTCCCGTGCCGCCGCCTGTGAAAAGGACAAGGACGCCATCGTGGAGACCGCCAGGACCTATCTGGCCGACGCCTTCCGCACGGCGAAGAGCTTCAAGGTGGAATCCCGCCGTTCGGACAAGCGCTTCCCCATGACCTCCATCCAGCTCAGCCAGTATGTGGGAGGCCTGCTCAGCGAGTCCTTCCCCGACGTGACGGTGGACGTTCACGATCCCGAACTGACGGTCTTCGTCGAGGTCCGGGATCTGGCTGCCTACGTCCACGGGCCGGCCATCCCCGGGGCCGGCGGCATGCCGGTGGGTTCCAACGGCCGGGCCGTGAGCCTCCTGTCCGGCGGGATCGACAGTCCGGTCTCCACCTATATGATCGCCAAGCGCGGCATCTCGATCTATCCCGTGCATTTCTTCTCCTTCCCCTACACCAGCGAGCTGGCCAAGCAGAAGGTCGTGGACCTGGCCGGGATCCTCACGAAGTACTGCGGGCGGATGAACGTGATCGTCGTTCCCTTCACGCACATCCAGGAGGAGATCCGGGAAAAATGTCCGGAGGAGTACTTTACCCTGATCATGAGGCGCTTCATGATGCGGATCGCCCAGCAGCTGGCGGAGATGCACAACGCCAGGGCTCTCGTCACAGGGGAGAACCTCGGCCAGGTGGCCAGCCAGACCATGGAAGCCATGGCCTGCACGCAGGCCCCGATCCGTCTTCCCGTCCTGCAGCCGCTGATCGGCATGGACAAGGAGGAGATCGTCACGCTCGCCAGAAAGATCGGCACCTTCGATACCTCCATCCTCCCGTATGAGGACTGCTGCACTGTATTCACGCCGCGCCACCCGAAGACGAAGCCCGTACCGGAGGAAGTGGAGAAAGCGGAGAGCGTGCTGGATGTCGACGCCCTCGTGGAGGAAGCTGTCGCCGGCATAGAGAGGATCCGGGTGGGAGAATGACGCACACGGCCGAGATCCTTTCCGTAGGCACCGAACTGCTTCTGGGAAACATAGCGAACACGGACGCGCAGGACGTCTCCGTCGCTCTGAGCGAGCTGGGGATCGATGTCCGCTGGCACACCGTCGTCGGAGACAATCCGGAACGGGTGAAGCAGGCCGTGGCCGTCGCGCGCACGCGCGCGGACATCCTGATCGCCACCGGCGGTCTTGGCCCGACCTATGATGACCTTACCAAACAGACGCTGGCGGAGGCCTTCGGGAAAAAACTGGTATTCCACGAGCCGTCAGCCCGGAAAATACGCGAACTGTATTTCCAGCGTCTGAAGACGGAGGAGCTTCCCGATCATGCGCTGCTGCAGGCGTGGCTGCCCGAAGGCTGCACGGTCTTCGAAAACAGCTGTGGGACCGCTCCGGGCTGCGGCTTCGAAGCCGGCGGCATGCACGTACTGATGCTCCCCGGTCCCCCGTCCGAATGCCGCGCCATGCTGCGCACCGGCGCCGTTCCCTATCTGAAGTCCCTGAGCGACAGTGTCCTTGTCTCCCGCAACTTCCGCATCTTCGGCATTGGGGAGAGCAGCTGCGAACAGCTGCTGCGTGACGTCATGGAGAGCTCGGAAAATCCCACGCTGGCCCCCTATGCCAAAGAGGGCGAAGTCCTTCTGCGGCTGACGGCCAAAGCCGGCAGCGAGGAGGAGGCCGGGGCGATGATGGCTCCGCTGGAGAATCATGTCAGGGAGATCCTCGGCGACCTGATCTACGGCGTCGACGTGGATTCCCTGGAGCAGGTGGTCTCCGGCCTTCTGAAGGAACGCGGGCAGACGATGGCGTCGGCGGAATCCTGCACGGGTGGACTGATCGCCAAGCGCATGACCGATCTGCCGGGTTCCTCCGCCGTTTTTCTCGGAGGCGCCGTGACCTACAGCACCCCGTCCAAGCACCGCGTGCTGGGTGTGGACGAGACGCTTCTCAGGGAAAAGGGAGCCGTCAGCCCGGAGACGGCCGCCGCCATGGCGGAAGGCGCCCGCGCCCTGTACGGCGCGGATTATGCGCTGTCGACCACCGGCGTGGCCGGACCGGACAGCGACGAGCGCGGCAACCCCGTGGGGCTCATCTACGTCGCCCTGGCTTCCGGACGCGGCACCGTCGTCCGCGAGTTCCGGTGCGGCAGCGTGCGCGCCCGCTGCCGTTCCATCGCCGTCAACCACGCCCTGGACATGCTCCGCCGGGAACTCCTGGGGCTGTCCCAGCCGGAATGACGGGCACGCCCCCGCATATCCCGTACGCGAACCCGATATTATTAAATCTGGGAGGAAAATACATGGAGATCGAAAAAGTACTGCAGAACTTTACCCGTCGCGGGCTGAAAGCCCTCTATTTCGAGACCTCCGCCGAGGCGGCGGACTACGTGGCCGGCCGCATCCAGGGAAAGACCGTGGGGATCGGCGGCAGCAAGACCATCGACACCATGGGCCTGTACGAGCGCCTGCAGGAGAACAACACCGTTTACTGGCACTGGAAGCAGGGCCCGGAGGCCCGGGACACCGCCACGAAGACCCAGGTGTATCTCACGAGCGCCAACGGCATCTCCGAGGACGGACAGCTCGTCAACATCGACGGCAATGGCAACCGGGTGGCCCAGACCCTGTACGGGCACGAGCTGGTGATCTTCATCTCCGGGGTCAACAAGATCATGCCCAATCTCGAGCAGGCCATCTGGCGCGCCAGGAACATCGCCTCTCCTCTCAACGCCAGGCGCTTCAACGTCAACACGCCGTGCGTGAAATCGGAACCCATGAAATGCCACGACTGCAGGAGCCCCGAGCGCATCTGCAACGGCATGGTCATCACCATGGGAAAGATGAGCGGCGTCGGCGAGATGGAAGTCGTCCTCATCGGCGAGGAACTCGGCTACTGATCCCCTTCCCTCAGGCAAAAAAAACGCGGACCGAAAAGGCCGCCCCTCGTAAGAAAGTTTTATAGTTTCCAGGAATGGCATGATCTTCGGGTCATGCCATTTCCTGTGTCATCAGTTCACTCAGCGGGATGAACCCGATCAGATCATAGCAGATATGGATGCTCTGGCGGCGT
>JAEEGL011317997.1_pt1 | contig 12789 bp, 8 predicted proteins | sample 9134231 | NCBI WGS metagenome assembly JAEEGL01 (sample SAMN16246548, study PRJNA631951) | gut metagenome | biome: gut microbiome; feature: rumen; material: fiber-attached | host: Bos | place: Iran: Karaj | collected 2018-10 | reverse complement strand
GAAGCTTTCTGGAACGGCAACAATATCATTTTCGATTCGAGACTGCATAAGGTCTCCCTTAAATGACTGAACCATTCTTGAACGTTCTTCAGCAGAAACTGAAATGTATTTTTTCTTGAGAGAAGGATTTCTCTGAATTAAAGATTCAACATCCATATACAAGAAATACTGATCCCACAAAGATTTCTGACGGGCAATGATTGTCTGTTCAACAACCTTATCCGGAGAAATATCCTGTGGTTTAAGAAGTTCAACAGATTCATTTTTTACAGGAACAAAGTTTGATGAAGCTGCTGATGGAGAAGGGCGAACTTCCAGTGTAAGACGGTTTGATTTCAAAGTAAGATATTTTGATTTATACAATTCCGGATAGAAGAAAAGTTCAAGATAATAAACTGAAGGTTCTTCAATCTTCAAAAAGTTCTTTACATTTTCAACAAATGAATATTCTTCACCCTGTTCAAGAGCAAGCTCACGGAAGTAAACAGTCTGATTTGTAGTTCTCTTTTCGATAATGTTTTCAGTCTGCTCAAGACGACTGTTTTTTACAGTATAGGCATTAAAGTCCATAGAGAAGGAACGGTCATCAGCAAGCTTAAAACGCAGAGTTTCTGAACCATTATTTTTTATTGTGATATGAACAAAAACAGGTGCTTCATCTGCATTTCCCGGATAGTAAACAGTACGGTTGTAATACTTAATTGAAACCTGTGCCTTGCTGAAATCTACAGTATTTTCCTCTGCAAAGGTTGCCATCTGTCCAAAAACAAAAAGAATTGATATAATCGAAATCAGTTTACGAATCTTCACCGTATTCTCCCTAAAAGATTTTTCTTTTACTTATATTAATATCGGTATTTTAAAATGAAATCATTAACTTCTATAGACGAAATATTACATAATCACAGCGAAATCCGCGATACTTCTGCTGCATTTTTTGATGAAAATACAAGCTTTCCTTTGAATATTGAAGGGCTTCACGGAAGTCTTTTTGCCTATTTTGCAGCCGAAGTCTGCCGCTCAAATCACCTGAAAGCTGTACAGGCAGATCAGTATTCTAACTCAAGTAAGAAAACTCCCCAGTACAAAATCTTTTCTTCTGATCTTGTAATTATTGTTCCTACAGAAACAGACGCGCGCGACATTGCCGAAGATTTTTCTGCTGTTTTCAGCGATGCAGAAGTACATATTTTTCCGGACTGGGGAACAGTTCCTTACAGACCTGCAGCCCGTGGTTCAGTAACCTTTGGAAAAAGATCCGGTGTTCTTTCAAAGCTTCTGTCCAAAAAACAAACGATTACATTCAATGAAAAACCCCGCATCTTCATTTTTACCCAGAGAGCCTTTATGTCTCCTTTACCGGAGCCAGAATATCTGAGATCCCTTTCTTTTAAGCTGAATAAGGGTAACAAAATTGATACGACAAACATTGCCCAAAAACTCAGCAGCATGGGCTATACCCGGGTTCCAAAAGTAAATGTACGCGGAGAATTCAGTCTTAGAGGTGAAGTTCTCGATATCTTTTTACCCTGTGATGAACACGCAACCCGTATTATCTTTGATTTTGACGAAATAGAATCCTTTAAGGAATTTGAGACCGATACTCAGACAACAATTGGCACAAAACAGGATCTGCTGATTTATCCGACGAAAGAAGTCCTCTGGAATGATGAACTGATTGAAAAAGCTGCTGCCCGAATGGAAGAATACCAGGCAACGGCTATCAAAGAGGATGGGGCAGGAACCGCAGAAAATGCAGCAGCAGGGGACTTTTCGGTACATCTTCCGCTTACAGAAAATGCTAAAAACTACCTTGAAAATCTTCTTACAGGCCTTTCAGTAAGCAAAGAAGCTGAGGGTGAAGAGTTTCTTTATCAGCTGATTTACGATAAAACCTATACTTTACTGGACTATATCGATGAAAATACCTTTGTGCTTGTTTACAATTATGATAAACAGGAAAATGCCAGACTCACAATAAATCGTGAATATAACAAGCTTTACCGTACTTCGAGAGAAGAATATCCGGTTTTGCCACCTGATATGATGCTTTCTGATTACGAAAAGCTGCTAGAAAATATCTCAAAATGTATACTTTTTAGAACACTTCAAAAGTCTGAGGATACTGATTCTGTCTACCATTATCAGATTTCTTCTGAACCTGCACGTTCTTTCTTTGGAAACATCAACTTTATGAAAGAAGAGTTGACGGAACTTCAAAATGCAGGTTGGAATATCTTCATTTTTACAGATAATGAAAACCAGCAGCTTCGTATTCACGAAATATTTAAGGATTTTGTAGATATTGAAGATGACGGAACTGTTCACCCGGTAATCCTCATTCCAAAGGCAATATCTGCAGGCTTCCGTCTTCCAGATGCAAAGCTTCTTGTTATTCAGGAAAATGAGATTTTTGGCCGCAGACAATACGTTGCAAAATCAGTAAATAAAGCTAAATCCAAGGCAATAGACACCTTTGTAGAGCTTAATCCGGGTGATTATGTTGTTCACGTAAACTGGGGAATAGGGCTCTTTCACGGAATTGAACGTGTAAAAGCAATGGGAAATGAGCGAGATTACATCAAGCTTGAATACGCAGATAACGAAATAGCCTTTGTCCCGATCGAGCAGGTAAATCTTGTTCAGCGCTATATTGGTAACGAAGGTGATAAACCGCGGCTGGACCGCATTGGAAGTAAATCCTGGGAAAGCCGAAAGAACAAGGTAAAACAGGCTGTAGAAGATATTGCCCAGAAACTTATTGATTTGTACTCACGCCGACAGGCATCAGTTGGATTTGCCTTTCCTAAAGAAACAGAATGGCAGGCTGCCTTTGAAGCTGCTTTCCCATACGAAGATACACCAGATCAGATTACCGTTACTGAAGAAATCAAGGCAGATATGGAGCGTCCGGTTCCTATGGATCGTTTGATCTGTGGAGACGTAGGTTATGGAAAGACGGAAATTGCCATGCGCGCTGCCTTTAAGGCTGTAATGGGCGGAAAACAGGTTGCCTTTCTGGCACCAACTACGATTCTCGCAGAACAGCATTATGAGACTTGCAAGAACAGATTTAAGAACTTCCCGGTAAAAATTGAAAGACTTTCACGCTTTGTGGCCCCAGCAGAACAGAAAAAGATTCTTTCAAAGGTTGCTGCAGGCGAAGTAGATATTCTCGTTGGAACACACAGAATCATTCAGAAAGACGTAAGCTTTAAAAAGCTCGGTCTTATGATTATTGATGAAGAGCAGCGTTTTGGTGTAAAAGACAAGGAAAAACTCAAGGTAATGAAGAACAATATTGACTGTCTTACCATGTCTGCGACACCAATTCCAAGAACTCTTCATATGAGCCTCTTGAAAATCCGCGATATGAGCCTTTTAACAACGCCTCCACAGAACCGCCAGGCAATCGAAACTGTAGTAGATGAGTTTACAGATGAACGCGTAGCCCAGGCAATCAGACGGGAAATAGAGCGGGGCGGACAGGTTTTCTATCTGCATAACAGAGTTGAATCCCTGCAGGAAATCCGCCGCCGGGTAGAAACTCTGGTACCGGAAGTTTTAGTTGATGTAGCCCACGGCCAGATGACAAGTACCCAGCTCGAAGAAATTTTCCATCGCTTTAAGATGGGAGGCTTCCATGTTCTGATTGCAACAACAATCATTGAAAATGGTATTGATATTCCGAACGTAAATACAATCATCATCGATCGCGCTGATATGTATGGCGTCTCTCAGCTTTACCAGCTCCGTGGCCGCGTTGGTCGGAGCGACCGACAGGCCTATGCATATCTTTTATATCCAGAAAATAAAGCACTTTCTGAAGTCGCAATGAAACGTCTTCAGGTAATCAGTGACTTTACAGAGCTTGGATCCGGCTTTAAGATTGCCATGAAAGATATGGAAATCCGCGGCGCCGGAAACCTGCTTGGCCGCGACCAGAGCGGTGATGTATATTCAGTCGGCTTTGATATGTACGTAAGGCTTTTGAATGAAGCTGTAAACCGCTTAGCCCTCCAGAAAGACTACAAAGAAGAATCCGAAGTTCTTATGGAAATGGAGTACACCGGCTTTATTCCTGATACCTATATCATCAACCCGCAGATTAAGATGGAAATCTACAAGAAGATTGCTGCGGTTACAGATGATGCTGAATTCGATGCAGTTCTTGCGGAACTGGCCGATCGTTTTGGTCCGATTCCGGAAGAAGTTTCAAGCTTATTGGCACTTGCCGAAATCCGCATTATCTGCCGCAAACTCTCTATAAAATCAATCAAGGAACGCCAGGGCGAAGTGGCGGTTGAGTTCAACCAGGTTTCAAATATCTCAATTGATAAAATCCTCAAACTCATTAAGGATAATCCTGGAACTGTACGTCTCAACGCAAAGCTACCAAATTACATCTATATAAAACTAGGAAAAATCGGCTTAAAGGAAAAGTCAGAGTTTATTCGTGAAAAGCTCAGCCAGCTGGCATAAAACCTTCATCAAAAAGTATACCAACAGCCCACTGGTTATTCTTTTCATATATCACTTAACTTATTATAATGTATATTCTGTCTACCTATAACACAGTTTTTTATACCCAATTACAAAACTCCCTCTCCCATCCCTAATTTACTTTAATTCAGCTTTACGATAGTTAATATTCATTACAAGGCCAATACACATCATTGCCGTAAGCAACGAAGATCCACCGTATGACAGGAACAAAAGCGGAATACCTGTAATTGGCATGATACCCATAACCATTCCAACATTAATAAAAAAGTGGAAAGTAAACATACCGAAAATACCTGCACAGATATAGGAACCGTAACGGTTTACACATTTACGCATGATATAAAGAATCTTCAAAAGAATTATAAGATAAAGTGAGAATACAAGAATACCGCCAAGGAAGCCGAATTCTTCAGAAAGAATACTGAAAATAAAGTCTGTGCTCTGCTGCGGTAAGAAGCGGTAATGGCTCTGAGTTCCCATCAGATAACCTTGTCCAATAACGCCACCGGCACCAATAGCAACCTTTGACTGAATGATATTCCAGCCGGCACCAAGAGGATCTTTATTTGGATTCATAAAGATGATAAGACGTTTAATCTGATAATCCTTAAGTACTTTCCCAAGCAGTAAAGAGAAAATAAGTGCAAGACCAATAATTGAGGTAAAATAAATAATCCAGTGTATATAGCGCGGACCGTGAAGATAACGGCGGATTACATAGCCCAAAAGCGTTATTATGAGGAATGCAAAGATCAAAAGCATTCGCAAACGCATGTTAGTTAAAATCGAAATAACTGCAAGGGGAGTCAATGCAATTTCTGAATTCCATACAGGCAGAATAGCAAAGAAAATTGTAAATACACCAAAAAGGAAAACGTAACCTATATAGCGCAGAGGAACCCCTGCAATAAAACACATAATGAAGTAAACAGGAAGATAAACCGATGAAGTACCAAGGTCAGGCTGAAGCAAAATCAATCCCATTGGAAGAAGTAATACACCTGTTGCCAGGAAAAAACGTTTCAGCTGATCGCCATTTGCTGTATCATCAAGAATTCTTGCAAGATAAAGAATATAAAATACCTTACCGAATTCTGAAGGCTGAATTCCAAACTCACCAATTCCTATCCAGCTTTTTGCACCATTTACATATCGTCCAAAAAGTCTTGTATATATCAGTAAAATTAAAAGTCCTATAAAGCCATAAATTGAAATTGATTCTGTACGTCTGTAATCGTAAGCTGTAATTGAAATCATGATTACAAAGCCAATAGACGCCCAGATAATCTGTTTTATATATTCATTTGTAACACGTACACCTTCAGAGTTTATACTCGAAGAATAAATAAACATAACTCCAAGTGAAACCAGAGTAAGAACAACAAGAATCAGAAGATAATCAAACATTGAAAAGAATTTATTCTTCATACTCCCCTCTCCTATTCCTGTCTTCCACGGTTGTTCGTAAGATATGAAAATCCAAGTGCCTTTGTGGCTTCTTCACAATTCTGATTAGCAAAGATTCCCTGAATAATAATGTTCGTACAATATGGAGCCCACCATTCCCATGTATTGCAGGCTTCGACAATAGTTGCTACACAAATCTGATCTTCTGGAGGTGCATCGTATGGTGCGTAAGCTACAAGCCATGAGTGCCAGCTTTTGTCTTCTTTTCTACTGCTGTATGGTTCAACTTCGGCTGTACCGGTTTTACATGCAATCTGTACGATTTTATTATGCATTGGATACTGTGGTGTACCATCAGTAACTGTATAACGCATTGCTTCCTGAATCTGTTTCCATACATCTTTATCAATTGTAGATTCAGTAAGAACCTGTCTTTTTACTTCCTGAATAACATCACCTGTAACAGGATCCCGTACTTCTTTTAGAATATGAGGCTTATAAATAACACCCTCATTACAAACCATTGCAACCATATTAGCAAGCTGCAAAGGAGTTGCTTCCATGTATCCCTGACCGATAGAGCATGACATTGTATCTCCACCAAGCCATTTTTCATGATATTTCTTTTCCTTCCATTCTGCTGTCGGAACAAGTCCAGAAACCTGGCTTGGAAGGTCTATCTGTGCACTCTTACCAAAACCAAACTCACGTGCATACGAAGCAATCTTTTCAATACCAAGATAGTCACGACCAACAGTCCAGTAATAAACGTCGCAGGATTGAGCCATGGCATTTTTCATATCAAGCCAGCCGTGTCCAGGCTCTTTAATATGACAATGGAATTTTCGTCCACCGTAAACCATAACACCTTTACATTCAATTTTCTTGCTAGCAGGGAAAGCATTTTCCTGAAGCATTGCGGCAGACATAATAATTTTAAAGGTTGAAGCCGGTGGATAAGAAACCTGTACGGCACGGTTTAAAAGAGGTTTTGTTGTATCATTAACAAGCTTTGCATATTCAATTCCGGCATCATCGGAGCTGAAGATATTTGAATCGTAATAAGGATAAGAAACCATTGCGAGAACTTCGCCGCTTGCAGGCTTTAATACTACAGAAGCCCCCACTCTGTTTCCAAGAGCATCTTCTACAAGCTTCTGAATATCAGAATCAATTGTAAGAACAAGGCTCTTTCCCATTTCTGGCGGTTCAACAATAGGTGTATCCGAAATGATTCGGCCATGAACATCGACTGTAGACATTTCACGACCTTCCTTACCCTGTAAGAGCGAATCATACTGTTTTTCGATTCCTGTTTTACCTACAATACTTGTCTTTTTATATCCCTGATTATAAAGAACTGTCATTTCATCCTGGTTAATATCACCTACATAACCAACGATATGAGACATGGAACCTGTATGCTGATAGTTTCGAATAGGTTTAGATACCCAGGAAACTCCGGGAAGATCAATTTTATTTTCAGCAATATTTGAAATTACAGTAAAAGGAACATTTGATTTTACCTGAACCGTTGAATAAGAACGACGCATATTCTTTGGGATTTTCTTATCAATATCTGTTTTACTGATTCCAAGATACTGAGCAAGTTTTAATGTTACTGTATCATAACGATCCTTTGGAATCTCTCCTGGAGTTACATCAACCGCAAAAGAATCTGTATTAATTACAATAGGCAGCAAGGCATTTCGGTCAAAGATTTCACCTCTCTGAGCAGAAATAACTGTAATCTGACTGGAAATGCGCTGAGACTGCGAACGGTAGTGTTCACCCTGAACAATCTGCATTGAAAAAAGACGATAGATATATACACAAAAACAAAGCAGCAGCAGTATGAGAAGAATGAAGATTTTAGCACCTTTGGTAAGCCTGTCTTCTGTATTAATCATTGTCTATTGCATCCTTTACAGATTTAACTGCAAGAGATTTTTTAAAGAAGCTTAAAAACTTAAATACAAAGGGAGCAAGCAGAACGTTTTCTATGAACTCAAAAAGGAAATCATAAGAAATGATTCCTGCAACATAGATATGAACATTCGGGAATAAAAGCCCCAGAAGATGTACCATAAGAGTTTTTGCAATTGTTCCGATTCCTACACAAAGCATTGGAAGAATAAATCCGGAAATAATTACATTCTTTGCAAAAATTCCGTAAACATAACCAATTATAGTTCTGTAAAGACAGTTAAAACCAAAAGGAATACCTGTTATAAAGTCCAGAAGAAGACCGGAGATAAAACCTGTTGTTTCACCAACAACCTTACCATTTAACAAAGAAAAATAAATCGAGCAGATTAAAACTAAATCCGGGACAATATAAATAAAACTGATATTTGAAAGAATGGATGATTCAATGATAACTGCACAAAGTAATATAAAAGCACTTACAAGAATTGATTTTGTCATTTCCCCTACTCCTTGTATGCCTTACGGTCGTTCAGCTCTTTTTGATTTACAACAACGACATTTTCAAGCCGCGCAAAGTCAATAATCGGCATAAGCTCAATATTCAAAGAAGAGTTGTAGTCCAGCGTAGTAATCTTTGAAATGGTTCCGATTGCAATATCACGCATATAGTTATCATTTTCGCCGGAAGTAACAACAATATCACCATAGCTCAATTCATCTACAACAGATTTTCTGATATACTGCATTAAAAGCGGCTGATCCTGGCTGCCAAGACCATTTACCAGACCAAGGTCACGTGAATTCTGAATACGGGCAGAAACAATATTATTGATATTGTAAATCGGCATAATCTGGCTGGTAAAAGTTCCAACCTGAACAACTTTACCAACAAGTCCCTGATTTCCATTCTGGAAAGCGATAACCGGCATGTTCTTTCTGATTCCGTTTACACTTCCTCTGTTTATTGTAAGGTAGGTAAAGGCATTGTCGAGATCTCGTGCAATAATCTGTGCCGGAATATTTTTTTCATCAAGAGAAACAGCAAAATCAAGCTGCTCCTTAAGGCGGGCATTTTCCTTTCTGATATCAGCATTAGAACGCTGCATTTCTTCATAGTTTTCAAGCTTAAGTACAAGGTCGTTGTAATCTTTTTTAAGTTTTCTGAGTTCACCAACAGCATTAAAGGTATTAGCAATTCCATCTGTTACAAAGTGAACACCTTTATCCAGAGAAGAGAAAATTGAAAAACCAATCTGCTTGAAATTTAATACAAACCCACCGGAACTAAAGGCAAGTAAAAAGCCACCAGCGAGAATGTAAATTAAAAGAAGGAATTCAGCAAATTTAATTCTAAAAGAAAAATTCGGCTTTCTTCGCATACCACCCACCCGGAAAAAAGCTTAAATTAGTCGTTCAGACTATCGTAAACAGTTCTTTCTGAATATCTGTCTTTAAAGAGGGCGAAAGCTTTTCCGGCTCCAAGGGCAACACATTCAAGCGGTTTTTCTACGAGAATAACCGGTACACCAGTTTCCTTAGAAACAAGCTTTGGAAGCTCGCGCAGCATAGAACCACCACCAGTCATTACGATACCACGTTCAATGATATCAGAAGCAAGCTCTGGAGGAGTTTCAGAAAGTACAGATTTTATTTCTTCTACGATTTTTGTTACCGGCTCTTTAAGAGCTTCACGAACTTCTACGCTGTCAATTTCGAGACGGCGTGGAAGACCTGTAATAGCATCTGTTCCCTTGAGCTCCATCTTTTCGATAGTCTTTTCAGGAGCAGCATTACCAATCTGAATCTTAAGACGTTCAGCAGCAGGCTGACCAATAATCAGGTTATGAACAGACTTTACGTGCTTTACGATTGCTTCGTCGAACTTATCTCCACCAACGCGGATGGAGTGAGTAACAACCATACCACCAAGTGAGATTACAGAGATTTCTGCAGTACCACCACCGATATCACAGATCATGTGTCCTGCTGGTTCAAAAATAGGAATATCAGCACCGATAGCTGCGGCGCGGCTTTCTTCGATTACTTCAACTTCCTTAGCACCAGCCTTCATAGCAGCTTCAATAACTGCTCGGCGTTCTACATCAGTTACACATGAAGGAATACCAATCTTCATTCTTACTGATTTAAAAATCTGATGGCGCGGAATGATTTTTGAAATGAAGTATTTAATCATTTTTTCCGTGCTGTCAATATCAGCAATTACACCATCTGCAAGAGGGCGTATTGCCATAATATTTCCAGGAGTCTTATCAAGCATTCGCTTAGCTTCAGCACCTACGGCTACGATTCTCTTTGTACCCTTCTCAACAGCAATTACGGAAGGCTCATCAATAACAATGCCCTTATCGCGTACATAAATCAAGGTATTACAAGTACCTAAATCAATACCTATATCTGTTGAAAAACTATCAAAAAAACCCATCTATTTCCTCCCGGTTATCCGTTTTTTATTATCAATTTTCTGACATTTTTTGCAGGGCACCTGCGTGATTAACCTGTATCTTGAGGGCTTTACGCCACTGTGAACGGGCTTTCACCATATTTCCCTGCTTCTCATATATTACACCAATTCCATAATGTGCGTCAGCAGAATTTTCGTTTTTTTTCAAAACATTCTCAAATTCTTTGAGGGCACCTTCATAGTCTTCTTTATCAATATAAATTGTTCCAAGAAGATTTTCACTTTTTAATACTATATCTTCATTATCGCTGTTTTTTATGATTCTGAATAGATATTGTTCTGCGGCATTAAGTTCATTTGCCTTATAATACTGCTCTGCAATTGCAAGAAGAAGTGAATCGGATTCACGAACAAGGAGAGCTTCTGTAAAGGCTGCAATGCTTTCCATTGTCATTCCAAGAGAGGCATAACTTAAACCAAGATACTCAGCTATATCATCTGCCTTGTAACCATTTTCTTTTGCCAGCAGAAGATATTTTACAGCAAGATCTGCATAATAATGTGTTGTAATGGTATTCTTATAAAAATATGCTCGCCCCAGCATATACTGAAGCTGAGGAATTAGAGTTTTGTCTGCTTCATAAAGGGCAACTCGGATATTGTTTATACATTCATCCAGATAGCTCTGGGCCTGCTGTGTATCGGTTTGAGACTGTGCAAGGAAAAAGCAGGCGTAACTGTAATATGTAAGGGCGCTGTTATTGTAAGTATCATCCTGAAGAAAAACCTTACAAAGCTCATAAACCTTCTGATAGTCATAAGAGCCCCAGGCTTCCTTTATAGTTTTTATTGTGATTTTATCCTGATGATATTTTTTGATTGAAAAAAAGGTTACGAAAGCGATTGCAGATAAAATCAGAATAACAACTGCAACACGGAGTATATTCCGCAGCAGGTTGCTTTTCTTTTTTGCGTAGCTGCTGTTCTCAATATTGTAATTCGCTTTCAATTCCCCACCACTTTTACAATACTTTTATAAAAAAACAGATGGAACAATAAGCCGGGTTCTGTCTCCTGCCACCCCCAAAAGTGAGTGGTAGTACTAACCATCTATCCGCACTGAATGTTACCATTCAGCTCCAGCGATTTACCCGCAGTATTGCTCGGAATAACATAACTGCTGCTTAATCTTGCTCCGAATGAGGTTTACAAGCCGCAACTGTTACCAGTTACGCGGTAGTCTCTTACACTGCCTTTTCACCCTTACCTGATCGTACGCAAGCGCAAAATCAGGCGGTACAATTTCTGTTGCACTATCTGTCACTCACTGGGCTATACAGAACTACAAGAAGTAGAACTATAGCTGCCAGTTTGTGCCCGGTTATTACCCGGCATTCTTTCCGAAGGAGCCCGGACTTTCTCTCATTACAAGCCGCTGTCATCAGCAGCCTGTACCACGGTTATATTCCATCTGTTATTAAAAACAAATTAGTTGACGAGGGTTACTCTTCATCCTCGTTATCATCATCTTCGTCGTCTGAATCTTCATCGTCTTCATCTTCAGCATCTTCTGAATCTTCATCATCGATTTCGTCTTCATCGTCGAATTCTGACTTGATTTCTTCGTCTTCGTCTTCTCTTTCTTCTGAATCTTCATCTTCGAAGTCTTCATCGAGACCTGCAAGGCTACCTGCAACACCCATGTCAAAGTAGTCTTCCTGCTGATCTTCGCTTACTTCTTCGTAATAAAGGATACGGCTGCAGTATGGACAGAAGTTGATATCTTCACCTTCGCGAACTTCGTTTGCAAAGTTTGCAGGAAGAATCATATGACAACCTGAACATACACCGTTGCGAACAGATACAATACCTTCTGAATTGCGCTGAATGATTCTCTGGAACTTAAAGAGGATTTCCTGTGCCTTAAGTTCAGCATTTTCTTCAGCTGAATAAATCATATTGATGTTCTTTGTAACTTTGTCTTCTTCAACCTTGAGCTTAGCAAGCTTTTCGTCATAAGAAGTAAGTTCTTTGTTCAAAGAATCGCGGCTTGAATTAAGTTCGCTTTCCTGGAATTTAATAAGCTCTTCTGAGTTCTTAAGTCTTTCATTAAGTTCAGCAAGGTCCTTTTCTTCATGCTGAAGATCTTTACGAACCTGCTCTTCAAGAAGTTTTGCCTCAGTAATCTGTTTTTCGAGGGCTTCATATTCACGGTGAGTTGTAGAGTTAGCAACACCTTTTTCGCCTTCTTCACGAGACTTAACTGCTTCTTCGAGCTGAGCCTTAAGCTGTGTTACTTTTTCCTGAGTTGCATCATAATTAGATTTCTGCTCAATGAATTCTTTCTGAGTTTTAGCAAGCAGATCTTCCTGATTGCTGAGCTGTTTTGGAGCATCGCTCTTTTTTCCTTCCAGCTCGTATTTCTGTACGAGAATCTCCTGCAAAGATTTAAGATTCTCAAAAACTTCTGTTGTTACCATTATGGTTCCTCAATAAAAAATATCTAGTTATAATATAACAAATTT
>JAEEGL011293546.1_pt1 | contig 12789 bp, 9 predicted proteins | sample 9134231 | NCBI WGS metagenome assembly JAEEGL01 (sample SAMN16246548, study PRJNA631951) | gut metagenome | biome: gut microbiome; feature: rumen; material: fiber-attached | host: Bos | place: Iran: Karaj | collected 2018-10 | reverse complement strand
AGCGCCGTCAGATGGGTATGGCCATTACGTGGTCAGGCATCCTCGGTGCAGCAGCCCGTCTGCGTCCTATCCTCATGACGTCGTTGGCAATGGTCATCGGGTTGTTGCCTATGATGTTTGCCTCGGGTGTAGGTAAGAATGGTAACCAGACGCTGGGTGCTGCCGCTGTGGGCGGTATGTTGCTGGGTACATTGTTCCAGATTATCGTCGTGCCCGGACTGTTTGTCATCTTCCAGACGCTGCAGGAGAAGATCTCGCCCATGAAGTTCGAGGGCGAGGAGGAGAATCCTGATGTTGCGACGGAGATATCACAGTATGCTCAACGTCCCGTAGATTATGAATTGGAGAAGTAAGAGACTATGAAGAAGATTATGATATTTGCTGCCGTTACGCTGCTCATCAGCAGCTGCGGCGTATACAACAAGTACGAACGTCCTGACGTTGAGACGACAGGACTGGTGCGCGATGTGCTGAGCGACATCGACACGCTGGCTGTGCAGGATACTGCCTCGTTCGGTAATCTGCCTTGGCGTGCGGTGTTCACCGACCCCCAGCTGCAGGCACTCATCGAGCAGGGACTGGAGCGTAATGCCGACCTGCTGAATGCTGCGCTGAACGTAAAGATGTACGAGGCTATGCTGACCGCTGCCAAGCTGGCATTCCTGCCTGCTGTGACCCTCGGTCAGCAGTCTCCTATGGGAACCATCTCGACGATCTACACCGACCCGTCAACAACCACCAAAAGCTATTCTATCCCCATCTCGGCATCGTGGACGCTGGACCTCTTCGGCAACATCCTGTCGCAGAAGCGCAGCACACAGATGAAGCTGCTAGGTATGAAGGACTACCAGATGGCTGTGCGCGCACAGGTCATCAGCGGTATTGCCAACAGCTACTACACGTTGCTGATGCTCGACGAGCAGCTGCGCATTGTGACGGAGATGGCCAAGATGGCCAAGGAAACGTGGGAGATGATGCAACTGCAGCATCAATTGGGGCGCGTGCGTTCTATCAGCGTGCAGAGTGCCGAAGCAGCCTACCTGTCCACACAGACGCAGGCCAACGACTTCCGTCGTCAGATTCGTGCTACGGAGAATGCTCTCTCGCTGCTCATCGGACAGCAGGGACAGCAGATTCCCCGTTCGACATTGTACGAGCAGGTGCTGCCCAGTGAATTCTCGACGGGTGTGGCTGTTGCCCTGTTGCAGAACCGCCCCGACGTGCATAATGCCGAAATGGCGCTGGCATCCTGCTTCCATGATGTGCAGACAGCCCGCTCGCAATTCTATCCGAACATCACCGTCGGTGCTTCGCTGGCCTTTACCAACAGCAACGGCAATCTGAATCCCGGCAAGTGGCTCACCTCGCTGTTCGGCTCGCTGACACAGCCCATCTTCCAGCGTGGTGCTCTCATCGTCAACCTGAAAGTGAAGAAGATGCAGTACGAGCAGGCTTTCAATACTTGGCAGAACGCCATTCTGAAAGCAGGCAACGAGGTGTCGAACGCGCTGGTGAACTATCGCGGCTACGACGACAATTCGAAGATTGAGGCTCAGCGTGTGGCGGTGCTCACGAAGACTGTCGAGGACACGAAGGCACTCTATAGGAGTAGAGGTAGCAGCTATCTGGAGGTGCTGACAGCACAGAACCAGTTGCTCACTGCCGAGTTGAACAAGGCGACCGCAGACTTCAATAAGATGCAGTCAGTAGTATCGCTGTACACTGCTCTTGGCGGAGGCGGAAAGTAACAGGCTTTTGGCCGTTGGCTTTTAGCAGTTAGCTCTGAGCCAATGGCCAATAGTTAATAGCTAACAGCAAATATATATATATTATGGCAAGCGAAATTAGTCCAAAAGCCGAAATCAGCCCGAAGGCGAAAATCGGCGACAACTGTAAGATATTCCCCTTCGTCTATATCGAGGACGACGTCGAAATAGGCGATGGCTGCATCATCTTCCCCTTCGTCAGTATAATGAATGGTACGCGCATGGGCGCGAAGAATAAGGTGCATCAGGGCAGCGTCATTGGTGCTCTGCCACAGGACTTTGAGTTCCGTGGCGAGAAGTCGGAGTGCGTTATCGGCGACGGTAACATTATCCGCGAGAACGTGGTCATCAACCGCGCCACCCACACTGGCGGCCAGACCGTCCTCGGCAACGATAACGTGCTGATGGAGGGTGCCCATATCTCGCACGACACGAAGGTGGGCAACCGCTGCGTCTTCGGCTACGGCACGAAGATTGCCGGCGACTGCATCATCGAGGATGGTGTCATCTTCTCGTCCAGCGTCATTGAGAATGCTAAGACGCGCGTAGGACAAGGTTCAATGATTCAGGCCGGTACGACGTTCTCGAAGGACGTGCCTCCCTACATCATCTGCACCAAGCATGTCAAGTACGGTGGTGTCAATATGCAGGTGGCGCGCCAGCATGGTGTCGACGAGAAGACGCTGAAACACATTGCCAACGCCTACCGTCTGCTGTTCCACGGCAAGACGGCGGTGTTCGACGCGGTGAACCAGATTGAGGAGCAAGTCCCTGACGGGCCGTTCATCCGACACGTCATCGAGTTCATCCGAGGAACGCAGATTGGTATCATCACCAAATAATGAGTATTCAACAAACAAACTACAATGAAGACTAAACTACTGACAACGCTACTGACGGCCCTGGCGACACTCACCCTGTCGGCTCAGGGTCGTTGGGTTTCAAGGAACCTGCCCAACCCGCCGAACGACGAATTCTTCCAAACGGACGAGGCACGCAGGATTGGAGAACAGGTGCTGCTCTACCAGCGTGTGACGGGCGGATGGCCCAAGAATATCAACATGGCGACACCGCTCAGCGACGAACAACGTGCGCAGGTGGTAAAGGACAAGGAACGCCGCGACGACTCTACGACGGACAATGGTGCTACGTCGATGCAGATGCGCTTTTTGGCGCGCCTCTATCAGGCCACGAAGGACGACCGCTACAAAGAGGGATTCTGCAAGGGCGTCAACTATCTGCTCAGCGGACAGTATGCCAATGGTGGGTGGCCCCAGTTTTGGCCCGAAATGCACGGCTACCAAATCCATATCACCTACAACGACGATGCAATGGTGAACACCATGCGGCTGTTGCGTGATGTTGCCCAGCAGCAGGATCCCTATCAGGGCTTGGCGGACGCAACACTGCGCAAGCGTTGCTTGCAGGCCTTCGACAAGGGTATCGAGTGTATTCTGGCTACGCAGATGCGTAATGCCGATGGCATGCTGACGGTCTGGTGTCAACAGCACGATCGTGAGACGCTGGCTCCCGCTGCTGCCCGTGCCTACGAACTGCCGTCGTACTGCTCGATGGAGAGTGCCTCTCTTGTCCGTCTGCTGATGCAACTGCCCAAGCCCGACGAACGCATCAAACAGGCCGTCCATGCTGCTATGGCGTGGTTCGATAAGTATAAGCTCACAGGTCTGCGTGTTGAGCGACAGGGACGTTGGGCATCGCCAGAGAGTGAGACACGACTGGTGGAAGACCCCACAGCCGGTCCCTTGTGGGCACGCTACTACGACTTGAAATACTGTGAGCCGTATGTCTGCGACCGCGATGGGCTGCCCCGTCGTCGTCTGGAGGACATCGGTCACGAGCGTCGCAACGGCTATGCGTGGTTCGGCAACCGTCCTGCCGAGCTCTATCCGTTGTACGACGAGTGGGCCGACAAGTACGATCCGAAGCACAAGGTGAACATCAGCCTTTCTACGAAAGGTGCCAACGAAAACGGTCTGATAGAGTTGTATCGCCAGCCACAGAAGGACATGAGCGACTTCGACGTCATTGTCCACCCGGGTGAGCGCATCCAGGCCGCTATCGAAAAGGCTCCCGAGAAGCCTGTGAAGCCCTTTAAGATATTTATCCAGAAGGGTACTTACCAGCAGAAAGTTGTCATTGACCGTCCGAATATTGTCCTCGTCGGTGAGCAGCGCGACAGCACCATTATCACGCTGGCCGAAACTGAGGAAACCAATACCCTGCGTGAGTATCGCGGGCAACCTGTCCATCATGGCGTCGTCGTGTTGCAGGAAGGTGCCGATGACTGCGTCATCAGCGGACTTACCATCTACAACAGCTATGGCACGACGGTAGAGCCTGGCAATACTAAGCACCAGATGGCTGTCTACGGACGCGCGACGCGCACCATCATCATCAATAGCAATATCCAGGCTGACGGCAACGATGCCCTGTCGCTGTGGCATCGCGACGGAGGCATGTACTATCATGCCGACCTGAAGATTCTGTGTCTGGGCGTCGACTTCCTCTGCCCGCGCGGCTGGTGCTACGCTACACGCTGCAAATTCATTGGCGACGGTCACGCCCTCATCTGGCACGACGGACATGCTGACAAGGACCAGAAGCTGGTCATCACCAATTCGACGTTCGACGCGCTGCGTCCTACCGAGCTGGGCCGTTACCATCACGACTCGCAGTTCTATATCATCAACTGTCAGATGACCGGAAATATCCTCGACAAGAACATCGAACACGCCTATAAGGGACGTACCGCTGAGGAAATGGCCGCGCAGGGCAAGCGGCTCGACCCTTGTCCTTGGGGGCCGCGCATCTACTACTACGGCTGTCGTCGCGAGGGAGGACATAGTGGTTGGCTTGCCGACAATCTGAAGGACGCTCCAGGCAGTCCTGAGTTCCACGAGATTACCGCCCGCTGGACGTTTTCCGGCCGTTGGGACCCCGAGCAGCGCATCCGCGATTTGTGGGAAGTGTTGGCGTATTAAGGAGTGATGAGTGATAAGTGACAAATGTTTTTTCTTTGGTGGAAGTAAATTTTCCACTTTTCACTTGTCACTTTTCACTTTTTTTCGTATCTTTGCACACAAATACGATTATTATGGCATTGAACTTGAACAAAAATCTGAAGTTGTACTACAACATCCACGAGGTAGCGGAGATGTTCGGCGTCAACGAAAGTACGTTGCGCTATTGGGAAAAGGAGTTTACCTACCTGAGGCCCAAAATCTCAGGACCAGCCAAGATCCGCCAGTATCAGGAGAAGGATATCGAGCAGATTCGTCTCATCCACAATCTGGTGAAGGTGCGTGGCTTCAAGATTGCTGCCGCGAGGAAGATTATCAATGCCAATCGCAATGGTGCCGACCGCAAGACTGAGGTGCTGTCGCGGCTCATCAACATCAGTTCCGAGCTACAGTCGCTGAGAAAACAGCTCGACTATCTGACGTAGAGACAATTCATAGTTCATAATTCATAATTAAAACATTAAAACTTTAAGCATTATGAAAAAGTATTTAGCAGAAATGGTGGGTACGATGGTGCTCGTTCTGATGGGTTGCGGCGTAGCCGTCAGCCTGGGTTGTGATCCTGTAAACAATATCCCCGCAGTGGTTGGTACTGCGCTGGCCTTCGGTCTGGCCGTTGTCGCTATGGCCTATACCATTGGTGGCATCTCCGGTTGCCACATTAATCCCGCTATCACGCTGGGCTGCATCCTCGCAGGTCGTATGGATGCCAAGGAGGGTATCATGTACATCATCTTCCAGTGCATCGGTGCCTTCATCGGCAGTGCCCTGCTCGCCGTCCTCGTAGCTAATGTTCCCGGTATGGAGGGAACGGGTGCCAACGACCTTCAGGCTAACGTCTCAGTACTTGGCGGACTGCTCGCTGAGATCATCTTCACCTGCGTCTTCGTGCTCGTCGTGCTCGGCGCTACTGCCAAGACCAACGGTGCGACCAACAATTTCGCAGGTCTGGCCATCGGTCTTAGCCTCGTACTCGTACACCTCGTCTGCATCCGTTACACTGGCACCTCTGTGAACCCCGCACGTTCGCTGGCTCCTGCCATCTTCCAGGGAGGCACCGCTCTGGCCAACCTCTGGATCTTCATCGTAGGTCCCTTCGTCGGTGGCGCCCTTGCAGCTTGCATCTGGAAGATCATCGAACCTGCAGACAAGTAATATTTTGTCATGTGAATTTTATCATCAAGTGGGCGGTCCTCCTCTTCTTGGAGCCTGCCCATTTTTAAATTGTACCTTTGCAGACGGAAACTCATAAAGAACGACATGATGAAGAGAAGATTTCTGACTTTGGCTTTGTTGGCAGCGTTGGTTTGCCAGGTGGTGATTGCAACGCCACATTCTGACCATCGGTCAGAGAATGCGGCTGACGACGTGTTTACGACGAAGGGAGACGGGACGACGTACAGCATCCGGACGCTGGCTGAAATGGAGGAAACGGGAGTGTTAGCCTACGCTATGGCTGTATGGCCGCCGGTGTTTGAAATGACGAAAAGCGTAACCATTGCCGAAGGTGACAAGTTTGTGATGGACGACGCGATTGCATTGCAATTCAGGGAAAACGTCTGCCTGACTATTGAGGGCGAGGCGGACTTCCAACTCGAGGAAGGGTCGAAGTTTGAACCGGCTTTCAACCAGCCGGAAGTCCTGGGTGCTTCCATTCGCATAAAAAGCAGCTCGGCGACGGAGATAAGCCACTGTTCGTTCAGCTCGCTTGGCGTGGAAGTGATGGGCGAAGGGCCAGTGAACCTCGACAATTGCTATTTTGCCATTCACGACGGTTCTACGGCTGCAGCGCTTTATTTCATGAGCGACGGAGCGCCCTGCAGGATAGAATTCTGCGACTTCGACCACTGTCAGAAGGCGGCCATCGGCAGCGCTGCAAACGCATCGCGGCCCCTGACAATCAGCCACAGCCACTTCATGTATAACTCGGCGGCTAACAACAATATCCCGCAGATCAATATCACTGCCGCCAAGCCGCTGCGCATCGAATGGTGTGACGTGACGGGTGATCCTTCTAACACGATGGTGGGTGGCATCGGCATCTCAAACTTTATGGGTTACGATGCAGACATCACTATCAGTTGCTGCAGGATTACGAACAACCGCTACGGCATCGGCATCGTCGGGCCGGCGGCCAAGATCATGTTCGACAGCAATACGCTCAACAACAACCGCTTCGAGACCAATCCCATGAACGGCGGAAGCGGCATCAGCCTCTATGACCCCTATCAGCAGACTGAGGCCTACATCTTCAACAATCGCATCAAGAAATCGCTGTGGGGCGTGACGGTCATCGGCTGCAAGAAAGTCAACCTCGGTTGGCTAGAACAGGGCGACGACTATAATCCCGGCCTCAACGTCTTCGAGGACAACGGCAACAACGGCCAGCTTTACGACCTGTATAACAATTCGGCCAACACGGTCTACGCTCAGGGCAACACGTGGAACGTCAGCGAGCAGACCGAGGAGCTGATAGAGACCGTCATCTATCACAAACACGACGATCCGTCGCTGGGCGAGGTCATCTATTGGCCCGCCGCGACCGAAACGGGCATTGGAACGGTTAACGGTTTAGGGTTTACGGTTCATGGTTATTACGACCTGCAAGGGCGCAAACTGCCGGTTCCGCGTAAGGGTCTCAACATCGTTAATGGCAAGAAAGTGCTCCGTTGAGGATTTTGAAGATAGGCTGTATCTCAGAAAACCAAAAGAAATTTTCCTTTTCTTTTGGTTTTTCATTCGATTTGCACTATCTTTGCAGTCGCAATGATTGACCGAGCGACTGTCGATAAGATTATGGAGGCCGTCAACATCGTGGATGTGGTGGGCGAATTCGTTAACCTGCGCAAGGCGGGGGTTAACTACAAGGGATTGTGTCCGTTTCACGACGACAAAACCCCGTCGTTTATGGTGTCGCCAGCCCGTCAGATTTGCAAGTGTTTTGCTTGCGGCGAGGGTGGCAATGCGGTGAATTTCCTGATGAAGCACGAGCAGATTACCTATCCTGAGGCGCTGCGCTGGCTGGCGAAAAAGTATAATATCGAGATTCAGGAACGCGAGCTGACCGACGACGAGAAGCGCGAGCAGAGCGACCGCGAGTCGATGTTTGTAGTCAACGAATGGGCGTGTCAGTATTTTCACGAAATCCTGAAGAACGACGTCGACGGCATGGCCATCGGCAAGCAGTATTTCCGCAGCAGGGGCATCCGTGACGACATCATCGAGAAGTTCCAGCTGGGCTTTGCGCTCAACAAGCGTGACGCATTGGCCAACGAGGCCAAGCGCAAGGGCTATAAGCCTGAGTTCCTGGTGAAGACAGGATTGTGTTATGAAAGGAATGTAGAAAATGCTAACAGCCAAGAGCCAGATGCCAAAAGCCAACTCATAGACCGTTTCGCGGGTCGTGCCATATTCCCTTGGCTGAATGTCAGCGGCAAAGTCGTTGCCTTCGGTGGTCGTAAGCTCGACGCTGCCACGAAGGGCGTGCAGCAGAAATACGTCAACTCGCCCGATTCGGAAATCTATCATAAGGAACGTGAGCTGTACGGCATCTATCAGGCCAAGAAGGCGATTGTCAAGGAGGATTGCGTGTATATGGTCGAAGGCTATACCGATGTTATTGCCATGCACCAGTGCGGACTGGAGAATGTCGTAGCCAATTCGGGAACGGCACTCAGCGTCTACCAGATCAAACTGCTGCGACGCTTCACCCCCAACATCGTGCTACTCTACGACGGTGACGAGGCCGGTATCCACGCCGCTATGCGAGGAACGGACATGCTATTGGCAGAGGGTATGAACATCAAGGTGCTACTGTTGCCCGACGGTGACGACCCCGACTCGTTTGCACGCAAACATACCGCCCAACAATTCAAGGAGTATATCGAGGCGAACCAGACGGACTTCATACAGTTCAAAACCGAGCTGATGCTGAAGAACGTGAAGGACCCCATCAAGCGCGCTGAGGCCATCAACAGTATTGTGCGCTCCATCAGTGTCATTCCAGACCCCATCGTGCGTGCAACGTATATCACTGAGTGCGCCCGACGGCTGGATGTGGAAGAGCGCACGCTGATTAACCAGACGAACAAGTTTATTGCCGGCGACAGAGAGGAAAAGCTCAAGACGGCTGAACGCGAAGAACAGCGCCAGCAGGGTACGGAAGCAACGAAAGACCAGGCACCCGAGGACACATCGTTCTATCGGCTGTCGTTCGAGAGTACCGTCGAACGCCTCATCATCCAGAACATCATCCGACACGGCGACGAGATTATCTTCAGCGACCTCGAAGCCGAAGACGGTTCTACCGTGAGCCTCAACGTCGCGCAATACATCGATTTCGACTTGGGACAGGACCAACTGTCGTTCTCGACACCGCTATATAATAAGATACTGCGCGAGGCGGTGGAACACTCTGAGGATGCGGACTTCAAGGCCGACCGTTACTTCATGCAGCACCCCGACCCGGAAATCAGCCAGCTGGCAGCAACGCTGGGCATTGACAGTCACCAGCTCAGCCGCAGCTTCGAACGACAGGAGAGTGAGAACGACCTGCGCCAGCGCATCCAGCACCTCATTCTGGACTTCCGTATGGACATTGTCAACCAGCACATGAAGGAAGTGCAGCGACAGCTGAAGGATGCCGGAACGGACATGAACCGCGTCAGGGAACTGATGGAAGAATACAAGCAGACACAGGAGCTGCGCAACGCACTGGCCCGCCGTCGCGGATCGGACGTCATCGTGTAGCGCTTGCGCTAATTGATAGTTGACAATTGATAATTGAGAATGGAAGGGTGGTTATATATCTTGAGCATGACGCTGCTATGGGTCGTTATCGCCATAGCAGTGATTCACGTGGTCATGGATAACCGCCAGCCCGCCAAGACGATGGCGTGGGCACTGGTCATTATCTTCCTGCCGTTGGTGGGCATCGTGCTCTACCTCTTCTTTGGCATCAACCACCGGCGCGAACGACTCATCTCGCAACGCTCGCTCGACCAGTTGTCAAAACGCTCGATGTTGGGGTTCGTCGAACAGCAGGACCTGCACGTGCCCGAGAGTCACAAACAGCTCGTCGACCTCTTCATCAACCAGAATTTCTCACTGCCGTTCAGGGTGGCGGGCGTTGACATCATGACCGACGGCTATGCCTTCTTCCCTGAACTGCTGGCGGACATAGGCAAAGCCCAGCACCACATCCATATCGCTATGTACATCTTCGAGGAAGACCCGCTGGGCAATCTCATTGCTGATGCGCTTATCGACAAGGCGCGTCAGGGTGTCGAGGTGCGCATCATCTACGACGACGTAGGCTGCTGGCGCGTCCGCAGAGGATTCTTCGAACGGATGCGCGAAGAGGGTATCGACGTGCAGCCCTTCCTGCCTGTCCATTTCCCCACATTTACCAGTAAGGTCAACTACCGTAACCACCGCAAAATCATCATCATCGACGGAGTGGTGGGATATATCGGAGGCATGAACATTGCACAGCGCTATGTCTCGGCGAAATGGCGCGACACCATGCTGCGACTGCAGGGAGCCATTGTCTATTCCCTGCAGCGGGCCTTCCTCGTCGACTGGTATTTCGTCGACCGTACACTCATCACCAACCGCAAATACTATCCGGCTGTCAGCGCTGCCCCCAAACCCAACGAGATACTGGGACAGGTGGTGACCAGCAGTCCCACAACGCTCTATCCGGAAATCATGCAGGGGTTCGTACGCGCCATCACCTCCGCACGTCGCTATATCTATCTGGAAACACCTTACTTCCTACCCAACGAACCCGTGCTCTTTGCGCTGAAAACGGCAACAATGGCAGGAGTCGACGTGCGCATTCTCTGCCCGCACCATTCCGATGCCAAATTTACGGAATGGGCGTCGCGTTCTTATCTGCGCGAACTGCACGAGGCTGGAGCACAGGTGTTCCTCTACGAACCCGGCTTCATGCACTCGAAACTGATGGTCATTGACGACGCGCTGGCAACGTCCGGTTCGACGAATGCCGACTTCCGTTCGTTCGAGAACAACTTCGAGGCCAACGTGTTTATCTATAGTCAAGGAACGGCCCTGCGCCTGAAGAAAGTATTCCTCGACGACCAGTCGCTCAGCGTTCCCCTTGAAAGCGTCACCTCATGGATGCAACCGAAGTTCCTCCCCCGCCTCTGGGAAAGCCTCACACGCATGATCTCCCCGCTGTTATAAAAATCCATGCCATGAATCTAAATGCATTCCCTTCATTTGAGTTAATGACCCTGGATTTGCAAGAGAGGAAAAGCAGGGCTGTTGCTTTAGAAGCTGACGAGCCTGCTTCCGTCTGTCTGCTCAGTGATGCTGACACGTACGGCATCGTCGGGCAGGATTTCCTCTATCAGTTCGGGCCACTCGATGAAGCAGAGTGCACCGCTATAGAAGTAGTCCTCATAGCCCATGTCGTAGACCTCCTCCAGCTTCTTGATGCGGTAGAAGTCGAAGTGGAAGATTTTAGAGGTGAGAGCTGAGAGGTGAGAGGTGAGAGGTGAGGGTAGAGAGGTAAGAGAATACTCGTTGATGATGGCGAAGGTGGGGCTGGTGATGACGTCGTCAACGCCCAGTTCTTCGCAGATGGCCTTGACGAAGGTGGTCTTGCCGGCACCCATCTTGCCATAGAAAGCAAACACGCGGTGCTCGCCGATGTGCTCAATAAACTCGCGAGCCGCCTCGCGGATGTGGTCTATGTCTTGAATCTTGATTTCCATTTCCGTTGTTCCGTTAATCCGTTATTCCGTAATTTCTTTTTACCGCTTTTTCCCCTTCAGGGTGATAATCGGTATAATCATCTCCTCCATCGAGATGCCTCCGTGCTGGAAGGTGTTGCGATAGTAGGAGACGTAGTAGTTGTAGTTATTCGGATAGGCGAAGAAGTCGTCACCAGTAGCAAACACATAGCTCGTGGAGAGGTTCGGAGCAGGCAGCTGTGCCTTACGCGGTTCCTTGATGACAAAGGTCTCCTTCGAGTCGCACGACAGGTTCTTGCCCAACTTGTAGCGCAGATTAGTGTTGGTGTTGCGGTCGCCGACTATCTTCACAGGATTGTTGGCACGAATGGAGCCGTGATCGGTGGTGATGATGACGCGATAGTCCGTCTGAGCCAGTTCGCGGAAAAGTTCGGCTATGACAGAATGGCGGAACCACGACAGCGTGATGGAGCGGTATGCCGATTCGTTGTTGGCCAATTCGCGAACCATCTTCGACTCCGTACGGGCGTGACTGAGCATATCGATGAAGTTAAACACTACCACGTTCAGGTCGTTCTTATCCAGTTGCTTCAACTGCTGCAACAGCTTGTCGGCTTCTACCGACGTGTTGATTTTGTGGTACGAGAAGGTGTTCTTCCTGCGATAACGCTCCAGCTGCGTGCGAATCAGCGGCTCCTCGTTCAGGTTCTTGCCTTCCTCCTCGTCCTCATCGACCCACAGCTCTGGGAACATCTGCGCTATTTGTTCGGGCATCAGTCCTGAGAAGATGGCGTTACGCGCATACTGCGTCGCCGTGGGCAGTATCGAGCAATACAGGTTTTCGTCTATCTCAAACTGGTCGCTCAGTTCGCGCTCCAGCATCTTCCACTGGTCGTAGCGGAAATTGTCGAGCACCACCAGAAACACCTTCTCGCCATCATTCAGCAAGGGGAATACTTGCGTCTTGAACAGTTCGTTCGACATGATTGGATGCTCCTTACCCTGCACCCAATCCATGTAGTGTTGCTTCACATATTTCGAGAAACCGCGGTTGGCCTCTTCCTTCTGCATCTGCAACATCTCCGTCATCTGCGAGTCGGCGGCACTCAACTCCAGCTCCCAGCGCACCAGACGCTTGTAGATATCTGCCCAATCCTGCCATGTCCTGCAATCCATAATCTGCATGGAGAGCTGTTGAAACTGCTGTTGATAATTGGTCTGAACCGTTTCCGTCACAATCTCCTTGCGATGGATGTTCTTCTT
>JAEEGL011293363.1_pt1 | contig 12789 bp, 12 predicted proteins | sample 9134231 | NCBI WGS metagenome assembly JAEEGL01 (sample SAMN16246548, study PRJNA631951) | gut metagenome | biome: gut microbiome; feature: rumen; material: fiber-attached | host: Bos | place: Iran: Karaj | collected 2018-10 | reverse complement strand
TAATTCTCTCGCAATGCCATAATGCCCCCACAAATCAGGACGATTTGATAAAGACTTATTGTCAATTTCTAGTACTGTGTCATTCATTAAAACTATATCCGCAATATTATCTCCAGGTTTGCAATCTATCCCCTTTAAATCAACAATTTCATATTCATTTTCTGCAGGGAAAAAGTCACTTAAATATACTTCAGAAGAGGCACATATCATTCCAAATGAGGCTTCTCCACGCATTTTAGTAGCCTCAACTTTTACGGGCTCGCCTTCTCCATGCCATACTACTTCAGCACCTGGTTTAGAAACTACGACTAACTCACCTTCATAAAGATTTGAACCTCCACACACAATTTGCACAGGTTTGTCTTCGCCAATATCCACAATACAAATACGTAGTCTATCGGCATTAGGGTGAGCCTTAACTTCTATAATCTTACCAACTACAATATCATGATATTTTGCAGCCATATCTTCAACTTTTTCAACTTCTACAGTGCGAAGCGTTAAATCTTTAGCTATATCCACATCAGATAAATCTTTGGGTAAATCAACATATTTTTTAATTATATTTAACGATACTCTCATTTTATCCCCTCCTACTTAAACTGTTTTAAAAACCTTAAATCTGCACTATGGAATAGCCTTACATCATCAACTCCATAACGCATCATTACAAGTCTATCTAATCCAATATTAATATAAAATCCCGTCCACTCTTCTGGATCTAAACCAGCAGACTTTAAAACATTAGGGTGTATTACCCCACCAGGCATAACTTCAATCCAACCATTATGATTACATACCTTGCAGCCTTTACCACCACAAACAAGACATTCCATGTCTATCTCATAACCTGGTTCAGTAAATGGGAAGAATCCTTCACGCATTCTTGTATTGATTTTTCTGCCAAATACCTTTTCTAAAATAGTTTGAATCATAACAATTCCAGAGGAAAATGATATATTCTTATCAACAATTAGTGCTTCGTATTGGTAAAAAGCTCTTTCATGTCTAGCGTCAGTGGTTTCATTTCGATAAACACTACCTGGATAAACAAATCTTGCAGGTGCCCCATGCTTCATTAAATATCTAACAGAACCACCGGTTAAATGCGGCCTTAAACATAGTCTTTCGGCTCCCTTTTTCTCTTCAGTACCCTCAAGCCAATAAGTATCCATAGACTCTCTAGCAGGATGATCCTTAGCAAAGTTTAGATTATCAAAGGCATATTTTTCACTACTAATATCGTCCTCACTAAAAACCTCAAAACCTAATGATAAAAACGCTTCATTTAAATCATTACGCATTTGAGTAATGGGATGCAATGCTCCTTCATTAACTTTTTTACCTGGGATAGTTAAATCAAGTGGTTCATCTAATACGCTCATACTAGAAATTAATTCTTCTTCTTTTTGTTGTAATTTATCCGCAAAAGTATTCTTAATTTCAGTAGCTAGCATGCCAATCGTTTTTTTATCTTCACTAGGCAAACTACCCATAGATTTTAGGACTTCCGCCAATTCACTTTTTTTGCCCGTAATATCTTTACGAACATCTTCTAATTCATTAACATTTTTAGCGGCTTCAATCTTGGCCAATCCACTTTTTTTAATTTCTTCTATTTTTTCCTTCCTACAAGATACCTCCTTATAAATATAATACCAAATAATTAAATAAAAAACGAGCAAATCATCCAAAGGACGAATTTGCTCGTGGTACCACCTTTATTCATAGTGCTAGACTATCTCATTAGATTAACGCTCTTACACGATTTGACTCCATTATTGAATTTCATTAATTTGCTTTTCTATTATAGTTTTCAGTCTACGACTATAATTCCCTTTGAGAATTTCAAATCAACTACTTAGATAATTTCCTCATCAAATTTCGTTTTGATTATATTACTTTTTAATATGTTTGTCAAACAAAGTCCCTTAAAAAGGCATATATAATCTTAATAAAAATTTTGCAAATGACATGTTATTAGAAATATTTAATCTCGGTATAACATAATCATCATCATTCCTTCTAGCTTTACGATATTCTTTTCCAGGGCCAAAACCAAATGCTAAGTTATAACCATTATTTTTTAACTCATCTTTAATATTATTGTCATATAAACCAAACGGATATGCATAATATTTAAAATCTTTTATTTCACCCATCTTATTTATATCTACTCTTATTTCCTCTAAAGATAGATCTGTCACTTTTTTATCATGCATATCGTATGAATGTGATTGAAATTCTATATTAGGATATTCTTCTTTGCATTTTTGAATAAGTTCCAGCGACATCCAATCATTAATATTACCTTCAGTTACGCCGGATTCAGCATTTTTTCCGACAAAAAAGACTACAGCATTCATATTGTATTTTTTTAAAATTGGGAATGCATACATATAGTTAGAAAGGTAGCCATCATCCATGGTAATTAAAACCGATTTTCTAGGGATTTTAATATTTCCCTTTTTCCATTCATAAAATTCATCTAATGTTAATGACTTATAATGATGTTTAGCTAAGTAACTAATTTGCTTTTCAAATTCTGCAATATCATTTACTAAATCAGAACCATCTACAACTTCAGATGCATCTTTATAAAAAGAATGATACCCTAATACAGGCACTTTTTGCTCGTGATAAAGAGCAACGTTTATTATAAGGGCAACCGCAACAACTGTTACCACAACCATAAACTTTTTCATGTTGTTCACTACCTATAAAATCCCATATTCTTTTTGGCAAACTCAAATTTTTCTTTGGCAATTCCTATAGTTTTTTCTCTTCCCTTATCTAAAATACTATCAATTTCATTAGAGTTTAAAATATCTTTATATTTATTTTGAATATCCACAAGAAGATTTACTACCACATCAGCGACTTCTTTTTTAAATGTGCCATAATTAGACTCTTTAAATTGGTCTTCAGCTTCTTTCATGGTTTTACCGGTTAGAGATATATAAATATTTAACAAATTAGATATACCAGGTTTGTTCTCTGGATCATATTTAACTTGCATTTCACTATCAGTTGTAGCTCCCATGATTTTCTTGCGAGCAACCTCAGGATCATCTAAAAGCCTTATTACTCCTTTAGGATTTTCCGCAGATTTACTCATCTTCTTGGTTGGATCAACTAAATCCATAATCTTTGTTCCGGATTCACTAATAATGGGTTCTGGAATAGTAAAGGTTTTACCATATTTATTATTAAATCTAATCGCGATATCTCTAGCTAATTCAACGTGTTGCTTTTGATCAATACCCACAGGTATAAAATCAGCATCGTATAGTAAAATATCTGCCGCCATCAAAACTGGATAAGTAAATAAACCCGCTGTAAAATTTTCATGAGCTTTACTCTTCTCTTTGAATTGATGCATTCTTGATAATTCACCATAATAGGTGTTACATTCCAATAACCAAGAAAGATTAGTATGGTATGGGTTTTCAGACTGAATATAAATTGTATTTTTGTTTGGGTCAATACCACAAGCAAGATATAAACCAATTAGATCTCGGGTATTTTTAGCCAATATGTTTTTATCTTGGGGAATGGTAATTGAGTGCAAATCCGCCACAAAAAGATAAGAATCATATTTCTCTTGATTCAAAACCATTTGTTTAATGGCTCCAATGTAGTTCCCTAATGTAATAACACCAGTTGGTTGTAGTCCTGTTAATAACCTTTTCTTATCCATAGTAACCTCCTAAATAGTTTTATGTGCATTCATGTGTATTATATCACAACTAGTTTACGTTTATATAATAATTTGCCGTTCAAGTAGTTGGAATTGGTATTTTTAGTGATATAATAAACGATGATAGGAGTATGATATAAATGATAATTAATATTCTTTTACTAATATTGGGTTTTGTGTTACTAATTAAAGGCGCTGATGTTTTTGTAGATGGCGCTTCATCTACTGCCCAAAACTTTAAAGTATCTAAAATGTTAATTGGGCTTACAATTGTTGCTTTTGGAACATCCGCACCGGAATTTGCCGTATCAATGAGCGCGATTGCCAAGGGAAGCACTGATATGGTACTTGGAAATGTAATTGGTAGTAACATAATGAATATTCTTTTGATTCTAGGTGTTGCGGCGGCTATTAAACCATTAACTATAAGCGATAATACAGTTAAAAAAGAACTTCCATTAACTATGCTTATATCAACTTTACTAGTAGTATTATTCCTTGATATAAAGCTTGGTAATGGAGCTATTAATCAAATATCTAAGGCAGATGGTATTGTAATTTTACTATTCTTCTCAATTTTCCTATATTATTTAATAACTCTTGCTAAACAAAAGAAAAATGAAAAAGAGGAAAAACCCCAATTTAAGCTTGGTAAATCTCTACTGTACGTGTTAATAGGTCTTGCAGGTATTATAGCGGGTAGTAACTTAGTAGTTAATAATGCATCAAGCATAGCAACTTCACTAGGAATCAGCGAAAGAGTTATCTCCTTAACAATTATTGCCTTTGGTACTTCGCTTCCAGAATTAGTAACCACGATAATGTCCGCTAAAAAAGGTGAACAAGATATCTTAGTAGGTAATATAATTGGTAGCAACATTTTTAATATATGTGTTGTATTAGGTATTCCTGTTGCTATATTTGGTGGTATAACCCCTGGAAGTTTTCAACTAATAGATTTAGTAATGTTAGTTGGATCTGCTTTGCTTCTATTTATATTTGCGGAAACCTCCAAAAAGATTAATCGCATTGAGGGTATACTGATGTTGCTTGCATTTTTTATCTATTACACTTTAGTATTTGTTATATAAAAAAGGATAGGTTGCTATCCTTTTTAAATGTTTAAACCAACTTTTTCTTTAACAAGTTCTAACTTAGCTTCTGCGATAACTCTTGCCTTACTTGCCCCTTCTAAAAGAATTTCTTTTAGAAGTTTTTCATTACTACGGTACTTGTAATATTCATCTTGAATAGATTTAATAAAGTCACACACCCCATTAGCTACTTCAATTTTAAAATCTTTATAAGTGTAATCTTTATATTTCTTGTTGGCATCCTCAATTGTCATATTACTAACAACACATATAAGGGATATTAAATTAGATATACCAGGCTTATTCTCCTCATCATAATAAACTTTACCCTCGCTATCAGTACAGGCTGACATAATCTTTTTCCTAGTTATTTCAATGTCATCTAACATAAATATAGTTCCTTTATCATCTTTTGGAGCAGACTTACTCATCTTAATACTTGGATCTTGTAAATTCATTATCTTAGCCCCAATCTTAGGTAACTGATACTCGGGTAATTTAAATGTATTACCATAGATATTATTAAATCTCTGTCCAAAATCTCTAGTTTTTTCAATATGTTGTCTTTGATCCGCTCCGACAGGAACAATCTCGGCATCATATAATAGAATATCAGCCGCCATTAAAGCGGGATAAATAAATAACCCCATATCTTTTTCATTTTTCCCTAAAAGAGCTTTTTTAGATTTAAATTGAGTCATTCTAGATAGTTCACCAACACTACATTGAAAACTCATTAAAAAACCTAAGTTACAATGTTCTAAAACGCTACTTTGAGTAAATAAAGCTGTATGATTAATATCTATGCCGCAAGCCAAATACATCGCAGTTAAATCTAAAATATTGTTTCTTATTTCATGTGGATTAATATAGGTCGTAAGTCCGTGAATATCTGCAATAAATATTAAAGAATTATACTTATGTTGCTCTTTAACAAATCCTTTAATACCTCCAATATAATTAGCTAAAGTTATACTTCCCGTTGGTCTAACACCTGTAATCATTGTTTTCATATTATTCTCCTTCTTTCTTTTGTATCTTAAATCAGTAAATAATACGCCACCATCCATCTATACCTTTCATTTAACCATCTCCTTTCTAAATAAAAAGATTCCTGCCCTAAAATAGGACAAGAATCTTGCGCCACCTAATAATAGATATAATTCATATACTAACATATACGTTCTTTTGATAACGGGTAGAATTCCCGATTCTTCATACTCTAAATAATTTCTGAAAAACACTCTTTGGTCCATTCAATATTCATCAATTACAACTTTCCATCAACCAGTTGCTTTCTATAAATATCAAGAATACCTACTTCTCCAAATCACTGATTTAAAATACGCCTAGATTATAGCATTTTCTTAAGAAAAATGCAAATTTCTACCTTTTATGTGTCAAAAAATTTTGATTATTATTTAACATAGATTCTAAGAAAACTGGCTCATTTATTGCATTTATAATATCTTTAAAACTAGTTTCTACATGAAACTTAGTTTCTCCTTCAAATATATCTTGAATAATTATATGAGAACTACCTATATCATTAATATTATTACACTCAACAATCATCCGTCCATGAGCTAAGCAATCTCTAAAACGCTTAAGAATAACGAGATTAATCGCATTATACTCCTCATTTGTCGCATTACCATCTATAATGTGATTTAGGTATTCAATATGTTGCTTATCGGCATCAAGGGCACTGTTTTCGTTAAACGCAACTCGCCTTTCTACTGAGGAAAGCGTTGCCTTATCAACCATATGGGTTTCAGATGCTTGTAATAGCGCATCATACATATGCTCATAATCAATAAACGATTCTAATGATTTATAATAATCATTTTTAATGGATGTAAAGCAGGCTTCATATAATTCATTAGGAAATCTAATATTTGTGGCATTAAGCGCAAGTCTAGAAGGCCTAGCAAACTTATTATTATTGAAACAATATGAAAACAGGTTATTAAATATAGCCGTTATTACTAGCTCAATTTTAGTTTGCATTTTAATATAGTCAGATGATTTTTGAGTTAAAGAATCATTATTGTCATAACCATTATCAATTATTTCGCTAGCACAACGTAAAAGTTCATACTTCTTATTATGCTTTCTTCTTATCAGCGTATTTATTACCTCTATTTGGGCGGTTTTTCCTAAATGGTAAAAATAATCATTTCCTAGATGGCTAATACCCGATAACACATACTTCAAATCTTCTACGGATAATTTACTACTAACTAATTTGCAAGAGTCGACTAAGTGTTTATTTAGATGAATATTATAAGAGTTAATTATATTTGACATTGGTAAGCTAAGACTCTTTTTAAAATTCGCTAAATCATACAATAAATCGTCATCAAGATCCCTTTGTTTTTCCAAATCATCAACAGTTTTTAACCTGGGATTTGTTAACTCTATTAATTCTATTTCCTTTAAATACTCGGTTAATTCGTTCTCAGAAAAAGGATTGGGGTTATTAATAAGACTATTAGAATAGATTATAGGGAAAGTTCCTTCTAAATGATAAAATTGGTATAGATTGTGAAAAAGAAGTTTCAAATCGTCTTTATGAATAGTAAAATTCATTTTATCTTTACCCTCATTATAGAATTCAACTATTCCGTTTTCTAAGACATGATAATTAGAATGACAAATACCATTTCGCATCATAACTATCACCTTACGGTAATCAACGTTACCATCAGTAAGAATGGCATTATTAGTGTCTGCATAGTCTTTGCTTCCAAAGTCAAACCTTAAACATTTAGCCATTAACCTCTCGATATTCTCGGGTATACGATGTATCTCTTCATCTATCATTAATAACTGGGTTGATAAAAAAAGCATATCCAAATTATCATTAATATTAGTAAAGGAACTATTAAACTCATTAATTGTTTCAGATATACCATTAGCAACTTTTTTGTCTTCCGAAGAAGCAGAAAGACTTTGAAGCATACTTAAAAGCGACTTAACATTAGTCGATGCGTGATCTAGCATTACATTATCAGATGCCTGATTAGAAGTAATATTAATAGACATGTCGACATCTACATTTTTATTAATATCGAAAGGCTTTTCAAATACCTCGTCTTTAGAGTTTAAATTATATACGTCATATTCAATTATTCTATCATCTACTGACAACTCTAATACTAGGGAGTTTTCAATATTAATGTTATATTTATGCATTATTTCAACATTATATAAATCAAGTTCAGTTACTTCATTAATAAAACTAGAAACAGGGATTCCGTTTATTTTAGTAACCTCAATTAACTTACGATTTTCCATTGCGTTATAATAATTAAACGCAAATAATGTATTATTCTGAATCTTAAACTTTAATGCTAACATCTTTTTCTTAGAGTTATCCACAACGCAAATAATACTATCATATAGTTTAATCAAAACAAACACCCCACATCCAGAAAACTAAAATTTAATCTTTATACTTGTAAAATCCTTCTTTAGTAACTTTTCCAAGTTTGCCTTTAGAAATATAGTCATTTAATATTTCTAGCATCCCATCATAATTATATGGTAACATCATTTTTCTTAATAAAGGATCTAGTAAGTCAGGAACTCTTTGATATTGTAATACTATGTTTTTTGCGGTTTCTAAACCCACTGTATCAATTATTTGGAATGGGCCCTTTGGCGCGCCAGTTCCTAAAGTCCAGGCTTTATCAATAGTTTCAGGATCAGATATGCCATTAGCCACTAAATCCATCGCAGATAGCAAAAATGGAACTAACATTGAATTTAAGAGATATCCTTGTTTTTCTCCTCTAGCTGCAAGCGGAATCATATTAATTGATTCTGCAAAGCTTATTATTTCATTAAAGTATTTGTCATCAGTATTTTCATGTTTCATTACTTCAGCAATATTGTTTTTCCATATTTCATTAGCAAAATGAAGCGATAAGAATTTCTCTGGTCTTCCTGTGTGTTTTGCTAATTTAGAAGGAAGTAATGTAGAGGAATTAGTAACAACTACCGTTTTCTCTGGCATAACTCGAGCAAGTTGTTGATATAAAGAAGCCTTAGCGTCAAAGTTTTCTGTTATTGATTCAATTACTAAGTCTGCATCCTTTAAAGCTGATTCTTGATTCCATTCGAAAGTAATACCTTTTAAAGCATTTTTCGCTCTATCAATACACTTTTCATAATTAAACGAATCCACACTTGCTATACCACGAGCCCAAAGTCCAGCTTCCCCTTTAGTCTTCATGCTTTTAATAGTCTCAGTATATATTTTAGACAAATTAGAAAGCTTGTCTTTAACTGCCTCTACACTTTTTTCATCAACCACTAATATGGTTACATCATAACCACAGTAAGCAGATTGAAATGCTATTTGACTTCCTAGAATTCCCCCGCCAACTACAACTATCTTTTTATATTTCATACTATCACCAATTATATTATAACAAAAAAACAGTTTAATTAAAAACTGCTTTAATCATTCTTTACACTTCATTTATTAGAAGTCTTTATTCAATATTTACCCCTTCGCTTAGTTTCTTTTTACATATTACACTCATAGTAAAGATAATTATTATATAGAGTAAAGATGACACTATGGCTAAAGATTTAAATGCCTCAACATTAATATTCACTGTAGCGGTTTTAAATAACTCCATTACAGATGAATCAAATAAACCATACACAAACACTAAACCAAGTACTAGTAATTGGGCTATTAAATAGGCAATAAAACCATATAATATCGAAAAACCTATCTTACCATTACTTCTTTTATAACCCAAAATGATTCCTAAAAATCCACATTGTATTGCATTAAACAACTCCAAGAATATAAGAACGATAGCCATTATAATGAAGAATGCTACACTCATATTAAATCCAGTAGTAATTGTTTTAATATAATCTTTTATTAAGTCCCATGTAATAGGTGTATAACACGCTATAAAAAGAGTAATTAAAACTACAACAAATCCTATAAAGAAAAATATAAGCGCTTGAAGTAGTTTTGAGTTATATAAATCGGCTTTAGTAACCGGTAATGTATGTGTTAAATATGCCTCATCCTTATAAAGAGAATCCCTAAATCTAACCCAACTACGCATCATTACATTAATAATAATATTGGCAATCATGGCAATTGTACATCCTGATGATATTTTGCTTAAAATAACTATCATAACGGATTGTTCGGGTAAAGATAATAATCTTGTACATATAGCAAAGAATATGGCTAGTATATAAAAGACACTCATATTCTTAATCATATACTTTAAATCATATTTTAATAATTTACTTAACATTTAAACATCCTCCTAAAGATTTCGTCTATTGAGGCATTTTCTTTATTTCTAAGTTTGTCAGCGTCACTTTGTAATACTATCTTACCTTTGTCAATAAATACAACCTCATCTAATATTCTTTCAATATCTGAGATTAAATGAGTAGAAATTATTACACTAGCTTTTTCATTAAAGTTAGAAAGTATAGTATCTAGTATATAATCTCTTGTCGCAGGGTCAACTCCCCCTAGAGGCTCATCAAGAATGTATAAGTCGGCATTTCTAGACATAACCAAAACCAATTGTACTTTTTCTTGCATACCTTTACTCATTTTTGATAATTTTTGATTAATGTCTAAGTCCAAATCTTTTAATAATTTTTCGGCTTTGGAGGCATCAAAATCTTCATAAAAATCCTTAAAATACTCTATAACCTCAGAAACTTTCATTTGTTTATTTAGATAAGTTCTTTCTGGCAAATAAGATATTACTTTTTTAGAATCCACCCCAATTTGATGCCCCTTAACTAGGATTTCTCCTGATGTCGGTGTTAGTAGATCATTGATAAGTTTTATTAATGTGGTTTTACCTGCTCCATTTTTTCCTAGTAGGCCAACAATCTTCCCTTTAGGTATACTTACATTTACTCCTGTAAGTACTTCTTTATGATCAAAAGATTTACAAAGATTTTTAATTTCTAATAATTCCATATTAATCTCTTATCCCTTCTAGATACTTTATTGAATCTGCTTTTCCCAAGCCTATTTTTTTCATGCCCATAGAGTAACTTTTGGCAAGCGTAACCGCGTACTCATCCTTAAGCTTTTCTATCAGTTTTTTATCTTCTGTAACAAACTTACCATTCGTTCTTTCGGTGTATATAAGTTTCATATTTTCTAATTCTGCTAAAGCTTTTTGCATTGTATTAGGGTTAACTTTAAAGGTTGTTGCAAATTCTCTAACTGATGGTAGTTTTTCGCCACATTTGAATACCCCGGATATTAGATAAATTTTCATATACTCAAGAAGTTGAACATAAATAGGAATGTTATTATCAAATGTAAATTCCATATTTCCTCCTCGTTGTATTACTTGATTAATACAATGATATTGTATATCTCTTTCACTGCTTTGTCAAGTAATAAAAAACTAGCCTTAATATTTAAGACTAGTTAATCAACACTAATTAATTCATATTCTCGAGTGCCAAAGCCCAAATTACTGGCGGCTTCAATTGTATGAATTCCGTTTCGAGAATTAACACGTTCTAAAAAGTGCTCTTTGCCAGGATCATTCGAGTTTGTTACTAAGTCAATACAAGCTTGATCTATCGCGATGGGGTCAAGACTTGCTAGAATGCCAATATCTTTCATACAAGGGTCCTCTGCAACTGAGCAGCAATCACAATCAACACTCATGTTAGCCATTATGTTAATAAAAGCAATGTTACCCTTAAAGTAGTCTACTACGGCTGAAGCAGCATCTGCCATACTTTCTAAAAAGGCGTTTTGGGGAGGTAAATTGTTCCATAAAGTATATTGGTCTTTGTTAGTGCCTGCTGAATGAATCCAAGCTTTACCCTCTGATGATGCACAACCAATAGACAATTGTTTTAAAGCACCACCATAGCCTCCCATGGGATGTCCTTTAAAGTGAGAAATAACTAACATCGAATCATAGTTTTTAATACTCTTGCCCAAATAATCCTCTTTCAAATGATAGCCATTTCTAATAGGCACCACTAAATCGGGCCCTTCAGCATCCATTAAATCAACATTAAAAATACTATTCCAACCATGTTTGTTTAGCGTTTTAAGATGCTTTTCTGTGGTATTTCTCTCTCCACTATAAGCCGTATTACACTCAACAATAGTGCCCTTTACATATTCCACCATCGGTTTCATAAACTCAGGCTTTAAATAATTCTGATTTCCTTCTTCTCCAGAATGAACCTTTACCGCTACCTTTCCAGGAAGATCAACTCCCATTTCTTTATATAATTTCACAACATTTTCAGGAGTGATATTTTTACAAAAATACACTTTGGCCTTTTCCATAATTCTAACCTTTATTTATTAATCCTTTCAAATTTTGCTATAACGTCTTCATTGCCCAAATCGTTCAAGTTATCTATATGACCAATCTTAGTATAAGAAAAAGGTAAGTTAACAGACTTGTAAAATATTACTACACAGCTGTTATCAAAAAGCATTACATCGCCTTTTTTTATCTCGTTTGGCTCATACGGATGAACAGGGAAACTACTTGCTAAATAAACATATTTTTCATAACCATTTAAATCTTTCATAGTAACTTCAAAAGGAGCAAGTTCACCCAATTTTTGAGCAGTATCATTATCCTCAAGATTTATTATATATGTCTTATCATTAATTGTTACCTTCACTTTATCAATCACCTTGCCTTGGTTATTTGTATCACCACGTTCAACTTTGTTATACTTACATCCCACGAGTAATAGTAGGGATACTAAAATCAGCGTCGAAAAAACTATTATCTTTTTCATAAAACTCTCTAATAGTTATATTAACTTGGAAATATCTTCTTCCATGTCTTCTGGTTTATAAGTTGGAGAATATCTTCCAACTACATTACCACTTCTATCTACTAAAAACTTAGTAAAGTTCCACTTAATATCGTTCTTGTTCTTTGTTGTTTTGCTAATCTTTTCAATTGCTTTCATTGCCATTTTATTCTTTAT
>JAEEGL011193975.1_pt1 | contig 12789 bp, 9 predicted proteins | sample 9134231 | NCBI WGS metagenome assembly JAEEGL01 (sample SAMN16246548, study PRJNA631951) | gut metagenome | biome: gut microbiome; feature: rumen; material: fiber-attached | host: Bos | place: Iran: Karaj | collected 2018-10 | reverse complement strand
TTTTTTATAAAATGAATAAACTTTTATTAAATTCTAGTTAAAAAAACACTTATTTTTTCATAAATTATCAAAAATAATTTCAAATAATTTAAGAAAATATCAAAAACTCAAAAAAAATATAATATTTCAATATACATTCAATTGTTTTTGAGAAGAAAAATCATATTGTAACAAAATTTAAAAATAATTTATTATGGGATGAGGCATCTGAATTTTTAAAGCATAATTATAAGAAAAAAGAATCAAAAGGAAGAATTCCAAAAATTTCAGATTATATGAAAAATATACACTTTTTGCCCATATTTATTTTGGATTAAATTCAGATATTTTTTTATTAATGAATAAATTAAAGAAAATATTTACATTAGTTGAAGTACATGAAGAAGATTATAAAAAGAAAAATAATAAAAATAAAAATGTTAATTTTGTATCATTAATCAAACCTGAATTGTTAGAAAATCCAAGAACAAATTCAATTTTAACAAATAAAAGTATTGATTTAACCAATTATAAGGAAAATTCTAAACTAAATACCTTTTAAAGAGTTAATTATTTATTTATCAATATCAAATATTTTAAAAACATTCAAACAAAAAAAAAATTACAAAATGAACTAAAAAAAAATTAACCAATAAAAAATTATCTGTACATGTAAATGATATTAAAACTTTAACACCAAGAAAAATAAATAAAGAAAAAGAATTATCAATGGAAACAGAGTCTTCTATACAAAATAATTTAATTAAAAATAACAATTTAAAACAAAATATCATAAAAATTAATACATTAAATTTTCGTAAAATTTTCAAAATTAATCACTTAAATAAAAATCAAGGTTTAAATCAATTAAAATCATTACCAGAAAGATATAATGTAATTAATAATTTTGGTGAACCTTTAAATTTGATTTTCAAGAATAATGCAAAATAGAATTAATGCTATCCTTCAAAAGAAAAGACAACTTTTTCATTAGCAGTTTCAAATATTTCAAATCATCTAATTATCAAACATTCTAAAAATAATGTAGTTCTTAAAAAAGAACAAAATGATAAAAAAGATATAAATTTTTTACAAAACCTTATTAAAAATTATTGAAATTTATAATTTAACAACAAAAAAAATCAAATAAAAAAAACAAAAACAATACATAAAATAAATTTAAATTTACTTTTAACATTTAATTTTAATTTTGACAAAAATAGAAATAGTAAAAGTATAGGGATTTCATTTCAGAAAAAATTATTAATAAATCCAAATCAAAAAAAAATCAAGTGATTATTATTCTAATATTTTTCAAAAGCAAATAAGAGGGAAAAATAATAACAAGCAAAATTTAGGAAAAAAATAATTATCCTACCACATAAAAACAGAAATAAATTATAAATATATAGAAAAATTTAATAATTATAATAAGTAGAAAAAAAAGAAATATAAAAAAAAAGATTTTTTCTGATAATTATTCACAAAAAAAGATGGAAAAATTTTTAAAGAATAATTTATAGTAATTAATTTATATCAATTTTATATATATTTCAAAAAAAGATTAATAATTAAACAAATAATTCTTGTTTTTTTTCTTCTTCTTGCATTTTTTCATTATTAAGTTTATTTAAAATAGGATTATCATTTTCATCTTCATTTTCATTATCATTATTTTCTTTAATAGTATTAATATTATTTTGAGAAATTGAATTTCCTATTTTTTTATCATTTGAATATATTGAAGTTTGACTTTGTGATTTTTTAATTCTTTTAGGCTGAATTTTTTTATTTTTTAAACTTGCTGATTGTAATTTATCAGAAAATTTATTTCTTTCTTTTGCATCTTCTCTTTGATATAAATTTAATGTTCTTTCTTTATCATAAATAGCTTTTTTAAATGCCTTATCTTCATAATTTATAATTTCATTTAATTTTTTTTTATCTTCTGATTCTTCAATATATCTAATTAATTTATCTTTTTGGTTTTTTATTTGATTTTTTGCAATATTACATTTTCTTTGAATTTCTCTCCATTTAACTTCTTCTTTTTGTTCTTGATCAATTAAATCTTGATTTTGTTTATCATTTATTTTTCTTTCCAAACCATCTTCAATCATTTTAAATTGTTTTTCTTCAACTACAGCTCTTCCTAATTGAAGAAATTGTCTTTGTAATTGTATTTCTCTTATTTTTTTTTGAAAAATTTCATCTTCTTTTCTCAATCTATCTTTTTTATTTTCAATTTTTTGTTTTACTTCAAATAAATTTTTTTCTCTAATTTGTTTTATCATTTCTTCTTTTGTTTTTAAAGAATCTTTTTTCATTTTTCTCTCAATTTCTTTTATATTTCTTAATTTATCTCTATTTTCAATAATACGTTGAGCTTTTTCAATTAAATCATTATTTTTTTCTTTCATAATTAAAATATTTTCTTCCCTTTTTGCATTAATTTCATCTAATCTCATTTTTTTTTGAATTTCTAATCTTTCTTTTAATTCAACTAATGACATTTCTTCTAATAAACCATATCCTGGAGTTTCTGTTGGATCAAATCCAGTGGATCTTTTAATTGGAATTCTTTCCAATTCTCTTATTTGACGAATTAAATCATCTCTTCTTTCTTGTTCTATTTTTTTTTCTTCATTTTTCATTAAATCTAATATTGTATAATCATTTTTTCTCTTTTTATATAATTCTTTATTATTTTCTGCAATTTGTTGTTTTGTTTTTATTATATTTTCTCTTTCTTTATCAATTTCTTTTACTAATTCTCTTTTTTCTAACATTTCTTTTTTTTTTTGTTCTTCTCTTATTTGAGAATTAATTAATTCTTGTTTTTTATGCTCTAATGCTTTTAATTGATTTATTCTTGTTCTTCTTGTTATATATGATGTTGCAACTTCTCGATTTAAATCTAATTCTATTTTTCTTTTTTGAATTTCTTGCATTTTTATTATATCATCTTTTAATTTCATTTCAGAAACCCATTTTTCATATTCTTTATTATCTTTTTTTTCGATTAATATTTTTTTTAAAGCTTCTTCATCTTCTTTTCTTTTTTTTTCTATTAAATAATCTTCTCTTAAAATTGCAGTTTGATTATATTTTACATCACCAGAATATTTTGTAAAATCTTTTGGAGGATTACAATATCTATTATTAAATTGTAATGTATTTTCAATTTTTTTTTCAACTTCTTCTTTTATTTTTTGAGAATTCATTGGTCTTTTATCAGTTTCAAAAATAAAAGGTTTATAAAGCTTATATTTATTAAGTGTTTCTTTTTTAATATTTTCAAGCCTACTTTTTCTATTTTCTTCAATTTGTTTTAAAGAATTTTTTTTATAATCTCCTATTGGAAGAGGTTTCATAACATAATGATTTTCCATTTCATTTGGTTCTTTAAATTTTCTTGGTTTATTTTCCGTTAATTTAAAAGGTTTTGGTATTGTTATTTTTTTTTGACTTTGTGCTCTTTGCATTTCTTTTTTTTTTTCTAATTCATTTTCTTCTGTTTTTTTAACACTCTTGAATAAAGTTTTATAATTTGTTTCTATTTTTATTTCTTCCTCTTTTATTTGATTATCATTTATATTTAAATTTGTTGCTTTACTTGATATATAATTTAATAAATCTTTTATTTTTGGTTTTATGTTTAATAATCCTTCTATTACAGTTTTATCAATATATTTATAATCATATAATTTTATCCATTCAGGACGAATAATTTCTTTAAGAATAGTTTCATCTAATATAAATGTGAAAAATTCATTCATTTTAAGAAAATCTTGTGACTATAAATTATTAAAATTTTTTTTACAATACATAATGATTGAAAATCAACTAAAGGAAGTTCTTTAAAACGAAAAATTGTTAAATAAGCAAATATTGCATAAAGATATTCATCTTTTCTTTCTGTGGATGACTTTTTTATTTTAAATAAACATTCAGTAAAAACTTTAAGAAATTGTTGATATCTATTCACTCCATAAAAAACTTGTTCAATAAACATTATTTCATTTGATTCATTTGTTAACTAATTTAATAAATTATTATACTTTATATAGAAATGTTTCTATAAAACTATCTGGACCTTCTATATCTGGATTATATTTTTTTAATGCTTTAATGCATTCAAGTATTAATTCTTCATATTTCATTTTTATTAATTAATTAAATTATATTCTATATTTATTAATATTTAAATTATTTATTTATAAAATTTGTTAATAAAAATATGTAAATAAAATAAAAAATATATATTTTTATATCAATAGCTTTAATACTTAAAAGAAGTAATTTTCATTTTCTTTTTCTTGTTCTTTTTCTTTTTTATTATGTGTATCATTGATATTTTCTATTTCTTTATCATTATTACTTTGAATATTTTTTTTTGGTCTAATTGGTTGTATTTTATTGACTTTTTCTTCTAAATCTTTTTCTTGTTCATTATCTTCGCATTCATGAATATGGATATTCATAATAGATTTTTTAAAGATATGTTCTGGATTAAAAGGACATTGAATGTATGTTTTACCTAATAAAGATTTATTTTTGCAAAAACTAATATGTCTCATTACAGAATAACATCTTAATCCACAATCCAAAGGGCAATAAAATTGTCTGTCATTCATATTTCAAAAAACAATTTAAATAATTTAAAAAAAACAATAAAAAAAAAATATAAAAAAATAAAAAATAATAAAAATCTTTTTCAAAAAAAATTTAATTAAAAAAACTCATAACTGAAAAAAAATAAAATAAAAAAAAAATGAATCAACAAACCTTCACTCAACCAAAGGCTCAAAATTTAAATTTATTAGCAGTAATAGGCTTCAACGGTGGAGTAATAGATGGCTTAATTCTTCATCCTGACAATGAGACCTTAATATTTCCAATAGGTTCTCAAATAGTGGTTAGAAATGTTTTATCTCGACAAGATCGTTTCTTAAAAGGTCACACAAACGATATATCAACATTAACAGTAAGCAACTCCGGTAGGTACCTTGCAAGTGGTCAAAAAACTTTCAGTGGATTCAAAGCTGATATTATTTTATGGGATTTAACTACACTTTCTATTGTAAATAGATTTTCAATTCATAAATTTTTAATTCAAAGTCTCAGCTTTTCTTATAATGATAAATATCTTGTTTCTTTAGGTGGAATTGAAGATAATTTCATTATCGTTTGGGAAATAGAAACTGGAAAACCACTTTGTTGTAATACTGCTGGAAGTGATTTTGTTCATCAAGTCAAATTTTTTAATAATTCTGATAATAAAATTGTTACTTGTCAAAATTATGGTATTAAAATTTGGACTGTTGATTATATTGAAAAAAAAGTCAGTTCTGTTGATGTTAATTTTGGCAATTTAAAAAGGAAAATTTTATGTATGATTATTGATCCAAAGGATAAATTTGCTTATGTTGGTACTGAGACTGGTGATATTTTAGAAATTGATTTACAAATTGCAATTTATAAAAGAATTGGTCCTGTTAAAAGATTATTCCCACAAGGAATAAATTGTATAAAATTACTACCAAATAAAGATCTTCTTTTAGGAAGTAAAGAAGGTATTATTGCAAAAATAAACTTTAATGATTTCCGTATAAAAAAAGAAGGTAAAGTCCTTGGTGGAGTAACATCGATGACACTTACTACAGAATGTGCTTATTTTTTCTGTGGTACTGAACAATCTAATATTTACTGGGTTGAAACAGCAAGTTTAAAAAGTGAAATTAGAAATACATGTCATAATGATAGAGTAAATGACATTCATTTCCCATATGAATATTCAGGAGTTTTTGGAACTTGTGGTAAAGAAGATATTAGAATATGGAATACAGAAACAAGACAAGAACATTTAAGAATTCATGTTCCAAATATTGAATGTTATTGCTTTGATTTTATGAGAGATGGAAAGTCAATTTATAGTGGATGGAATGATGGCAAAATTAGAACTTTTTTACCTCAAAGTGGAAAATTATTATATGCTATTAATGAATGTCATGCTAATGGAGTTACTGCTATTTGTGCAACATCAGATGGGAGAAAAATTGTTTCTGGAGGTATGAATGGTGAGATTCGTGTATGGAAAATAGGTAATCAAAGTCAAACAATGGAAACTTCTTTAAAAGAACATCGTGGAAGAGTTTTTAGTATAGTAATAAATTCACAAAACGATAGAGCTGTTTCTGCAAGTGCTGATGGTTCATGTATTATATGGGATATTATTAATTATGTTCGTACTGCTTGTTTATTTGAACGTACATTATTTAAACAAATTGTTTATCATCCTGAAGAAAGTCAAATTTTAACAACTGGAACAAATAAAAAAATAACTTATTGGGATGTTACTGATTATACTGAAATTAGATCTGTTGATGCTACTTTAGAAGGAAGTGTTAATTCTTTGAGTATGTTTAATAGTGGAGAATTCTTTGTTAGTGCTGGTGATGATAGAGAAGTTAAAATATGGGAATATGATACTTCTATTCCTAGATTTAAAGGTTTAGGACATTCAAATCCTATTAATAAAGTTATTGTTGCTCCTAATCAGGAAATAATTTGTAGTGTAAGTGAAGATGGGTCTATTTTTATTTTTGCTACTCCTAAAGAAACAAGAGTTGCTAAAAGAGATCTGAGGAAACCACAATAAATAGGTTTTTCTTTATATTAAATTTTTAATATATTTAAAGAAAAATAAATAGTCTTTTTGTGGGTTTTAATTTTTTGAATAGAAATTTTTTTAAAAAATGTTTTTAATATTTATATGAAAATAAAAAAAAAATTAATTATCAATTTTTTTAAAAATATAATTTATTTTTACAATTATAAATTATAACAAAATAAAATATTAACTATTTATAAATAGTGATTCAAATTTAATTTTCTTCTGTAGTATATTCCACAACATCATCTTTAACAGGAGTAATATCAATTTCAGGATAATTTAAATTATCTATATTAATATTTGGATCTTTATTTTTATCTTTCCAAATAATAAAATTATTCAAAACATCATCATAATGTTTCATTGAAATTACAATATTTTTTCTAACTTCTTTAGGAATAATTTTTAAAGCATTTGAAAATTGTTTATCATCAATTTGATCTTTAAAATCTGGTTCTAGTTCTTCTGTATAAATGATATTTTCTATATTTCTAATTACATTATTATAAGGATCAAATAAATCACCGAAATATGTTTGTTTTGTTCCACTATTAGAAAAAATTAGACTTATATCATTTTGTGATTGCACTCTGTTTAAATGATGATGTTTTTTAAAATTTGAAACTTTTGCTATTTTATCTTTTAATCTATATTCAAAAATGTATAATAATATATAATAAAAAACTTCTCTTATTTGAAAACTCCAATGAAAAAAGAAATTAAAAAAATTTGGAATAAAAATAATATTGACTATATTTATTAAATGTTTCATTGGTATTAAATGAGCATTTTTATAATAAAATAAAATAAATTTTGAAATTGATAATGAATTTTCAGTGTTCATTGTAATAATAAAGGCTTGTTGAATTATATTATAATTAAATTGACTTTCAGATGAATTTTTTAACTTCTTTTGGGAAAATATTAAATCTAAAATATTAACAAAATTAAATACTGCATTTGTATCATAAGCATTTGTTTTTTTTACTATTAATAAAATAAAATTATTTATAATATCAACATTTTCAATAAAAATTGGAATTAAATTCATTAAAGAATTTGGATAATTTTTAACTTCTAAAGTCATTAATTCATTTTCAATACAATATATTATTGAATCAAATCCAGGAATATTTCTCCAATGTAATTTAATTTCATCACTTTCATTTATTTCATTATCAATTAAAATTTGACTTTTAATATATTCACATAAATTTTTAACAATATTAAAAAATACAAAATCTCTTTTACTTAAACGATTTTTCCAATCATTTCTTCCATAATCATTTGAATATGAAATCATATCTTTCATTTCAGACAACATTTCTTTAATATCAACTGCGCTATCACCTTTCATATTATTAATAGCAGAATTTAATTTTTTATATAAATCATCCCATAAAATTAAAGTATTAATTGGATCTTGTTCCATTAATTCATCAACATTAATAACATTATTTTTAATTAATTTTTGATGATATTTATTTTTTATATCCATATTTGCTAAAATTGACTTTATAAAATATTCTCTATATACTGGAACTCTAAAATATGCAATTGATAAAAAATAATTAGTAAAAATAGTAGTTGATTTATCATTATTTTTTCCTCTTGTAATTGATTCTAAACATAAATGAGTTGCTTCATTAATAAATCTAATAAAATTTTCAACAACTTTTTTATGTATTAAAAATTCATCATAAAATTCATATGAAATTATCATTTTATTATTTTCATATGATTGACATTCTTTAAACCATTTTGAAGAAATAATACTTAAACCAAATTCATCTCTTTCAGTTAATAATTTTAATATTTCAAATGAAACTTTTCTTTCTTCCATATTTAATTTATCAATTAATTCTAATATATTTAAACCTAATTCAAGCATTACTGCTTGACCTTTAAATAAATCTAAATTATTTGAATATGGATAATATAATACTGAATCTTCAAATCCTTTATTTAAGCATTCTTTAATTCCATTTAATAATTTAATAGGATCAACATTTTCTGTTTTTTTTAATTGGACTTTATTAGTAAAAAAATTATCAAGTGAATTTTTTAATTTAATTAATTTAACTAAGTCTTCAGGAAAATTATCATTTGTATTAATATTATCATATAAAAAAATACTACTAACTTCAAAACCAGTTTCAGTCATTACACCACACATAATTTGTTTTATTAAAGGAATATTTATTAAAGAAAGATTCATTTCAAAATTTCCAATTAAATTACCTTTATAATAAATATTATCTGAAAAATGCTCATAAATATCTTCAAATAATTCTAAATAATATTTATTATCATCTTCATTTATATTATTAGAATTATCTAAAGATTTCCCTTTTTTATATTTATGTTCTTTTTCATCATATATTAAGTTTAATTTTTGATTATGTTTTATGCTTTGAAAAAATTTACTACTTCTTTTAACAATTCTATTTTCATGTGAATTTAAAATATTATAAAAGTTTAATTGTGCAGTACCAACTAAATTATATATTTGAACTAAAGATATATCATTATTTGCTACAGAAGGTCTTCTTGAATTGTAATTATTTCTTTGTACTGTATTAAATGAAGTATAAGTTTTTTTAATTAAACTTATATTTTTTTGTTTAATTTTTCTATCATCATTTTTTTCAACAAGTCTTCCACTATAAATATTCAAATTAACATCTGCATTTCTTAATTCAGTTATTGATAATTTATTTTTCAGAATTAGTTCATTAATCTTATCTTTTTCATCAACTGAAAATTCATATGATGTTATATTATCTTTTTGAATTGGATTTCCTTGAATAAATTGAGTATATTTTGTTTCTTTTTCTTTTGTTAATCCATCATAAAAAAATTTTAATTTTAAACATAAATCAGTATTTATCAATGAATTTATATTAAATTTAAAACTTTCAATTTTACAAATAATATTTTCGATATGTTTACAAGTAATTGAATAGCTAATTCTTCCAATTTGTAAATGAGATTTTTTTAAATCATATAAAGCAATATCATGATGTTCAGGTGCAATTGCTAAAGTCAATAAATCTATTTTAAAAGAAGAATATTTTTCACTTTCATTTAATATTTCTCCTTTTGTTAAAGAATTTAATTTTTGTGGATTATCAATTAAAGAATGAATATATATTGTTACTTCTAAAAATGATTCTTCTAATTTATCAAATTCAATTTTTTTTTCAAAAGATTCATTAAAAATAAATTTTGGATTTTTACCACTTGCAATACATAAAGGACATTCATTATTATCAAATTTAACAAGTAAAATATAAATTTTATTTTCTAAAAGCATTTTGCATTTTACTTTAGACATATGAAAAATAAATTGAAGAGGAAATAAAGGTTTTTTATCTGGTTTTATATTAACTCCAAATTTTTTTATTCCATAAATTTTCTGATTTTCTCCAATTTTATAATTATTTGATAATAGCATGTTATTATTATTTTTTGGGGTTTTAAAAAATTGATTAGGTGTTCTTGATTTATTTTTATTTTTAATTGGATTACTTTCTTTAGATATCGAATTTGAATAATTTTTATTATTTGGTGAATTACAAGCACCCATTTTATTTATTTTTATTATTTTAAATTATTTTTTTATAAATTAATAATATTAATTGTTTTATGAATTATATAAAAATAATAAATTTAATTTAATGATGTTTAATTTTATAATTGATTATTAATTTTTAAATAATCAATTTATTTAGTTTATTTATTGAAATAATTAATCGTATAATGCACAAAAAATTTGATATTGAAACAGCAAAAAAATTATTAAGTATATATGCAGAAAATGTAAATTATTATTTAAGAGAAAATCAATTTTTAAAAAGCCAATTAGAAGATAATCAAACATCATTAGAATTAAATAAAGAATTATTATTTAAAGAATTAAATAAAAAATTTGGTGAATCAAATGTTATAGAATGTTTAAAAAATGAAAATGAAAGAATATCCAAAACAACACAAAAATTATTTAAGGAAAAATTTGAATTAGAAAAAAAATATTTAACAATAAGAGAGAAGTTAGATAACTTACTAATTGAAAAAAATAATATTTTTGATATTCAATCAACTGAAATATTTAAACTCCAAAATAAATTAAAAGAAAAGGATAATATAATAAAAAATTTAAATAAAGAATTGAATAAATATTCAAGAGATGAAGATATAATAAAAGAAATAATAATAATAGACCCGGATAAAAATAATGTAGAAATAAATAATGAATTAGTAGAAACAAGACAACTTCTAAATAAATATACTCAACTACTTCATAAAGAAAAACAAAAAAATAATATTCAAGAAAAAAAAATATCATCTCTTTTAGAAAGAATTGATGATTTAAAAAAAAAGAGAAAAATAAAAGAAAGAATGGAAAATATTGAAATGTTTGATTATATATTATCTTCAAGTTCAATTTCAGAAGAAAATTCAAATCAAAATCATAGTTTAGAATCCCCAGTGATTAAGTTCCCAGAAAAAATAAAACAAAAAAAATGTTTAACAACAGATATACATAATTATAAAAAAAAACCTCCTAAACTTGATTTTTCTAAACTATTAATAGAAAAATATCCTCCATTAAAACAAATTAAAGTTATTGATGGAACAAAAGAAAGCCCTAATAATAATGATAATGAATATATTGAAAAAATAAAATTTCAATTAAAATTTTTTAAAAATTCTAATCAAGAATTACAAAAACAAAATAATGATTTAAAAAAAATTGTTTCTGTATTAAAAACTAAATATTTAAATTTGAAAAATTCAATAATATATAATTCAAATTCAACTCAAGAAACAGAAAAAGAAAAATATAATTGTTTAAAAATTAATCATATTAATAATATATTAATTAAAAAAAAAAATAATAAGGATAATAAAGATGGTAATTTATCAATGGATGTAAATTCAAATCAAATTGATATTGATTCAATATATGAAGGAAGTGATTTTAATTATGTAATAAAAGAATTTAATAAAAATATAAATAATAATTAATTTTTTATTTATTATGTTCTTTTTTATAAATTATTTTTATAAAAAAACAAGATTTTTTATAGATTTTTATATTCATTTATAATTAAGATTATTTATAATATATTTGTGGATGCAAATGAAACAGATGATTTATTAGGTAAAAGTGTATTATTATGTTTCATATTTATACTCGAAAAATTATTTTTCAATATTTTTGATATAGAAACTTTTTTTTTTGAATTTTGAGATGCTGAACTACTATTTCTCCTCAAAGTTTTATTATTTGTAGACCTATTAGTTAAATTACCATTTTGAGAAATATTTAATGGAATTTTATGAATTTTTAAACAAGTATTATTTAATTTATGTGTATTATTCTTATCATTAAAATTATTTTTATAATTAAATTTGTTATGATTATTTGTATTTCTTTTATTAGTTTTTTTATTTGAAAAATATTTTGATATTAAATTCATTTTTTTATTATCAAGAAACATATTCATTGAATTATTTCTAATATTACTTTTTTTATTTTTACTTGTTTTACTTTCATTAACACTCATATCATTTATAATATTTTTATTTTGTCCAAATAATTCATGTATATGCTTATTTTTTTGTTCTGCAGTTTTTGTACTTTTTAAATTTAAAATTTTAACATCTAATTGCCCTTTAATTTCACTAATATTATTTTTTGATATATAAAATGAAGTTTTTGATAAATTACTTATATTATTTGAATTGCCATTAGACATTTGATTTTTTTGAATTAAATTTGAAGAAATATTTCCTGTTAAATTATTATTACTAATATTTTGTATATTTAAATTACTAAAATCAATATTTGAAAATAAATTTAATTCTTTTTCAGTTTCTTCTAATTTTTCTTTAACACTTTGATATTTTTTTTCAGTTTCTGATATTATTTTATTTTTTTCTTCTATATCTTTTTCTAATCTTGAAATTATTTTTTTTAAATTTGTATTTTCTTGTCGAATTATAATTATTTCATTATCTTTTCTATCATTTTCTAAAAATTTACCATCTTCATATTTAAATTTAGTTTTCATTTCTTCAAATTCATCTTCCATTTCCATATATTCTTCTAATTTATATTCAAGAGT
>JAEEGL010382513.1_pt1 | contig 12789 bp, 8 predicted proteins | sample 9134231 | NCBI WGS metagenome assembly JAEEGL01 (sample SAMN16246548, study PRJNA631951) | gut metagenome | biome: gut microbiome; feature: rumen; material: fiber-attached | host: Bos | place: Iran: Karaj | collected 2018-10 | reverse complement strand
TACAAAAAGAAGAAGATTAGAAATTAAAATTAATAGGATTGATCCCCATAGGAAGCCTCTCATTAATTTAATTCTTTGATTAATTTCACTATTTTTTTGTGATGAAGTTAATGTAATAATATCAGTTGCTGTTCTAGTATTTTCTGATATTATTCTTTGATTATCAGAATATGATAAATTTAATAATAGCTCTAATGCTAATTTTTGCTTTTCATCATCTGTTAAATCTAATTCCTTAGATATATCATATTCTGGAATTCTTTTCATTACATCATCGGGTAGATTTATAAATGAAATGCTATTGATTAGCCTAAATGCATGTGCTTGTGCTTCAGCCATAGCATATGCGGCATTAACAGCTTCATCTAATAATTTTTTAGTTTTATCATCTAAATCGTATTTTTGTAAATTTCCTAAAATAGTTTTTGGATGTTTACTATCGTCGTTAAATTCTGACATATATGAATTTAAGGCACCAGTATTTAATGTTTTTTCTGGATTAGGAAGATAAGGCATATGTGCAAATGATATAGCAGTTGCTGTTAGCTTAGAAGTACCACCCTGCAAATTATTAATGTTATTTATGCATTCTGTTACGGTAGCATTTGCCTCTTCCATAGATGTCGTATCTACATTTATTAATATTGTAGATACTAAAATTAAAACATAAAAAATTGATATCACAACGATAGTGGGTATGAAAACAACGATAGAATGTAGGCCCTTAGCCTGTCTTTTTTTATCCATAGTAATCACCACGCTTTTAGTTATTTTAACATTTTAATATTTAAATCACAAATTAAATTTTATGATTACAAAAAAAATCAATAATTTTTTAAGACATTGTTGAAAAATTTTCTGTTAAAATAATACATCTTGAAATAATTTTAAAAAAATTGTATCATATAAAAAAGGCAAGAGCGATTTCTATTAATATGTGAGTTGGTGATTTATATGCATAACGATAAATTAGTTAGCGAATTCATCAAATTTAATAAGATATTACTTTCAACTCTTAATTTAGAGGAGAAGAAGATTTATCTGTATGACGAAAAGAATGATAATCTTTCTTTTTCTTATGAAGAGTTCTTTTTATATGCTTCTAAGTATTATGATTTAATTCCTGATTTTGTTGATAAGGCAATTGTTGTAGTTGAATCATTAACAACTGATACAGAGATATTAGAAATAGATGCTGATTATAGAAAGACAAATGGAAAGATTGTAAGCTATACATATCATTTAGTTCGTTTAAATGATAAGGAAATTATGCTTTCTATAAGAGAAGAGAATAAGCAAAATTATGATCAAATAGATCAAATGACTAAAGCTAATCAAAAATCATATATTGATAATAGAGCTAAAAACAATATGTTAACTAAAACTCCGTTTGTAGTTGTCTATATTGATATTGATAATTTTAAGCATATCAATGATGAATATGGTCAAATGATTGGTGATATGATTTTAATTGAAATGGTTTCAACTGCTAAGAATTTCTTAGGAGATAGAGGAGCTATATCTAGAATTGGTGGAGATAGATTCTTAGTTATTTATGATATAGAGGATGATTATGATACAGTCCACGAATTCCTATTTGATTTAAAGATGACTATGCAAAGAATTTCTACCTGTTCTAGTAGAGGTATAACTATAACACTAACATTAGCTTCAGCTCAATATCCATCTGATGGTGTATATGAGCTATTATTAAAGAAGTGTGAAAAGGCTCTAATTAGAGGTAAGAATAAGGGTAGAGATTGCTTCGTAATGTATCTAGAGGAAAAATGTGGAAGAGTTACTCTAGATGATAAAATCTCAGATAAAATAGTTAAAATTGATAATATATCAGCTAAGAATGATGTATATTCAATGATTACTAATATTAATCAAACATTATCAGATGATTCAAATTTTGATAATGCAATAGAAGAGGCATTAGCATTAGTTGGTAGCTATTTCTATATAGATAGAGTATCTATTGCTAGATTAAATATTAAAACAAATACAATTATGAAGCACCATGTTTGGTATAACCCAATGGTTAGTATTGAGCATGAGGTTTATTGTAAAAATGAAATAATGCAGCATTGGGCTAAGGCATTAGGCAATAAGAATTATGTTAAGGTTGATGATACTAAGGCATTAGCAGATGATTATCCATTAAAGGATATTTTCCCTGTTGATCAAACAACAGCGACTATGTCATTTGAGCTTGTAGTTAATGGTAGATCATTTGGTATTATAAGATTAGATATGACAACAGGTGTAAGACATTGGCAGCCTGAGGATTTCCAAATCTTCTTACTTATTTCTCAATTATTTGCATCATATATTCAAAAGAATTATTTAAAGGAAACTAACTTTAAAACATTATATACAGACGCAACATATGGATGTAATAATTTCATTTATCTATTTAGAACTGCCGGTGATGAAATCATTTCTAAAAATGTTTTAAATTATTCTTTAATGGAAATAGATATAAGAAATATTATTGCATATCGCTCTATCTTTGGTAAAAAGAAAATGAGTGAATTAATTAATGTAATGGTTAGTGCTTTTGAGGAATTCCCTGAGGTTATTTATGGTAAGTATCATTCTGGTCCATTTGTTTTATATATAAGAAGCCAGGATAAAAAATTAATAGAAAAGATTTATGATGAATTTAACAAAAAGGTAAATGAATATACAGCTGCAAATAATATTCATGAATTATCATTCCAAGCAGGTGTATATTTTGCTAATTCAGTAGAGGATAGATTAATAGATGCTATATCAAATGCTAATTTAACAAGAACATTAAATAAATCAACTGATATTTTATATTATTCTGATGATGTAAAAAATCAATCATTGTTTAAGAGTGAAATGGTATTAAGAATTGATGAAGCTTTAGCTAATAATGAATTCTTATTATATCTACAGCCAAAAATATCTACAAAAACAGGTAAATTAGTTGGAGCTGAGGCTCTAACTAGATGGAATTATAAGGGTAATAAATTATTATTTCCAGATACATTTATTCCACTTTTTGAACAGCAGGGTTTAATTGATAAGCTAGATTATTCAGTATTTGAAAATGTATGTAAATATCAGCGTGAGCTTATAGATGAGAATAAGGAAGTAGTACCTATTTCTGTTAATGTATCTAGGTTCGTTTCTGATTTTGATGATTATATTAAAAATATTGAAGAAATTAGAAATAAATATGAAATTGATTCAAAATATATTGAAATAGAAATCACAGAAGGAATGTATTATGAAAATTCATCAAATATATATCAATTTATAGCTAAGCTACATGAAATAGGATATAAGGTATCTATGGATGATTTTGGATCTGGATATTCTAATTTAGTATCTATGGCTAAATTAAATTTTGATACAATAAAATTTGATAAGAGCTTTTGTATAGATTTAGATAATGAAAATGTTAAGATTATGCTTGATAAATTAATTGAATTAATTAAGACGATGAATATGACTACTCTATGTGAAGGAGTAGAAACAAAGGAAAATGTTGATTATTTAACTAAGATAGGCTGTGATTCAATCCAAGGATATTATTATAGTAAGCCTATCCCATATCAAGATTTTAAGAAGAAATATTATGAATAAAATGAAAATAAGGTCGTGTAAAACAACCTTATTTTTGTTATGCTTTAAATTTTTTCTTTTCCCATCTAGTAATACGATATGCCGCATGACGACCTGTGAATAACGCAATAGGTAGTCCTCCAGGTGGCATTACCCATTGTCCAGCAATAACGAAATTCTTTAAGCCATCAATTAAGCCTGTATCCATTAGCTTTTCATGGCTTGATGTTGTAACAAATGATTGATAAGATCCTCTATACGAATTACAGTATCTTTCATATGTTAATGGAGTAGTTAAATCTATAAATTTTATTTCATCATCAGATAATTTAAAATAATTCTTTAAATGATTTAAAATTATATTTCCGATTTTTTCTTTTTCCTTTAAATATTCTTCTCTAGATAATGATTTATATGTATCGTATAAATCATCTCCAACTCTAATTAATACTGTCATAGTTGTAAATCCATCATTTAATGTCTTATCAAATGAATAATTTCTAGGATTTAAAACAGATATTTTAGTTTTTCCTATATAGAATGGCTCAATATCAAATTCAATCATTCTTGGGATATTAGATATATCCTTTGTTACTTTATAGGATGCTAGCACACAAAGTGATAATGGATTAGTATCTCTTTTGTTAAATCTATTATGATAAAAGTCTACTTTAAATTGATTATCTAATAATTTATCTAAAGTATAATGAACATCTATTGCAGATATAACATAATCAGCTTTTACTATTTCATCATTATCTAAGATGACACCAACAGCTTTATTATCCTCTACTAATATTCTTTTAACAGAAGTATTTAAAACTAAATTTCCACCTACATTTTTAAATCTTTCTGCGATTCTTAATGAAACATTTAAAGAACCACCCTCAGGAATACCTGCATCATTTTGAGATAATGCTTGCATTATATATAAAAGTGAATGTAGGTTATAATCCTCAAATAGTGCTTTTTTAAATGTTTTTTCTAATAATTTAGATTTACATTTTTCAGCAAATTCTTTAACAGTAATATGAGTATATTTTAAATATGGTAGAAGCATTGGTAGCATTCTTAATCCTATTTTTGTATAATCCCATAGATTCATTACATCCATTGGCTTTTCAACAGGTATAGTTACATGCTGGTAATGCTTAATTCCTCTAATAAATTCATTGATTATTTTTTTATCATCAGGTCCTATTCTTAATAATTCCTGCTTCAATAGCTTTAAATCAGAATAGAATGTTACTATTTCACCATCAATATCATATTTATTAAAATAATCTGTTAAATATATTTTTGTGTTTTCATCAAATGCACCTATATGCTTCCAAATAGGGAAAAGCTGTAATTTAGGATTAACACCTACAATCCAATGTAGGCATCCATCGATAAATGCTCCATCCCTTTTCCATCCTGTACATTGTCCCCCTGGGATTGAATGCTTTTCATATATAGTTACATCAAATCCATTTTCCTGTGCATATATTCCGGCTGTCATTCCAGAAATTCCAGCACCGATTATGATTGCTTTTTTCTTTTCCATAAATTTCCCATCTCTTTTTTATATAGTTAAGTATATCATATAAGATACAAAGAAAGATACAATAAATTTATATATTAGAAATGTTGTTCAAATGTTATACATTTGGTATAATATCGTTGTTTGGATGAGGATAATATGAAAAAGGTCATTATTATAGGTGGAGGCCTATCAGGCTTATCTGCTGGTATATATGCCTTAAAGAATGACTTTAAGGCTACAATTATAGAAAAGAATGATGAGGTTGGTGGATTATGCACAACCTGGTATAAGGATGGAATTATGATAGATGGCTGTGTTCATTGGATTACAGGCTCATCTAGAGGTAATATGCTTCCTATATACAAGGAGGTTGGAATGCTTGATGATATTAAAATCTTTAAGCCACCATTCTTTTATAAATTTTATTATAAGGATATAGAAATAGAAGTATCTAGAGATATAAATATATTGAAGGAGCAATTATTTAAATTTGCAAATGATTCAATAGATAAAAATAATTTAAATTTATTTTTTAAATTATTAAGAAGATTTAAAAATATTCCATTTCATACAGGTAAGCCTGTTAGCTGCTTAAAAAAGACAGAGGTAGTAGGATATATTAGATATATCGCTCCTATGGCTTTAGCCTGGAATAAAACTATTAATATGTCTATTTTAGATTTTGCTAATTTATTTAATTCAGATATATTAAAAAATTTCTTTTTATCATTTATGCCATCCTATTATTCATTAACATATTTTGTTGGAATAATATCTCAATTTGTAACAGATAACGCAGATACTATTTATGTAAGAAGCTTAGATTTATCATTAAATATTAAAAAGAGATTTTTAGAGCTTGGCGGAAAAATAATATTAAATGAGGAAATAACTAAATTAAATATAGAAAATAATAAGCTTTTATCAATAGAATCTAATGATAATAAATATGAGGCAGATTATTATATAAATGCATCTCCACTTCCATATTTTTATGATAAGCTTTTAGAAAAGGAATATCATGATAAATATGTTGATTACATATTTGATGATATTGATAATTATCCACTTATTTCTACAGTTTATATTTCTATGAAAATAGATAAGGAATATAAAGAAAATATTGATCATTTTAATTTGATTTATGATGAAGAAGGAATTAGGGTTGGTTCATCAATAAATAATACATTACATTATAGAGCATATCCTTATTTAAAAAATAATGATGGTTCAACTACATTAATATGCCTAATTGATTTACATGTTAAGGATTATGATGTATTTAAGGAAAAAGAAAATAATGGTACCTATTATCAATATAAGGAAGAATTAGGAAATAAGGTAATGGATATTTACATTAATAAATTTCCTAATGTAAAGGATTATATTTCCTTAATTGATGTTGCAACACCACTATCGTTTGAAAGAAAAACATATACATATAAGGGTGCTTATTTATCAAGCCTAGCAACTCCATTTGGTGAAAGAAAATCATTTAATATAAAAGATAAATATATTAATAATTTATATCATGCAGGTCAATGGATTACTCAAATTGGAGGAATTCCAAGAAGCTTATCTAATGGTAAATTCGCAATAGATGAATTACTACATCAAATTGAATTAGCTAAGAGGATAAAGAAGCAGAAAAAGCAAAATAATTCAAAATAAAATAAATTTATACAAAGAATGGTAAATGCTAGGATTATTAATTTATTTTAGTACCATTCTTTTTTCTTTTTATTTATGGTAAAATAGATATAATTCGAAGCGAGGTTTTTAAATATGTGGTATAAGGAAGCTGTTTTTTATCACATCTATCCTTTAGGCTTATGTGATTGCCCTAAAGAAAATGATTATAGATATACTGTATCTAGAATAAATGAATGCTACAGGTGGATTGATCATATAGCCTTATATGGCTTTAATGCATTATATATTGGCCCTTTATTTGAATCTGTTGGTCATGGCTATGAAACAACAGATTATAAGAAATTAGATTCTAGATTAGGCTTAAATGAGGATTTAAAAAAATTTGTTAAATATTGTCATCAAAAAAATATTAAAGTTATTTTTGATGGTGTATTTAATCATGTAGGAAGAGACTTCTTTGCTTTTTTAGATTTAAAGGAAAAAAAGTGGGATTCTAAATATAAGGATTGGTTTTTAAATGTAAATTTTAATAATAACAATGAATATAATGATGGCTTTTCATATGATAATTGGGGTGGCTATAATTTATTAGTTAAATTAAATTATTATAATCAAGAAGTTAAGGATTATATGCTAGATGTTGTTAAATTTTGGATTGATGAATTTGACCTAGATGGAATTAGATTAGACGCTGCAGATGTCTTGAATTTCGATTTTATGAGGGATTTAAGAAATTTATGTAAATCTAAAAAGGAAGATTTTTGGCTTATGGGTGAGGTAATCCATGGTGATTATACTAGATGGGTTAATAATAATATGCTAGATTCAGTTACTAATTATTCACTTCATAAGGCTTTATATTCTGGAATGAATACTAAGAATTTCTTTGAAATAGCTCATACTGTTAAAAGAAATTTAGATATGAATTTATTTTATTTATATAATTTTTTAGATAATCATGATGTAGAAAGAATTTATACTAAGTTAGATAATAAATTAGATTTTATTCCGGTTAATGTAATGCTATATACATTACCTGGAATTCCATCTATTTATTATGGTTCTGAATTTGGAATTGAAGGCAAAAAGGAAAAGGGATCTGATTATTCATTAAGACCTGCTTTAAATATTGATGATTTTAAAAATGATAAGTTTAAAGAATTATTTATTAGATTAAATAAATTAAAAAATGAATCTAAAATATTATCATATGGCACATATAAGGAAATATTATTAGCTAATAGAGTGTTTGTATATGAAAGAGTATTAGATAATAATCAAATTATTGTTGCTGTATCTAATGATGATAAGGATAATTATATATCAATAGATTCTTATCATGATGAATATGTTGATATATTATCTGGAGAGGTATTTAAGAAGAGTAACAAATTAGATATTAATATTAAAACTAGTGGTGCTTTAATATTAGTAGCAAAGGGCTTTAATAATGTTAAGCCATTAGATATTAAAATAGAAAATAATAAAAAGGAAGAAGAAATTAAGGAAATAGATGTTCCGGCTAAGCCACTTGAGGAACTTAGTATTTTAGAGCTTCATCAATATATTTTAAATAAGATGGCATCAAATGGAGTAGTTACTGAATATATGAAAAAAACTGTTTATGAAAATAATCATAAGGGTTCTTTAATAAATTGGGCTAAAAGCTTTAGGTAGGTGATAATATGATTTATACAATTACCTTTTCCCCATCAATTGATTATTCAGTAGTATTAGATAGCTTTGATAAGGGAAAAATCAATAGAAGTAAAAAGGAAATATATACTCCTGGTGGAAAGGGAATTAATGTATCAATTGTACTTTCTAGGCTTGGAGTAAATACAGTGGCAACTGGTTTTTTGGGTGGCTTTACTGGAGAATTTATTAGACATGAATTAAATATTGAGGGTGTAGCTAATGATTTTATTGATGTTGATGGAATAACTAGAATCAATGTAAAAATCAATAGCAGTGAGGAAACTGCTATAAATGGTAATGGTATTAAAATTACTAAGAATGATTTAAGGGAGCTAATTAATAAAATCGATGATTTTGATAGTGATGATATGGTTGTTATATCAGGGTCACTTCCTAAATTTGAATTTAAGGATTCATTTGATTTATTATTAAATGAATTAGAAAATAGAAATATTAAATTCATTGTTGATGTAAGTGGTAAGCCATTAATGAATTCATTAAAGCATCATCCATTTTTAGTTAAGCCTAATAAGGAAGAGCTAGAAGAAATTGTAGGATATAAAATTAGCAGCAATGATGATTTATTAAAGGCATCATATAAGCTAGTTGAAGGTGGAGCATTAAATGTCATTGTCTCATTAGGAGAAAATGGAGCATTTATGATTGGAAAGGATTTAAAGCCAATTTATGCTAAGCCTTATGATGGTGAATTTAAAAATACTGTTGGAGCTGGTGATTCATTAGTTGCAGGATTCATTTATGAATATTTAAGAAGCAATGATTTTAGGCAAGCTTTAAAATGTGGTGTAAATATTGGTTCAGCAACTGTTTATTCTGAGGGTCTAGCAACAGCTGATGAAATAAAAAAAGCATTAAAGAATATGTAGGTATTATATGGGTTTATTTAAGAAGAAAATAAAAATTGATTCTAAATTTAATAAGGGTGATTTTGTTTCATTCCATAAGGATAATGATTTAAAGGTTGGAATCATTAATGAGGTTAAGATGGTTGATGGAGATATTCTATATGATATAAAGGTGGGTGGAGAATGCCCTAGCCTTCATAAGGATATAAAAGAGGATAAAATATTTAAGAATTAAAAGTATGGGTTATAATACCCATATTTTTTTGGTATAATTTCTTTTGTGAAGGAGTAGTGATATTATGAGTGAGCTTTTATGTCCAGCTGGAAATATGGAGGCTTTAATAGCTGCTGTATCTAATGGTGCTGATGCCATTTATTTAGGCATGTCAAAATTTGGTGCTAGAGCTTATGCTTCAAATTTTGATGAGGAGGGCTTATTAGAGGCAGTTAAATATTGTCATTTAAGAAATGTTAAGGTTTATGTCACTATGAATACTATCGTCTTTGATAAGGAATTAGAGGATGCCTATAAGCAAATAGATTACATTTATAAGGTAGGAGTAGATGGAATTATTATTCAGGATCTAGCTATTTTTAATTATGTAGTTAAAAACTATCCTTTAATGGAGGCACATACATCAACTCAAATGGGTATTGATGATAAGGAGGGTGCCTTATTATTTAAGGAGCTAGGAGCTAAAAGAATTGTGTTATCTAGAGAATGCTCAATAGATGAAATAAATGATATAAAAAAGGCTGTTAAAATTCCTCTTGAGATATTCGCTCATGGAGCATTATGTGTTTCCTATTCAGGCGGATGCCTAATGAGTGGTTTAATTGGATATAGATCAGGTAATAGAGGAAGATGTGTTGGTTCCTGTAGAAAAAGATATAAGCTAATTAATACAAATGAAAATAAGGTATTAGCTGATTCTTATATTTTATCTATGAAGGATTTAAATACTATCGATAGAATTAATGAGCTAAAGAATATTGATTCATTAAAGATAGAAGGTAGAATGAAGGAGCCTGAATATGTCGCAAATATTACAAGAACATATCGTATGGCGCTTGATAACAAATTAAATAAGGATTTAATTAATGGATTAAATAAAACATTTAATAGAACATTTACTAAGGGCTATATGTTCTATGAGGATAAGAAGGATATTACTAATGTTAGAAGACCTAATAACTTTGGATATGAAATAGGATATGTATCAAGAGCTATTAAGGGTGGATATGAATTAACATTAAAATCTGAATTAAATCAAAATGATATCATTAGAATCGCAGTAGGATTAGATGATGTTAATTTAAGTGTAACTAGATTATATGATTTAAATGATAATTTAATATCTTCTAGTAATAACAAATGTGTAATTAAAATAAAGGAAGATATTAAAATTGGTTCATTAGTATATAAAACAAAGGATATTAAATTCTATGATGAAATATCTAAAACATATCCTTTTGAATTTAGAAAATTCCCTATTGATATTACTGTATATGCGAATGTAGATGAAAAGATGGTTATTAATGCTACATGCTTAGATACTAATGTAACAATTGAATCGGATTTCTATTGTGATATGGCTAAGAGCCATCCACTTGATAAGGATTCATTTGTTAGATCATTTTCTAAAATGGGAGATTCAATTTATTATTTAAATGATGTTTATTATTATGCTGATAATATATTTATTCCTGTATCTAAAATAAATGAATTAAGAAGAAAGCTAATTTTAGAATTAGATAATGAAAGATTTAATTTAAGAAATGAAATAGCTAAAAAGGAATTTAAATATGATAAATTAGTATATTCTGAAAATAAAAAAATCTCTGTTATGTGTAATACAGAGGAGCAATATAAGGCAGCTAAGGAATTAGGTATTGAATTAATTTATTATAAGGATAATGTAATTAGAAGAAATAAGAATAAATATAAGGAATTAGATAATGAATTATTAATTGGTGGATATGGTGGTATTTATAAATATAGAAATACTAATTCATTTTCTACTGACCATTCCTTAAATTGTGTTAATAGCGAGGCTGTTTATCAATTACATAAGCTAGGAGCTAAAAGAGTTTGCCTTTCCTATGAAATAAATGAGGAGGATATTAATAATTTATTAGATGAATATAAATTAAAAACTGGTGGATATCCTAATTTAGAAATGATTGTTTATGGTAGAGCACCTATGATGTTTACTAATTATTGTCCTTTAAAGGTTTATGGACAATGTGGTAAATGTAAGAAGAATACATATATTTTAAAGGAAGAATATGGAGAATTCCCTATTATATCTCATGAGGATTGTACAACTACAATTTTAAATGGTAAGATTTTAAATTTAATTAATGATATTGATAAATTGAATCATATTAATACATTAAGAGTTAATTTAACATTAGAATCATATGATGAATCATTAAAAATTATTAAAGCATTTATGGATAAGATAAATGGAATTGATACTGATTTCAATTTCAATAATGAAACTGATACTAGAGGACATTTTAATAAGGAAATATTATAATGAAAAAATATAAATTAGGAATGATATTAGGTAGATTTCAAATATTTCATAAGGGCCATGAATCTATTATTAATAAGGCCTTAGAGCTATGTGATAATGTTCTTATATTAATAGGCTCAGCTGATAAGGCAGGAACATATGAAAATCCATTCAATTATGAAACTAGAAGGGCAATTATAGAAGAGGTATATAATGATAGAGTAATAATTGCCCCTTTAAATGATTTAGGTGTTGGTAATGTTCCCTTATGGGGAGACTATGTTATTAATGAATGTAAAAAAATTAAGGATATACCTGATTTAGTAATTTATGGTGATGAGGATAAATGTAGGGAATGGTATAAGAATTATCCTAATATTGAATATTTTAAAATTGATAGAGGATTAATTCCTACATCATCATCTAGCTTAAAGCAAATGCTTATAGATAATGATTATGACAATTATAAAAAATATGTTGATGAAAAATTATTAAAATATTATTCTGATATGAGATTAGCTTTAATTAAAATAATGTATAAGAAAAATAAAGAAAATATAGAATATGATTATAGTGAAATGCTAGAGGATGTTTTCGATGAGGATTAGGAGCAGGGCTCCTTTTTCTTTTTAATTAGCATTTTGTTAAATATTAGATAAATTGATTATTGCAAATATATTTTTATAGTGATACAATGGTAAAAAGTTTATTTTTAGGAGGCAATTATGGCATTTTATTATGATGAACCATCACATACATTTAGTGAGTATTTATTAGTTCCAGGTTATTCAGATGAGAATAGTATTCCATCTAATGTTAGTTTAAAAACTCCTCTTGTTAAATTTAAGAAGGGTGAAAAACCAGCAATTACAATGAATATCCCTCTTATTTCTGCAATTATGCAATCTGTATCTAACGATACAAT